>WNFC01001263.1_pt1 | contig 33260 bp, 26 predicted proteins | sample 5400541 | NCBI WGS metagenome assembly WNFC01 (sample SAMN13153342, study PRJNA577476) | soil metagenome | isolation source: 120 cm saprolite under Douglas fir tree site 2 hole 2 replicate 1 | place: USA:California | collected 2015-04-18
CAACGGTAAGGCCGACTGGTAGCAGCGCCCAGCAAAGCATTCCGATGACTGCCCAGTCGAGGGCGTGCGCCATCACGACGAGCGCCGGACTAGCGATTGGTCGCCATGACTTACCGTCCCACCACCATTTGTCGTCGGGTGAGATCTGCGGCCGCCTGGTTCCCTTGCGCATTGCGCTTCAGGCTACTGCCCGGCAAACAACTCAGGCTTGACCGAATGAGGGACAGCTCGCGACCGAAGACCGTGGCGGAGTGGGAGAGATTTGTCTCCCTCTCAACGTCTCGCGCTACCAGCTGATCCTCTGATTACGTTGTCGTCCTCCACGCCCACGCAGCGGCCAGCAAGCAACCGGCGCCAATGACTGCCGCAAGGATGCGCCTAGTCTGGACGGCCTCGATTGGGCGGCCACGGACCTCGTAACGCCGCTCAACCTCGACTGAGGGTTCACGATGGTGAAGGCGCACCAGAGGGCGAGAGCGACGAAAAAAGCTGCAAACAAGAGCCTGACTACGGAGGGCACGATCGGAGATTAGCTGTAGCTGAGTAGGAGGTCATCACCCTGGGCTCTCAAGCTACCCGCTGATCCCCTAAGCTTCGTGACCGTGGCCTTGAAGTGCCACTTAGGCCCAGGTACCCAGCGTCTGCACAGAGATGTTGAGCGGAGAGGGAGAGATTTGAACTCTCGATGGGCCAGTGACCCATAACGGTTTTCGAGCCCGACGCTCGATTTACCCTCAGGTTTTGAATTGAGAAGCGGCCGACAGGGCCATTTCCATAACGGTTAGCGACCGCCAGCCTCCGTTTTCCACATCACCGGAGGCGCCACAAAGAGTATCAGACAGTTGGCGGTGCCGGCCTCCAGATACGTTGCAGTTGTTGGTTTGGTGCGCTCAGTCGCTGACGACCGCATGTGCCACTTAGCCAAGGTCTCGTTTCCCAGACAAACCAAGCCAGAGATTGCCCGGGCCGTGCTGTGTAATCGCTCCAAGGCGATACTGTCGGTAAGCAGATTGAAGGCTAGGGACAGCTCGTGAGCTTCACCGACTACAAGCGAGACTTGCGCAACGCATCTTTCGATCCGAACTATGTCCTTGACAAGTACTTCCACGCTGCTCAGTCAGCCGTTTTCGCCGGTGCGCCGCCAGGGGAAGAAGCACGGCTGAAGCAGGAGGTCGCATCGGAACTGCTGCAGATATTTGGGGTTCGCGTCCACATCCTGCAGCTCATCGTTTGTGGCAGCGCCCATCTGGGCTTCTCTCCTATCGCATCTGAGGAGCGGTTCGGTAAGCCGTTCGATCCCGACCGATCAGACATAGACATCGCGGTTATCTCGCCCGAGTTGTTCGAGTCATGGTGGACCGAACTGCAATCAATCGCCTTGGACGGAGCAACACGGCAGGCAGTCGCACAAGACCTGTTTTGGGGGTTCCTTAACCCCGCACTACTGCATGACATCGGTGAACATGGGCGCAAATGGTGGGGACTGTTCGGTGGTTTGAAAACGGACCGCGCTCATGGAATAAGAGGTCGTCTATACAAGAACCACTGGTCAATGCAGGCGTACCACCGCATCGCGGTCGTTCAGGGACACAACCGACTGGTTGGCACGCAGCGACGTCGCGCGATTGCCACCGCGTCACGATCCAAGACTCGCTAGCAGAATGGAATCGCGTCCCGCACTCATGTACCGGATCGCGTCCGCCCTGTTCCTTTGACTTTGCCCGCTTTTAGCCTGCCCGCGACTAAGCTGCGGGAACCATTGACGGCTCGGGCAGGGACCGATGCCTGAAGTCGCCCCGGGAATCCAAAGGTGGGCAGCTCCTCAGGCTTCGAATGCGGCCCGACCTGGAGGAGGACAAGACCATCTCGGGCTCAATGGCATCGACGCCTCCGGCCTTTTGGCCCAGCTACTGCCCAATATCAACGTCCTAACTGTCCACCCGCGCTACCAATCCTTCTATTTGTTCTTGCTCGACGAGTACTGGCGCCGCGGGGAGCACCGAGCCTCAGCCAAGGGCTTCTCCCAATTCTTACGGCCCAGGGAGTACTTCCACTCGCTGGCGAACTTCTACTGTCAGCAGCCAACCCACCCTGTGGGTGATTACGGCTCAGTAATAGGCTCACGGCGAACCTCTGGTTGGGCAAAGCGGCGAGACCCGATATACCCGTTCCGCGAGAACTACATCGGCAACGCCTTGGGAGGCTACGGCTACTACTACCGGTCTGTTGCCCTTGGGCTGGACCTGATCGCCGGACCAAAATTCGGCAGCCTTCCATTGGATAAGCCAACCAAGCGCGGTGCGGAACTCGCTGAGGCATTCCGGGAAGCCGTCCACGACACGGAGTACATCCGCAAGTACTTCGATGCCGACGAAGTGCCGCGGGAAGTCATCGAAGAATACGCACAGGTGTCTTGTCTCTGCCGCACCAGCGATCCGGCGACCCCCGACCAGCGTCCTCTCCTGGATGCCTTCACCACAGCGGGGCTCGCCGCCAACGCTCGCCGAGCTGGCCTGCGCACATTTCTGGACATCGCTGACCAGACGGACGGCCACTCGCTCGACGACGAGCGGTTCCGGCAGCTGATCTACTTCGGTAGGACTGACGACGGAGCGACCTATAGAGCCACACCAAAGTTGGCCAAAGAAGTGGCCCGCTGGCGCGTTTGGCAGGCGCGCGAGTATCTGTCTGTTGGGCTGTCCGCCATTTTCGCTCTCATCAACGATTGGGGCGTGGCGCAGGGCGGAGTCGTTCGGGCCCTACCGTTGGCCGCCCTGTGGGACCACCTCCGAATCCACACCTCGTTCGGCGAACTGTCGCGTGACTTGGGTCCAGGACATCCGGCGATCGAGCTTGACTCGGCTTTCGCGACTTTGGTGGATTGGCAAGCAAAGCATCTCAACCTCGGTTCTCCAGACTTGCCCGACTCGCTCGGCGAGCATCGGCTGGCCCAACTTCTTCGGTTCGAACCCCGTTCGACGACGCGCCTGGCGCTCGCAGGGCTACTCCTCGTTACCGCCATCGGTCGCCGATGGCGCGAGGCTGACGCCGGCGAAGAGTTCTTCGACGCGGGTGGCGGCGATGACATCTCCATAAGGCAGATCGGAAAGTGGGTTCAATCGGCCTCAGAGCGCCGCATCACCGTAGGCGATGCGCTTAGAGAGCTTTGTGAGCGGGTCATCCGTCTCCACCTTAACGTGGCGTTGTCGAAACTTCCCGAAGATCGATTCCGTTTCTTCCGAGAACTCGGAGGCTTCCGATTCGGCGGCTTCGACATCGGGGTCGGATTCGTCTCGTCGCGCTACCTGGCACTGGCAACACACGCCCACGAGCTTGCTCTTTGCGGCGACCCCTCCTTACCCATCCACCCCCTTACAAATCTTGGACTGCAGTTTCTGAAGGAGGCATAGCGTTTGACCGATATCCAGCTGGGGGATCGGCTGTCGGGACCCTTCGAGTACGCCCTCGTGCTCACCTACTCGCTACAGCTCGATTGGTTTGAGCGATGGTTCCTGCCACGGCTAGGGTCTCAGACCAACAAGAGGATCGTTCTGGCTGACCAACATCGACTGGTCGAGGAGATGGACCAAGCAGCGAAGTGGGGACGTGTGCGCGCCGCGCAACGGGGATACCTTGTCACCGGCGTGGAGAGCTCAGCGAGTTTCCACCCAAAGGTTGTGCTGCTCGCCGGCAAGGAACAGGCACGCATGCTGATTGGAAGCGGCAACCTGACCATGACCGGCATGACAAGGGCCGGAGAGATCTTCGCGGAGTTTAACTACCCAGCAGATGGTCAGGCTCCTTTCGTAACTCTAGGCGAGGTTCTTCGCCACCTCATCGCCAATGACCGTCTCGATGCCTTTTCTGTAGAGCAGGTGTCGGGGATCCTCGACCACTTCCCCTACCTGAAGGGCAGCGCGGGGGAATCGGCCCGCCTCAGGCATAACCTCCAGATCCCCTTTGCAGTGCAACTTACCCAAGCGGTCGCCGGCCGAAAAGTAAGGGAGCTGTGGGTCCTGGCACCATTCCATGACCCATCTGTTGGTGCAACCGGGAGCAACGTCGATCGACCCTCAGGAGCTTGAGCGAGCCAAGAGCGCGCTCGGTCTGGATGTCCGGACGGCCCGACGCGAGGATTACTACCTCCACGCCAAGTTCTACCTCGCTCGTCTTAGCGAGACAACGCTGTCTCTGGGCGGCTCCCCCAACTGCTCGACTGGAGCCCTGCTCAAGGTGCCGCCAGCGGGGAACTATGAGCTGGCAACCCTGGTTGAAGAGCCCTGGAGCGAACTTGAGCATCTGCTTGAGGGGCTGCAGATCGAGACGGCGGGTCTGATCGCCGACCTCAAAGTGTCGCTCAGCCCACCGTGGACAAGCGTCCCCAGCTGGGGCGTCGCGCGAGCGCTCGTTGATGATGGCCGGCTAAATGTCGAGACTTATGGGACGTTGCCGCCGCTGGCCTCAGTGACCGTTGGCGATCGTGAACTTGAACTCCCGCGGATCTGGCCGCCGCTCATCATCGACCTCCCTCCGGAAACTCTGTCTTCGCTCAGTCAACATCAGCTGTCGGTCGCATTACTTTCCGAATCCGGCGACCGAAGTAATGCGGTCTTCCCCGTCCTGGTTGATGCGCTCGCTCGCGCCTGGGGCGCAGCCGACTATTCCGGACTATCCAATCTTGCAAATGTCACTTTGAACGATGAGGACTGGATGCAGTACTTCCTCCGACTCGAGGCGGACATTCTGCTTGAGATCCCGCCAAGCCTCCGCGTGCGGGCAGCCTCTGGGACGCGAGGTGGCCAAGACTCTCCCGATGAGGATGATTCGGAACCTCTCATTAGCGAGTGGCAGGGCTTTGACGTCGGCAAGCTGAAGCAAGATGAGAGGTACCGGCAGTCGCTCGATCCCTCCGGAGCCTCGACGCTGGCAGCGCGCGGGCACACCCCACTCTCGGTACTGGGCAGGGTGGCGCGAAAGCTCTCAGCTGGCATCGCGCCGCAGCCACCGGATGATGACGAGAGCGGACCAACGACAGGGAATGAGCAACCGGATCCCGACGAAGCCGAGAATCTCGAGGAAGAACGCCAGCGCACGGCAATTCGAATGTGGCGTCGAGCGAGGTGGATTTCGAGGCGGCGGCTGGGGTTCCTTGCAACCTTAATGGGAAGGCCGGAGATCGATCCCGAGGTTGTAGCCCGGACGCACTCGGTTATCCAAACGACGCTCATCCTGCTCGGTGCCAGGCCCTTCGCGGATTCAAACGGAGTGCTCGAACTTGAACTCGATAATTGGGAACTCTACTGGGGATTGGCGCCCGACTCTGGATGGTTCAACAAGCTGGTCCCTGAGATGGCCTACCGGGCGGAGGCTGGCTACACACGCGAACCAGATGGCGAGCCTCAGCTCCTTGCAGCGCTGCTACGCGGGGCTACGCTGAACCTCCCAATCGATCTGGAGATCCGACTTCGCGCGATGATCAGGCGAATCGCCCTTCACTCCCCCGTCCCTATGCGCGCCGACCTGGTGCATGCCGGCGGCATGGTCCTAGCCAGCCTCGCCGGCGATAGCACGGTTGATGTTGCAGATGCCGTCGGGCGGCTGCGAGATCTGGCGGTCAGCGTGTCTCTGGAAATGGTTCGACTTGAGATTGCGCAAGTCACTAGCGAGTCTTTGGAAAATCTGACGTACCGCTCCTCGGCGATCGAGGACGTATATGCCCCGATCCTGACGCTCAAGTTCGATCCTCATTCGACATCAACCGAGCAAGTGGTGGCTCGATTAGAGCGCCTTCTCGTTGCGTGGATGCGGATCGAGCCCTTGAAGTGCTACCGGATCTTTGGCGAACCAGAGTTCGGAAACGGCACGGCTGAGTTGGCGCTGGTCTATGAGGTCGAGTTAGTGCTCCCTCGACTCGAAGTTGACAGCATCGAGCCGATCCGCAGCGTTACGAACAGACACACCAAGGAGGAGCGGATGCTGCAAGCCCTGACGGTGCCTAGCCCCGTCGCCGATCGTTTGACGTTCGCCCTGCCCGATGCCGGCGAGGGATTCAGCCACGATGAGGAGGATCAAGGGCAAGGACCCTCTCTCAGCAGGGGTGACAGCGTTGCCGAGATCATCACGCTCAAATAGCCTCGGTTTCCTTCGCTTCGAGGCCCCTGTCCGGCGACAGGGTGCGGGCGATATCGGCGAACTCGGTTAGCGCCGCTTGAAGATCCTCGACATGCCGGGCTTCTTGCCGAGCTCTGTTTGCCTCCCACTCCTACATCGCGCAGAACTTTTGCTCGATCAGAAGGCGGACAAAAGGAGCACAGCGTGCGCACAGCGTGCGGTCAGCGTGCGGTCAGCCGAAACCCTGAGATCGAGACAGAACGTAGGTTTGGCCCTTTAGGGTGGCTTAGCGGGCACTCAGCGTGCGGTCAGCGTGCGCCTCGTTTCTAGGCTGCTCGCATGAAGACTTTCGCGCAGCCTAGCTCAAAACCTCTTCGAGACTTTCTTCTCAGGTTCGTTCGTCCCGATGCCACTGTCGCCGGAAGGAGCGGGCTTTCAGCGGAAGCTCAGCGGGCGCTCGCTGCTGGTTTGGGGCTTTCTGATCGGGCCTCCGAGTGGGATTTTCTAGGTGTGAGCACTTTTTCGTGGCGGCATCGACGACTTGCCTTCCGTCTACCGCAATGCGGTTGCCAATTCCGGAGCAGCCTGAGCTCAGCGGGTTGTCAGCGGGTGCACAGCGGGGCAACCCGCCCGTTACTTTCGGCTCCGTCACGGGGGATTGATTAGGTATGAAGACTTTCGCGCAGACACGCTGGAACCTCCTGGCGGCGGTCACCTTCTTGGCGTTCGCCCCGCCACGACTCGACGTTAGCGGGAACTCGCAGCAGAGCGTCGATCAGCGGGTGGACCAACTGACGAGACTCATCAGCGCAATCCTTCATCCCTGCGACCGGCCCGCTCGGAGCTGTGTGGACCGGCGATGGCTCTGGGCGGCGAGTCTCCATGCTGGACTTGGCAGACCTTCCTCGGTCGGACCGGCACGTTGAAGACGCTGTCGCGAAACCGGCGTGGTGGCTCCGACGTCCAGGTGGAGGCGGGGGCTCGTGAGCCGGCGGGGGCCAGACTCCGGCCCCTGGGAAAAGCCAAGTAGATGAGCGGTCCAGCTGCCGTTATGGTCGGGCGGTCGGGATTGGTCGTCGTCCTGGCGGCCGGGGCCGTTAGGATCGCCCGTCCTACTTTGGCGACCGCCCTGAGGGGCAAGCCCGTCCGAGCTCGGACGGCTTGGAAGCTCGCGCGTGCCGTGGAACAAAGCCCTTCGACGCAACTGTCTCAACTGCTGAAGGTTGCCTGAGGTTGGAGGATGGACTCGCCATCTGCGCTCGCGACCTAGTCCTCGCGGTCTTCCGGCTCGCCGTCGCGGACCATCTATGCGTTTGCTATGGCCACGATGAGCCCGGTCCCAACAAACGGACGAAGGGCAGTTTCCAAGCCGAAGCTGCTGACTTCCTTGTGAGTCCGTGGGCCGCCCACCTGGCTGATCTCGTCGGCTCTTCGGTCGACACCGTGTGGAAGGAAGCACAACGACCACGCCTTCAAGAGGTTGAGCTTGCCCGGGCGGCGTGACTCGCGCGATTTCATTCGACCGCACGTAACACCGGTCGCCAGATGACCCTTCCGTCGCGAGTTGGGCTTCGAGGCAGCGGGCTCTACAAGACCGAGGCTTCAGTGTGGGCACGTTTCGCTGGTAACCAGGTTCTCCCCGGGCGCGAAACCCTGGGAAACATCGTCGCAGCGGATAATCGGAAGCCATGCCCGGACACGATCCTGTGCGCTTCGCGCGCGACCTGAGCGCTAAGCTCGCCAGTCGCTCCCGCCACGTGTGCGCGTTCCTAGGTGCAGGCACGTCCCATGCCTGTGGCCTACCTGACGTCGGGCAACTTCAGACCCTGATGTCGGAACGCTTGTCGGATGCCCAAAAGAAGCTATTCGCTGAACAGCTGCAGGGCCGAAACCTGGAAGCGGCTCTCAGTCGGATTCGAAGCATCGCCTCCATCCTCGGGCCGAACCAGGAGCTTCAAGGCTTGACCCGCGAGACTGCACACGAGCTTGACCGAGCAGTCTGCAGTGCCATCGCCAACGAACTCCGGAGCGACAAAGCGGACTTGAAACCGATGGTGCGCTTCGCCGCCTGGGTTGCTAGGTCGCAATACCACTGGCCGTTGGAGATTTTCTCCGTCAACTACGACTTACTCCTTGAACAGGCGCTCGAGACGCTACACGCTCCATACTTCGACGGGTTCGTAGGGACGCTAAAAGCCTCCTTCAGTGCGGAGATGGTCGAAGCGGTACCGGATGAACCCCTCTGGCTCCCCTCAAGGCTTGCCCGTGTCTGGAAGCTACATGGATCGGTCAACTGGGCCTGGGAAAACCACGACGTGGTTCGACTGGGAATGCAGATTGACGATGGCCCAGCGGCCATCTACCCGGCTGAGACTAAGTACGAAGAGTCTCGTCGAGTTCCCTTCATGGTGTTGCAGGATCGGTTCCGAAGAGCACTCCAGCAGCCAGAGACTCTCTTCCTGGTTAGCGGTTACTCGTTCTCGGATCAGCATCTGAACGAATCATTCTTTGACGCGGCTACGCGTCATCAACGGTCCGAGATTGTCGCTCTCTGCTACGAGGACGAGATTCCGGCGGCGATTGCTGATCGGGCGCTGGCGACACCGAACCTCCAGGCGGCCGCTGGTAAGGAGGCGATCCTAGGAGGCCTCAGGCAGAAATGGATTAGTCCGGAGGAGGCGCCTCCGGATGTCTGGCAGGGGGACCGGTTTGGTCTGGCCGACTTCGGGCATCTGGCCGCATATCTTGGTCGCACGTCTGTTGCGGATCTTCCACTCGACGATCGCTTCCGTAGCCTGATTGAAGGCGAACCCAAGAACCCTATTCCCGAAGGCACTGATGCCTGAACCAGAGCCCACATGCATCGGACGTGTGCGGCACGTTCTCGGTTCAACTGTGACAGTGGCTCTCGACCCCGACTTAGCTGGCGTCGCCCCCCTGTACCGAGGGCGACTACAGCCTGTCGGCCAGATTGGTTCTCTCGTGCGCATCCCTCAGGGTTTGGTGGACCTCGTAGCGGTTGTCACCCTGGTTGGTATCGCAGAACTGGCTGGCAACTTAACTCCCGCCGATGTTGTCCAGCGTGGTGAGCGCTGGCTTAGAGTCGAGCTTCTGGGGGAGATTGATCGCGCGACTCACCAGTTCCATCGAGGGGTTGGGACGTACCCAGGCCTCGATGATCCCGTGCACTTCGCAACACCCGAGCAGTTGGGAGCTGTATTTCCAATGCCCGATCATGACCACTTGCGCTTGGGCTGCCTCGCGGCAACTGAGGACATCCCAGTGTCGCTCCACGCAACTCGACTTGTCGTGCGTCACGCAGCCGTGGTCGGATCGACCGGTTCTGGCAAGACGAGCGCTGTCGCGTCGCTGCTGCAGAGCTTCGTGCGCGGTGGGTGGAGTAGTGCCCACATTCTTGTCATCGATCCTCATGGGGAATACTCACGGGCGATGGAGGAGTTTGCGTCAGTTCGCAGCGTGCTTGGCGCCGACACCAAGCAACTTCGTGTTCCGTATTGGGCACTACCAGCCCGGGAAATTTTGCGGATATTCGCCGCATCGATGCCAGGCCCTACTGCAGCAAATCGGTTCAATGAACTCGTCGGTGAGGCTCGCCGCAAATTCGTTGAGGCAGCTCAATGGATATCGTTGGACCCCTCTGCCATCACACCGGACACACCCGTCCCGTTTGCCATCAGGCCAATCTGGCGGCAGATGGATCGTGAGAACCGCGAGACTCGAACGACGGCGGGCGACCCCGCAACTGCACGCGTGATTGATGAGGGGGACGAAGCCACGCTCCGGCCGACACAATTCGAGCCTTATGGACCCGCTGGCCACCCGCCTCACAAGGGTCCCCTCTACGGTTCGCACGCCACTACCCCCGATCTCCTCAGACTGGGATTGCTTGATCCGAGACTGCGCTTCTTTCAGGAACCGGTGGGAGATGCTGCGGGTCCAGATCCACTCGTACAGGTCATGGTTGAGTGGCTGGGTGGCGGCCGGCCGGTCTCAGTCCTCGATTTCAGCGGGGTCTCAGCTGAAGCCGCAGATGTGGCAATTGGCGTAGTACTGAACTTGGTATTCGAGGTTGCACTGCGGACACAGCGCGGCGACACGGGAATCGGCAGGCCAAGTCCTGTGATGGTGGTGCTTGAAGAGGCTCATCGCTACTTGGGCGGGGAGGCAAGCGCCCTGACAAGGGAATCCGCTAACCGAATCGCGCGAGAGGGACGGAAGTACGGCGTCGGATTACTGATGGTGTCCCAGAGGCCCACAGAGTTGCCGAAAACCGCGCTAGCGCAATGCGGAACAATTGTGGCGCTAAGGCTCTCCAATTCTGAGGATCAGGGAGCGATACGGGCTGCTTTGCCCGATTCGGTAGCAGGTCTGGCGGCAGTACTACCTTCCTTGCGAACCGGCGAGGCAATTGTTAGTGGCGAAGCGGTTGTCATCCCTTGTCGGTGCCTGATTGATCAACCTGATCCGAGACCGCTCGCGGAGGATCCATCGCTGGATTCTTGGCGCAGCGCGAACTATGAAATGGATCTCGCGCCCGCCATCAAAGCCTGGCGCGGGACGTATCAAGGGGAACCATGATCGACTGGAGGCCTGTGACGGGATCCGCGCGAATCGTGGCGGAAGCGTATGACGCGGAAGGCGAGCGCATCCTTGTTCGGTTTCAGAACGGCGTGGAGTGGTGGTACGCGGCATGTCCTCCGCACGTTTGGGAGGAGTTCGCTCGGCCAGAGCAGTCGCGGGGGGCTTACATTCGCAACGTACTCGATCACAAGCCTAACGGGCGACTGGCATAGTCCGCGACGCATGCCAGGAGGAGTGCGAAGTCTGCGCTTAGCGCCGAACCGATCCACGTTCATCCAGTAGAAGCCACAACTGCTTCCTCGGAATCCGATTGCCTCCGTGCTAGACGCTCGCCAGGACCAGGGTCTTGCGTCCGTCCTTGCGGAGTTCGTATCGCGCCGGGAACATGGCGGGGTCATGGAAGCTATCCGTGTGGGAGACGAGGATGATTCGCTCGAAATGCTCGCTCATATCCCTGATCGTGTCGAGCATCTCGATGCGGCCTGCGTCGTCGAGCGAACCGAATCCTTCATCAATTATCTGTGATGGCATCGAGCCACCCAACCCGGCATACTGACCAATCCCTACAGCCAAGGCGACTGCAACGCGGAACTTTTGGCCGCCCGACAGAAATGCAACGTCGAGGGCTTCGTCCGCGGAGGCGCCATCGATGCACCGAAATACGATCTCCTCACCGGTTCGGCCGCGCAGACACTCGATCGACAGCCGCAGGTTTCCTCCCGAGATTTTCGCGAGAGTGACGTTCGCCAGCTTCTCGATCTCTGAGAGGTCACGCTTCATGAGCGCAAGTTGAAGGCCGCCCCGACCCAGCAATTTGGCCACCCGGTCCCAGACCCGATACGAAGCCAGAAGCACCTCAGCCTGTTGCTGCATTCCGAGCCTCTCTTCGCGCGTCTTTGCCAGGCCCACCGCGTGTTCCCGCGCGGTACGCGCCGCGCCTTGAGCGACGTTAGCGGCCTGCTTTGCAACCTCTCGCTCGGCGGTCGCATCGGCGGCGGAAATGCGGTCGGTCTCCGGGATCTTGGCCAGCGCATCGTCGATCTCGCTCAAACGTCCACGCAAGGCTTCCAGCTCACTCTCAGCTGCCTCTAGCAGGGCCAAGCCCTCGTCGGCGTCAGCAAGCTGCTTCAAGCGTCCGACCAACTGCGCAATCCGCTCCTTGGTTGGTGGCAGCATGGCTTGGTCGATCCCCCGCAATGTTGTGGTCGCTGTCGCGCGGTGGCCCTCCGCTGCAGTGAGCTGGATTTGAGCAATAGCCTCGAACTCTTTCATCCGCTTGGACGCTTCAGACTCCTCGAGTCCAGCGCTGTCGAGGATGGCCCGTGAAACGTCGACAGCTTGTCCAGCGTCGGTGATCGTCTTCTCGAGCTCTGTGATCTCGCCGTCCAACTTCGCGACCCGCAACACCACTTCGGCGGCCCGTGCCGTGGTGATCCTAACCAACACCTTGTCCCGCTCTTCCTCCCAAACCTTGACCAGCCTTTGCTGTGAGCGCAGGTCGGCCACCTTGGTAGTCAGCACTTCGATCCGCTGAATAACCCCTGGGCGCTCAGCTAGCTCGCGGTAAAACAGCTCCAGCCCGACGCCGATCTGCTCGGCCGGCCCATGAAGTACTTTCCGACAGTCCTCGGGCAACTCTCCTATTGCGTCTTCGCCGGCGAGCTCAGCCAGCCTTGTCCTGGCTTTGCCGAGCTTCGTCTGGCGGTCTTGAGCATCCTTCTCCGCGTCTCGACACCCAGGCAGCTCGCTATCAAACCCGCCCAACTGTTTGCGCTCAGCGCCCATCAGTTGCTCCGCGTCCGCGACCTTCTTCTCTAACGAAGCTACCGCAACCTTCCCCTTGCTGATTTCGTGGTCGATGTGTTCGGGTGGTACCCGTTGACCGCAGTGTGAACAAGTGCCCTCCGCACCAGCCCGAACGCGCTCAGACAGATCGTGTTGGGCGATGCCCAACTCTCCTTGAAGACGACCTAGCTCCTTGTCGTGACCCGAGACGGAAATGCGCAGCTTTTGGATCGCCGTCTCAAGGTTCGCGCGTGCATTGCGTGCCTCGGCAACGACCGCGTCGGGGTCGTGCTTGCCGAAGCTTGCGGCGAGCGCCTCCTCCTCGCCGCGCAGATCGGCGTAAGAGCGAATTAGAGGACGTCCGCGATGGAGCGCCTCCAGGCGGTCGCGGCGGGCAGAAAGACTTGGTAGGTCTACGGTTTCGCCAAGAAAGACCGCAATGGTCTTGAGCGCTCCCTTGATGTGTGAGTCGAGCTCTCCTAAGTTACGGGCGAGCTCTAAGTCAGGCTCGTGCGTGCGCCTCTCGTCACGCCGCTTCTGAAGCTCTTCGGCATTCGCGTCTGCCTTTTTCCTCGCTTCGCGATGTACCCCCTCGGCTGCGGCTACCGCCTTCGCCAGCTTGACGAGGTCGATCTTGCTCGCTTGCTTCTGGGCCCGAAGCGCATCCGCGGCCGCAAGTTCCCCATTGTCGAGCGCTGCTCGGGCGTCACGAAGCCTAGGCAGAACATTGTTGAGGCTGCCCTTCTCGGAAGCATCAGCGCGGATCTGAGACGCATGCGCTTGAGCCTCGATCATCTTGGCTACCTTTTGGGCTAGTTCCGACCGCCTGGTTGCAAATTCCAAAAAGGCGAGTACTCGGCTGAGCTTGGCTTCTGCTAAGTGCGCCCGATCGGCAGCCTTTATTGATGCGGTCTCATGCGCGTCGGCGCGCACCTGGGCTTCGTCCACGTCATCCTTGCTGGGGAGGCCAATATCCTGCAACGTGCTTGCCAACAGTTCGTGCTGTGCCCGAAGGGTGCGCGCTTTACTCAGCGTCCAGTCTTCCAGCTTCGTGTATTGGCGGAGATCGAGGATGCCCGAGAGGTAGTTGAAACGGTCCTTAGCTGCTGAGCGGATCAGCTTGTCGCTGTCGCCTTGCAACAACAGCACCGACGAGATGAAGGTGTCGTAGTCGAAGCCAAGCAGAACAAAATGAACGTGATCCTCCAGCGTCGTGACGGTGGCCGTGTCAGGGACTTCTCGCCAAGCGACAGCCTTAGGGTCGTACCAGTCGAGCTGACAAGCGCGCTCGTGCGCGACCAAGCCGGACCTACGAGTCCGCTTCTTCAGTGTGCGAGTGATGCGGTAGAGGCGGTTGTTGTGCTCGAACGAAAACGAGCACGACATCTCGGTCGCACCTTTGCGCAGCAGTTCTTCGTCGCGACTGGCGCCACCCCGGTGGCGACCAAAGAGCGAATACGTGATCACATCGAATATGGCGCTTTTTCCGGCGCCGTTGTCACCCGAGATCGACCATAGGCGATGGTCGCGGAAATCAAATCGGTAACCTTCACCGCCGTTGTCGTCGTAACCCAGGAAGTTCTTCAGACTAACTTCGACCGGGATCATCTGATCGATTCCTCGGCTAGTAGTTCCTCGATGGCCGCCATGATGTCGCGATGCTGGGGATCGTCCTCGGGCACTTGGGCCTTGACGTAGGAGCGGACGGCGCCTTGCCAATCTGCACGAGCGAGAGCTAGGCTCCCTGCCGGCGCGTCAGCGACATCGCTGTCCTGCCATTGGATTTCCGGGGGCCAGCACAACCGCGCAATCATGTCGCGGGCCTGCGCCTGCAACGCCTGGACGTTGGTGCCCAGCAGGGCATGCAGGCGGAGCTTGCAAATTGTGTTCGGAGCGATGCCGCGTGCGATCGCGACCAGGTCGACCCCATCGTGCCAATCAATCTCAATGAGCTCGGTGGGGTGGAGGGCGACGGCCTCAGGCTCACCAACAAGCCCGGTCTTGTCCAGTTCGACCAGAACCACCTCCTTCGGCTGATTGCGCTCGCCGAAGTCCATGCGCTCGATCGAGCCCGAATAGCGGCATGAGGCCGAACCGAGCTGAGTGGGCAGGTGGACGTGGCCCAGAGCGACGTACGCATAGTTGGGCAGGTACACCCGCGGAATGGGCACGTCGGCTTCTTCCGTCAATTCGTGGCCGTTTTCCTTCTGGCCAGAGATAAGTAGATGCGCGACCACTACCGTTGGCATCTTGTCCCGATCTTTCTTGATCTGCGACTCGAACCCTTTGATCCGTTGCTTTACCGCATTGCCCAACTGGCGGTGCCGATCTGCAGCGTCTTTGAAGACGATCGCCTCAAGGTCGTAAGCCGTCTGGCGCGGATATGGCAGCAGCATGAGCCGCACCCGTTCCTTACTGCGAGTTTCGATAACACGCAAATCCGGCTTCCAGACGAACTGCAGACGGCTCGATTCGCTGGCGACAAACAAGTCACGCGCAGCCTGCAGAAACGGAAAGACCCATTCGCGATCGTGGTTGCCGGCCAGGATGACGACATGCATGCCCCGACGCAGTCTGGGTCGCAACATGTCACCGAATCGGCGAAGCACGGGCGTCATTCGCTCGCTTTGCTTCTCGTCGATGAAATCGCCCGCGACTAGGAGAAGATCGACGTTTCGCTCGTCGCAGACTTGAAGGACTTCGTCGATCCGAGCCATCTGGTCGCTTAGCCTGGAAACGTGCTTGAGTTCGGCCCCCAGGTGCCAGTCGGCAGTGTGCAAGATCCTCATCAGAACGGCAATTCCTCGGTTGGGGGTAGCACGCGCGGTCCGCGAATGACCTCCTCAGCACCCAGGGCGCGTAGACAGTCGGGCGGCTCGTCGCTGGCCTCTTGGCCACGCATTGCCCAGGGCGCACGCGGCACGCGGACCATCATCGGTTCGCGAAAGCTAGGCTCATGAACAACTTTGTCCGCGGGGCCCTGCTTTTCGACGTAGTCCTTGAGTTCGCTGGGCAGGAAGCTGAAGATCGACTGCTCAAGCTCGTGGCCACCGGTGCGGCCGATTACGCGAACGCTGGCGTTCTCGACTACCCGGGCGGAAACCAGTGAGGCTTGCTGCTGGGCACCAAGAAGAATCACACCCCGTGAACGCAGCTCGCCAGCGACCTCCTCCACCAGCTGCGTGATTGGATCGGTGTGGCCGCGTGGAGCGAACCGATTGAGCTCGTCCAGTACGAAGAGGTGATGCATGCCTCGTTGGGCGCGGCCGCCGGTAGCCTCGTCCTTTGCCTGCTTGAACAGGGCGGCTACAACGAAACGCTGCAGGTGACGGTCAGTTAGGCTGGAGATGTCGACCACGACAATGCGCCCGACGGGGAACTTCGTGATGTCGAGTGGATGGCTGCCCGAACCATCCATGCGAAAGATTCCACCAGACTCGTTGACGGCGCGTCGTAGGCGGCGAAAGAAGCGACGAAGTGTCGCGGGGTGATGCTGCCTGCTAGTCAGCCAACTCCAATCCGCGTTCCGCCCACCGTGTTCATCCTCCAAGCCCTGACGGAACCATTCGAACAAGTCGCTAAACGTTTGGGGAGCGCCAGGCTTCAGTCGCCGGGTGACTCTGTTAGCGGCATCACGAACGTCCTGAACCAGAAGACGTTCGACATCTTGGATGAGCAGCTGGAAGTTATCGTCCTCACGATCACCGTCTGAGAAGAGGTAGCCGAACAGGTCCTGCAGCAGGATGTCCGCCAAAGTCCAGCTGTAGGGCAGTACGTCGGTCGGAGCGCCAGTGTCGATTGCCAGGTCTGTGGCGGGGTCCTGCGGAGCAAAGTAGTCACATTCAAGTGGTCGCGGTTCATCCCAGCCCATGAGCTTCCACTCCGCGACGTCCTCGTCAGTGAAGTTGGAGGAGTAGCGGCCAATGTGAAACAGATCGAAACCCTTGACATTGATGACTACGGCGCGTGCGCGAGGGCTGTCTGGATTCTCGGGCTGGAGCCGCCTCCGCTCGTCGAAGTGACGGAGCATCTGGGAGAGAACAATGGTTAGAAAAGAAGACTTGGTACCTGCGCCAGCTATGCCGGTTACGTTGAGGTGGCCGCCCAGAGTGCCAAGAACGTAGTCGAGGTCGATGCACGCGGTTCCAGCGACCTGCTCGCCTCCGTTACGAATGAGCCCGATCACCAGCGGATCCCCCATCGCGTCGATGCCATACGCGATCCTGGCGTGTTCGTCGCGTGCCCCAAATACCTGAGAGTCCTCACGAGGCGGTGCGAGCCGGTTGGGCCGCGCCGCCAAGACTCGGACCTGCGCATAGGTCACTCCTCGGGACTCGATCGGGACCTCGATGCCGGGGCTGGCGTCGAAGCGGTCGGACTCTTCGAGCATCGATCGCATCCGCGAGCGCCGGAAGACTTCGGTCACAAGGCCATAGATCTCAACTTGCTTGCGGCCAATCGTGGCGTCGACGCGCACTAGCTGGGTCTTCTCAACGGTGGCGTCCTCCTTGGTCCAAAAGAAGAATTCCCCGGAGCTCGCCTCATGGTCACCAGGAGCTCCAATTCGGCCGATAACCTCGTTGGTGATTGCTTCAGCGGCTTCAGCGGAGGCTTCGGTTCTAGGCTCGGTTGCATCCATTTCACTGACCCCTCAGGCTCGCCCGAGACGCAATCTGAGGCGGGCCGCGAACTGATCGATCGGTGGCAGTACGGCATGGAGTTGCTCTTCGAGACGAACAATTGGTTCGAGGCTGACGCGATATCGCGCGTACGACTCCTGACGGGATCGGATCGTACATAGCATCCGCGAAATGCCCGAAATCTCTCGGAAACGTCGGTGGTCGCCGAAGTGCCGCTCAAGGTACGCGCGAGGCATCGCCAACCGAACCAAACCGGCTCCTGGCCCGATCGAGCCACCGGTTAGCTTGAGATACCAGCTGACCAACTCTGCGTGAACGGTCTTGATGACAAACGCCGGGGACCGCTGCCCGGGCTTTAGCTCGTAGAGCATCGCGGCGAGGGAATCGGGCAAGTACTGTCGCAAATTGCGCTTGACCATCCCGATGACCGGCTGCTGCTGAGCCTCGACCGTCGTGAGGCGTCGCTCGAGTAGTCCGTCCGCAAGAGTCGGGACCTGAGGTCGGGCGAGTAGAATTTCTCGCTCGAGGCCCTCCATTTCTTGCTTTAGAAAGTCCCACGTCCGACGGCGCAACACCTCGTAGTTTGGGCCGAAGTCTTGTGACTCGAGCGCGATCAGCTGAATCCCCGAACCAGATAATTCCTCCCGCAATGCATCCAGCAGGCTGGTCTTGATTCGGTTTGAAATGAGGGCTGCCGCAATCATGGCCTTGAAACCGTTAGGTGGTCGATAAAGCCGTCGGTCATCGAGATCGACCTCCATCGCCCCCAAACTGGCAATCAAAATTGGGCGGTAAATGCCATCGACTCTGCACACTCCAGCTGTGGTTGAGACTACGGATCCATCGACAAAACGAGTAGGCGGCCTCTCAGCCTCGCCCACGCACGTCACGGGTTGCCAAGAACTTAGCTCCGATTCGTAGACGAGCATTTCGGCTTTCGCCGCAGCTTGCTGTTCGTCCTCAGCTTCCGCCTGCTCGATCGCTGGAAGTGGTACGAACCCACCTTCGCCTTCGATGGCGCGGAAATTCAACCGTGCTCCTACGTGACGACCCTTGCCGGACCCAGACGCAGGGTTCACGGCTTCGTCTGCTTGCGATGAACCGCGAGTAAGGCGACTCATAGCTGTTCTTCCAAGTCGAAGGTCCTCTTCAGTCCGTTGCCCTGCGTGTGCGGCCAGACCCTTTCATGTTGGAGGCGACCAACCACGACACCAGGGCTTACGCCGATCTCCGCTGCAAATCGAGTCACAGCAGTGAGCGTTGACGGATTCGATTTGAGAAAGCGAATCCAATCGGAACTTGGGATAAGACTGTCTGAAGCGAATTGATTCGCCTCGGCTTCAGCCTTGCTGCCGGCCGCGCGTGCTACGTCCTTGCCATCGACGAAAGAGCCACTACGACCGTGCAATAGGAGATGGCCTGCTTCATGGAAGAAGGTGAACCACAGATGGTCATCGGTTCGATATCGGTTGCTCAATTGGATCACGGCTTTGTTTTGATTGATCCAATACGCCGCCCCGTAAGCTCTTGTGCCAGCAAACGGGCCAAGGAACACAACGGCGACCCCAGCTGACTTGCAGCCGTCGATCAAGCGCTGGTTGAAGTCTTCGGGGTCTTGTCGGGTGAGGCCACGGGCCGTGCTGAGGACATCATGGAACGCATCACGGTTAAACGGCTCGCTCTGAATTCGGCCAGCCTCAAGCGATCCGGCTCGCAGCCAGGCAGCAGTGGCTTCCTTGGATACCGAGAACACCGCTGACTCACGAAGGAAGGCGGCAGCGGGGCGCAACCAGACGTTCTCCCAAGCTTCCACGCTGCCAACTCCGAAGAACCGCAGCAGATAATGCATCTGCGTTGGGCGATCACGCGTCTCGGGCATATGTCCGAGCCTTCGCAAATCTTTGAGCGGGAACCTATCGAGCCATCCTGTGTTCTCACTCAGTGCCTGGACCTCTCGAACCCTCGCCTGATCCTCTCGATACTGCCGCTCTAGATCGGTCCAGAAACCTGCGCGCACGCCCAAGACACGTTCGAGTTGGATCGCCGTGTCGGGTGTGATCGCAGCCTTCCCGCGGATGATCTCGTTGATCGTCTTAAGTGGCCGACCCATGCGGTTGGCCAATTCAGTTTGGGTGACTTCGCGCTCGGCGAGAAGTTCTTCGAGAGTCTCTCCAGGTGGCACGGCGTAGAGTGGCCTAAATTCCAAGTCGCGATCAGCCATGGTAGTCAACTACTTCCAATGCCCTTATCAATTTGACGGCAGCAAGAATCAGAGTCCGGTCCTCTGAAATAGCGGGTGGATCGTCGGCAGGCTCGAAGATCAACCTGAAGTTCCCGCTGAGGGCGATGCCGAACTGGCCCGCCCTGTCTCCAGTCAGTGGATGCGGACTCCCAAGACATACGTCCGCGAGGCTGGCAGCCGCACGAACCTGAACCAGCCGCCGTTGCAGGGACGAGGCAAGGCTTCCGAAGTGCTTTGCGCACTGCTTCGGATCCTCGCAATGGAGTTGAAACTTGCGGCTGGCGAACAAAATTTCGATAACGCACCTGCCAATCTTAACCCAAGAGGTTAAAGCCTGCTTGCCGATTCTAGCGGGACCCAGCCAGTTAGTCCAACGCCTTGGGTCGACCTATTGGTTCGGAACGTGAGATCTCGTGCCAGTTTTGGGCATGAAGATTGATCTTCACCCAGTCACCCATTCGGTGGCGATTCGGCCCCGCCTCAAGAGGGTGGCCATCGAGGGCAGATTAGGGCTGGACTGAGAGCCTCTTGATAAGCGTGCTCACAGACAGACGGCCGTCCACGATGGAAGTCCGAACCGCTTCCTTGGTCTGCTGATCCATGGCAAAACAAAAGCCATCCCTACAGGTCTTGATGTTGAAGAGACCTTCACGTGCCTCCTGTGAAAGCTCGACGACGCGATTCAGGTCACCTTCCGAGCGGCGCAAGATTTCTTGTTGGACGTCCTTCGTGAACCCATGCACCTCGGCGAAGGCGGCAAGTTGGTCCTCTTCGTCAGGAAACCGGCGGACTAATGTGGAGAGGACACCGACTCCAATTGGGCCTTGGGAAGTCGAGAGTTCTTGCTGGAGCTGCTTAGGCAGCCTCGCGAGGTCCAGATACTTTCGAATCGTTGCTTCAGTGAACCCGGTCTCCTTGGCAACAGCACTAACACTGCCTTTGGACTCGGCGAGCAGCAGGAGCGCATTCGCCTTGTCGAGCGGATGCATGTCGGCCCGATGAACGTTCTCTATCAGCGAGAGGCTAGTGGCCTCGTCATCTTCTACGTCGTGGCGCACGATGGCAGGGATGCTGGTCCAACCTAGTTGCTTGCAGGCTGCGAATCTACGCTGACCGGCCACCAACTCCCACTTGTCTTCTCCGGTGGATCTAACGGTCACTGGGTTGAGGAGGCCGCGACTGCGAATGCTCTCTGCAAGGTCACGCACAGAGCTATCTTCGTTGCCAGCGGAAAGGTCCTTGCGAGTGTTGAAGCGCGAGACCTGGATGTCGGCGATGGGCAGATCACGGATTTGCATAGACGACTCGCCTTCCATGAAGAATTGGCTCCTTCGATTAGTCCGGAGAGCGATGCTCGCTGAGACGGGCGACGGTTCCGGGACTACTCAGTCGAATAGTAGTTCCAGCCAGCTCGCGCTGAACGATCGCTTTGTGATCATCGCCACGGATCCGGCGCAGCAGGCCCCCGCGGGCACGTATCGAGAAGAGCGGCCGCATGAAGGTGTCAGTCGTCTACCGATTCGGCGCTTACAACTTATCGGCCAGCCCCTGTAACCGCTCCATGACCGCGTCGAAAGCGGGTGGTCCATCTCGGAAGAGGAGGCGACAGTCCGAGTAGTAGTCCTCCTGCACCATCGCTCGCAGCTTGCCGGGAAGGAAGAGGGCATCGCTCTTGTTAAAGCGGAGATCATTCGGTGGGCGGTAACTGTTCTTGAAGAACCGAATGCTCTTTTGGTTGTAGTCGGCGCGAATCTGACCATACTCGTCCGACTCGATCATGGCTAGGACCTCGGGTCTGCCGGCCAACACGTACAGATCTGCATAGTGCCTGGCAGCGCGCTTCAGACGTTCGCCTTCGCTCTTGAGGCGTTCGACCTTCCCATGAACAGTGAAGAGTTTCTCGACAAAGGTGCGTCGGAAATGAAGAAGCGTCATGGGAAACGGTTCCAAATCCCCTGCCTCGTCGGAGAGCCCGCGCTCTCTCAGGAGGTCCGCAGCGAAGGAGGAGATGTTGACGGTCTCGGCTGGAAACGCTCCACTCTGAATCCCAACTTCGAGCACCACTGTGGTTGAGACTCCGGGAATTTCATCGAAATTGCTTGTGTAGCGGAAGAAATCGTCTCGCCCGAAGCCACCGATCGTCCGCCCAGGCTCCGGGTCGTACGTCAGCCCGGGATGGGCAGCCACGCTGTCGCGTAGGCGCTTGAGCTCACGGTTGACGCCCTTAGGCCCCAGAGCCGGATCGTAACTTTCGGGATTGAGGAAAAGGTCGAGATCCTCTGAAAACCTTTCCAGCAGATGCCAACCTTTCGAGAGGCTTGTACCGCCCTTGAAGACCAGGTGGCCTTGTTTCGTTTGCGCCGCGATGCGCAGCGCTTCGGTCACGAAGTAGTCCTTCTCAATGAACTGTTCGGCCAGGTTGAAACGACGAGCTGCATCGATGCAGATCGCCTTGAAGTCCTCATGTTGGAACAACCTCACTTGGCCTGCCACTCCTTGGCATGGTGAAGCGGGGCCAGGCGACCGAAGTCGTACCTGGAGACTGGGCCCAAGCTGCGCCTCAGCTTCTCTAGTTGGCGTTCAGGAATGCCAATCTCTTGGCCGAGTGCGCCCAGCATCGCCCGCACCCGAGGCGGCTCGTCCATCGCCGGGCCGATCAACTTGTCGAATGCCCTGTCTTGAGCCATGAGCTCCAGCAGACGTTTGACGGTTTCGGCCGGTGACAAGTCGCTTGTCTGACCACGATCCCGGAGGAACTCCAACATCGCGCCTTCCCGGGGCGACAGCAGCCGACGAGAGTCCGGCCGCCGGTTACTGACCTTGGCATCCAAGCGCCTGGGCCCATGCTCGGCCGAGGTTGCATATTCGAGGCGCGCCGGGTTCTGGGTGGTGAAGCCGAGCATGGCTGCAGCAGTGAGACCCGTCGGCTGCAGAGGCTCGCCGACCTTGGCGGCCGTGAGCGCTTGGTTGCTTGGCGTACTCTCACCCAGGATCGTGGCTCGGGACCGGTAATAGACGCCGGGCTCGATCCGTCGCAGCGTGCCCTGCTTGACCATCCGAGAGAGGGTTGACGCAACTGCCGAGGGCGGAAGATCGCGAAAATCGCTCAGACGCCAAATTCGCTCGCCCTGGGACTCAATCTCCCGGCGAATTCGGGCCCCAGCTGTCTTCGGATGCCTTCCAGGAGTCCGAGTCGGAGTAGCCATGGCTGCATCATACCCCCTATTTGCTAAGTTTATGCGCGCTAATACTTAGCATATTGAATACACAATAGGCCCAACTATGCCAGCATGAATGCCATCAGTATTGCCCGTCAGAGTCCCCCCTCAGAACGGGGAGCGCTCGTCGAAATCCTTCCCCAGGTCGCCCTTGTCCAGGTGCACGTAGCGCATGACCATGACGCCATCCGCGATCTCGAAGCGAAGGCCGAACGCATTAAGGCGATTGAGGCCCACTAACAGGAGAGTCGGATCGGAGATCCGCGGGTCGGCCAAGCGCTTCGGCAGGCATGCCGACCAGACTCTCACCCGGACTCTCACCCGGCCCCAGGTGTAAGGAGACACCTTACATATGTTAGGATTTGCCTAACATGTCCCTCTTCGGGCGGTCTCGCGTGCGCGATCGAATCTTGCTCGAGTTCTTTGTCAAGCCTGGCACGTCGGCCCACGTGCGCGAAATGGCTCGGCGCGTGAATGCATCTGCGCCGACCGTCGGCGCTGAGCTGGCAGCCCTGGCCCGACTCGGAGTTCTGCAGACTCACAGTGTTGGGCGGTCTCTTGTTTACAGCATCAACGAGCGCTCGCCCCTGCTTGGCGAGATTCGCGGTCTCGTCCAAAAGACTATCGGCATCGAGGGCTTGATCCGGAAGGCGATTGAAGGACTACCGGGAATGGACGCCGCTTACATCTTTGGGTCTCACGCAGCTGGCACCGATACATCTCGGAGCGATGTGGACCTACTTGTCATAGGTCGCCCCGACCGGGTGGCACTATCCGACCAACTCGCGCCGGTTGAACGCACCATCGGCCGCGACGTAAACGTTGTGATGAAGACAGAAGCCCAACTGCGGGAGCGGCGCAGAAGCGGCGACACGTTCTGGCGACAAGTCCTCGGGAGACCGCTGGTCCGTGTAGCGGGCCGCGAGATCGCCTTCTGAAATGGGTTCAACTGAAGAACTAATTGCAATGGCCGAACGCCAGGAGCTAGAACCGATCGAGCGAAGTGCCGAGAAGGCGAGTGCGCTGCTGGCAGATGCACGTCGATCGCTTGCCACATATAGATCAATCGCCGGTAAAGACCCCAAGAGCGCGCTCTTGCTTGCCTGGGATGGAGTCGCCTTCCCGACACTCACGGCAGCACTAACGCTGGCCGGCTATCGGGTCACGAACCGAATGGGCCATCACCGCGCTGCGGTTGAGGCGGCGCGACAGCTCCTCCCCGCGGACGCATTGCTGTCGCGAATCGGATCAATTCGAGTAACGTCGTTTAGCTCGGCGGGCTCGTTTTCGTACATGCCGCGGTCACGCATGAGGCGCTAGATGACTGTGAAGGACTGATCGAGTTGGTCGCCAAAGCCGTCCAGCGCGCTCTACCCAGTTGACTAGAGGCCTACGAGGTCATCCGCGCTCCCATTTCGACGAGTACCTTGCGCCCGACCGCCTCCTGTGCGATGCGACGTCCGGACATCAGTATCTCAACGACCTCGCCGCGAAGATCCTCGGGGAGCCAGTTCGCTGCGCGCGTAGCGCTCTCGGAGCTCACCGGATCGGACTTCGCCATCCTGCCAACGCAAAGGAGTAAGCGGTAGAGGTCGGCCGCAGGGTCAACTGCCGGCAAGCCTAGCGATTGGGCGACGTAGTGTGCGCGGCGAGGAATCTCGAGGCCCTCCAAGTCGATGTCTCCAAAGTACTTGATCGTCTTTACCCGGGGCTCGATATCAGCGAAGTAGGTAACCGAGCCGGTGATGTGGTTCCCGGCGCCGTACACGAGCAGCCCAACTTCGGGGATTGCCGTTGGCGTCTTCAGCATCGAGTGGTAGGTCTGGTGGTTCTCTATTACAAGCGCTGCAGGCGCCGCGTGCACACGCGCGTAGACAAACGGCGGATGCACTTGCTCGCATCGAAGCAGTGCGAGTGATAACCGGCCCGAATCGAACAGTCGGCTGCCAACGAGGCGGTCGAGGCGCTTCTCGTCGCCGGTAAGTTCCAGCGACCGCTCGCGAATTGGCACGATTGGCTCCGTTGGGTCGAGATCCCGCAGAAACCGGTCCACCTGGCTGAGAAACTCGACGTCTGACAGAGCGAGTCGCAGACCGCTGGCCCAGGCAAGTTCGGGCCTCCAGACTGGAGTCGGAGGCGGCGGTTTGACTGAGCGCGGCTCGACGCCAAGAACGAGTAGCGAACGTGGCAAGGCCGGCAACGCAAAGTGATCGGGATTCAGCTTCGCTAACTGGACCACTTTTGCCGCTTCCAACTCTTCGAGAAGCTCCAGCAGTGCCGTCCGGCGACGAGGAGAGACGCCCAGGGCCGGCTCAAGTTCGCCAAAGATCGCTTGGAGCGCCGGGAGCATCAACTTGCGCTTCCCTTCCTCTACCAGCCGGTCGCGCAGTCGTTCCGCAGCCGGTGTCACGAGCCGACCACTTCTTGCCGCCGGTACACCCGGGTGGCGGTCAATCCATCGGTCCCGGGCTCTTCCTGTGCGCGGGTGACGTACTTCCGTCCGGTCCGGTTGTCGACGAGGTTGCGCAGCCGTATCACGTTGCGGAAAGGTGCAAGCGCCGACTTGTCGTCGATGCCGGTAGCAAAGATCAGCTGCACCCGCATAGCCGCGGCGACAGTCCGCTGGAGGTCGACCAGCGTCATGAGGTTCGCTTCGCCGAGCGGATTGTCGAGGATCAGCACGCTGTCAGCGTTGTCGTGAACGCCGTGGCGGTTCAGGGAGCGCAAGCGGATCAGAACGCAGTAGATAAGGATTGCTGTCGTTAGCTTTTGGCCCCCAGACCAGGCGACGATCTCGCCTACTGGTGCACGTTCAACCCGCAGGCCATCGTTTGGCTTAAGGACTTGAACGTCGAACGGCTTATTGGCGTTCGCTGCCCGGACGGCCGCCAGAAGTAAGGAGATGCCCTCCGGGCGCGAACGCTGAACGATGAGATCGTTGATAAGGACTTGCAGCCGAATCTTCAGGTCCTCGACCGACTCCGGGTGCTCGTACTTGATGCGAAGGTACTGCTGGCCTGTCCAATCGCCAAGCCCATCGGATAGACGGAGCGTCTGCGCATCGTGCAACAGGCGAAGCGCTTGCTCAACAAGAGTGACGAGTTCCAGGACGACGGTACGGCGGTGGCCTTCGAGGTCAGCCAACTCCTTGTCCAGCCACTTGGTTCGCATTCGCAGCTCGGCGCTATCGGCCTCGGCATGCTCGACGAGATAATCATCGGTACCGTCCTTATAGCGATCGCGGTAGGCACCGGCCAATTCTTCGAAGTCCGCCTGGCTCGCAAACCGCCTTACCTCAGCGCATGAATTGTTGAACGCAATCCGGCTGTCCGTCACGTCCACTCCGACGCCTTGCCACTCGCTTGTCAACTCACCTGCGCGCTGGGTCGCCTCCGAATCCTCTATTGGCTCCTCGATTAGCTGAAGCTCACGAAGGTGGGCGCCGAGTGTGCCCGTTAAGAGGCTGCCAATGGCGTCGAGCACTTTTGCCCTATTCACGGCAGCGTCTCGCGCCGTCTCGGCTTCCTTCGCCTGGGTCTCCGCCTGGTCTCGCGATCGCTCGGAGGCACGCTGGCGTTCCTGAACCACGCCGAGAAATTTCTGAGCCTGAGCGAGGTTCGACGGTTCCAGGTCGGTCGGAAGGGAGGTGAGCAACCGACGATCGGTTGGGAGAGATTGAAGGGACTTCTCCGCACTGGTGACATCACTCTTGGCAGTGATGCGTGCTTCGGTCGCCGCCTCCAGGGCTCGTTTGGCCATGGCCTGGCGTGTCTTGCGGACGGTCTCGCTGTGTAGTGCAGGGTCAGCAGCTAGCCGTCGAGCCGCTTCGAGAACGTCGTCGAAATCGGCGAGCGCTGTCATAACCGCGGATAGCTGATCTCCCAGGGCGCGCCGGCGCAATGCGATGTCTGAGCGGGAGGTCTTGTCCTCATAGATCGACTTGCGGCTGCGGTGCTCAGCCTCAACCTCGGCAAGCGTGCGCTCATCAACTTCCGCCTCGATCTCGAAGTTCTCAGTTGCCTCCGCTTGCTTGTCCCACGACAATGCATCAGCTCTGTCAGCTGCCGCGAGCGTTGTCGCCGATTTCTCGTTATCCCGAGCCGACGATTTGGCCTCGTTCGCATCCTGCCGACTCTGCACCCAAGTCTGCCGCTCAGAGTGCATTTCCTGCTGACGCTCCCGAGCGGACTTAGCCCTATCCTCCAACTCCGCGAGGTTCTCGAGCCATGGAATGGTGCCCGCAAGGCGCCGGAGGTCGGCCTCTTGCCGTTTGTCCTCGGCACTCAACTGTTGGATCTCCTCGGTCGTCTCGTGAACGGTCGCCTGTGCGGCCGCTTTGACGCCGTCGAGCCGCGTTGCTTCGCCTTCCAGTTCTTCGATCTCGAACCGGAGCGAGTCGAGGTGGTCCGGCGGGCAGTCAGTCATAAACTGCTTCAGCCGGCCCAGGAGGCTTTGGTCCTCATCGCGGCGACGACTCAGCTCGGCTTCCGCCACGAGCGCCTTCTCCAGCCTCGCCTCAACTTGGCCGCGTGCAGCCTCTGCCTGAGTGCTGTCGTAGAGCGCTGATCGGGTGACGAGCGTCTTTAGATGGCGACCTTGGCCATTCGGCGACTCCTGGCGTTCTACCCAGTGAAACTGGCCCGACTCGGCGATCGAGAGTAGGAGCGACGGATCGATTCCCGCATCACGCAGAGATTCGATGGCACGGTCTCCCTCTTCGGGCGCGACCACGACGGACGTCAGCAGCCACGGGCGTTCACCTATCACTTGCGGCCAGTAATCGCGGTTGACGTGCTCCGCGAGGTATTGCCAGCCTGGTGTGGCCGCGAGGTTCATGTGCTTGAGGTGGGCGATCGCGCGATCCACATCTAGGGCAGCGGGGAGAAAGCCGGTCTCGTCAAGTGCTGCCTTAGCGCGCTCGTCCTCAGAGGCAGCCACCCGTGCTTCGACCATCTGTCGGGTCGCGGAGGAAAGTGCGGCGAGCAGCCGCTCAGCGAGGAGACTACCTGCAACAAGAATGTCGAGATCCTCGTGCTCGGCGAGCTCGCGAAGGCGTTGGTTCTCAGACAGGTCTCGCGCGCGACCAATCAGTGAGTTGAGGGAGTCGCGCTGTGAATCGATCTTAGATCGAAGCTGACTGATCTGGGGACTCAGTTCGTCGATTGCAGTACGAGCGGCACCCCGGCGCCCATCGATCTCGCGGCTCCGACTGGCAATCTGGTCGCGCCTGGAGGATGCAGATGCTTCGTCTCGGCGCAGTCGCTCGACCGCCGTCTGAGCAGGCTCATTCGCAAGCAGTAGTCCGTCCTTGCGCAGGCGTGCCTGCCGTTGCTCGAGATCCTGGAGCTGACCGTTGATAGAGTCCGCCTCGCTGTCGATCCGAGCGATCTCCCCTGTGGCCTTCTGGATCTCGGCATCTGCCCCTTCGCGCCGATCGGCGGCGAGGCGAGCGCGATCCTCGCCTTCCGCCACCCGGGTGCGAGCCTGCTCTGCCATTCGGCGATATCGACGATGAAGGACGGTGGCGGCGGCTTTGTACGCGTCGATGTCGCTACGCGCGCCCTCGATCTGGTCTGCCAAGGCTCGGTCGAGCGCGGCAGTGTCCGCCGTCAGCCGTCGGTGTTCGATAACAAGCGGAAGCGCTTCCAAAATCCTTACTTCAGTTTTGGTCTCGTCCTCGATCTCCTGCGCAGCATTTAGCGTGTCCCGCGCCGCGTCGACCGCGTATTGGGCGACCCGTATGTCGAGCGCACGAGACAGTCGCTCATGTCGTGAACGCTCGTTGTCGTGCTGGGTTCGCGCTAGGCGGTAGGCAGTCGCGCTCTCAACCTGCTCCTGCTCTTCAGCGCGCGCCGCGCCGAGGGAGTATGTGATTCGTGCATTAAGACGGGATCCTTCCGCAATCAGACTCTGCTGACGCTCAAGAGCTTCGCGCAGCACCGCATGTGTATCGGTGACTGGGCGGAGTCTGGTGATAATGCCTGAGGCGAAGTCCCGCTCCTTCTTTCGATGCGGTTCCATCGCCAGCTTGTCGGCGACCTGCCCAAGGTTCTCGGCCACCTGGTTCATGGCGCCCGGGTCCATCACCACCTTGATAAGGAAGTCCACGAAGCTATCGGCGTCGCGGAATCCAAGGAACTTCCGCGCCCCAGCCTCGTGCTCATTCATGGCGAGCTGGTAGCGAAAAATCTCGGGATCAAGGCCAAGACTTTCGAGCGTCGCCTTCCATTCTGATTGCTTGTCGGTGATGACTGCCTCCAACGAGGGCCGGGACCGTTGAGCCTGCAAGATTTGGTCGAGGAACGCCCTGACATGGACGCGCCGGCCGTTCTGTCGGAACCGCAGTTCATCGAGCGAGAGCGTGCCGCTGAGCGAGCGGAAGGCGTAGAAGTGGCGGTCAAGGTCGGAAGTTTGGCCACGCCGGTAGGTCATCACGACGCCAGTAACGAGGATGGTCTCGTCCTCGAGGCTCGCGAGCAGGCCGTCACCGGTTGACGACCATTCCAGAACTATGTGGGCGATGTCGTCGGCTAGGACGTACTTCTGGAGTTGGCGGATTTCGCCCGCCTTCTCGCGACCTAAGAAATCCCTATAGCCAGGTTGTAGGACCGAGAAGATGAGCGCCAGCATCGAAGTCTTGCCACCCATGTTCCGGAGCCACAGCACCGAGTCGAGTGGCTTTTGCCCGCCGTCGCTGCGGAAGTCGAGGACTAACGGGTCGAACCGCGCGTCTTTGTGGCCGATGGAGTCGAAGTAGACCCTTCGCAGGAGGTACATGGTTACGAGCCAACCTCGTGTCCGCTCCGGATTAGGGCCAACGCCTGGTACGCCTCGTGGCCCGCGACCCCTGCGATCTGAAGCCGCATCCGCTCATTTGGCTGATAGACGACGAGGTTGCCTTCCTCGCGCTTCCGGACGAGGCCCTGCTCGACCAGGAGATCGAACGCGCGACTAATAACGCTCTGCGTGCCCTTCTGCGGCCGGCGTCCGTCAGAGGTCGCAGCGACCTCCTTCTGGCGCAAGTACAGGCTGGCGGCCTGCTCCCACTCCTCGCGCTCGATCTCCGGGTCATCGCTCTCCTTGGCGATCTCGGTGCATGCGGCACGCAAGAACTGCTCCACTTGTGCTGCAGTCGCCTGGCGGTGACGCTCGGTCTCGAGGTCGCTTGCTTGCGGGTAGAAGTACGCGGCGATCGCCACAATGGCCAGGCCGTGCAGGATACGGTCCTCGAATGTCCCCGCGCCCCGTTCACGGCGCCACGAGGCGAGCGTATACGCGAATGGGCCGTAGGGATCGGCCCAGAAGAAGAGACCCAGTTCGTTGGCCGCGGTCACGCGCAAACCGAGTCCGGTTGCGATCGAGTCAACAAGTTGTCGGAAGTCAAGATCTGTCCGGTACCGCGACAGTAGGGAGCGGTAATCCTCGTCCTGCCCGGCTAGCAACCGGCTCTGCACTCCGAAGGCGACAAGTTGTGCAGCGCTCTCCACGTCCGGGTTAGTCGACATGTGCCAGCTCCTCGAAGCTGCCGACCAGGAGGTCAGAGCCGCCGAAGTCGGGGTCGTCGAGCGGCGTGCCGTCATCGACACTGAGCGCGCGGCCGGGGAGCAGGCCGTCACTAGACATCGGGCCTGGATCTGGCGCGAAGGCCCACAGCGCGCCAAGGCGGACGAGTTCGAGAACTTCGGCCTTCTCTTCACTGCTGGCGAGGGCACGTGCGCGCGCGAACAACACGGAGAGCCGCTCGGGCGTCTGGTCGACGCCGACGAACGTCGAGCGGGTGCGGTCGAGCGTGGCTGCGCTGAAGCGAGCGCGCTCCTCCTGAGTCAAGTCGAGGATTGGAGCTTCGCGTTCTTCTTCGCCAAACTCGCGTCTGGGTTGGAGGAGGTCGTTAACCAGGTGGGAGAGATGCAGGATCTCGGGAGAGTGCGGGCCGGTCAGCGAAGTGAGGAATCCTGAGGCCACGCTTAACGCTTGAGAACTGGAAAGCCGGAGGACCGCGTGGAGAACTTCGCGGTTCATGGAGACGATGACCAGTGACGGCGGCGGCTGGAAGCGCTGGCGGACCTGTTCCGCGAGGAAGACATCCGCCGACTTCATGAGCTTCGAGTGAAGCAGCGTGTGGCGACGGTGGCAGTCGTCGATGAGGTCCACCAACTCGATCACTGTCCGCAGGCGCTCGGGCTCGCCTATCTCTGATCGCATCTCGTCGAGTCGATACCGCATCCGGCCCTCGTCCTCCAAGCGCCCGCTGATGTGCGCCTGGGCGCTGGAGATTTCCTCCATCACGTCGCCCGCCCAGTCCACCCGGGTCAAATCGTGCTGCGCGATCTCGAGCATGGCCTGGATGGTCTCGGCGTATTGGATCGATCGGTACCGCGCACGGCGAGCAAGCTGCGCTGCGTCGCCAAAACGCCCAGCAGAGATGTACTCCTCAAGCATCCGCTCCTCCGCCTTCTGCGCATCCGCAACATCGATGTCGAGGGCGCCGATCAGGAGATTGATCGCGCCGGCGGTCGCCTTGACTAGCAAGCTTGAGTCGGCCATTTCGCGTTCGCGTAGGAGTTCGACCGCGTAGGAGCGAGTCACCGGTCGGCTCTGCGCGGTATCCGAGTACGCATAGGAGAAGCCGGCATCGGACTCCTCTTCGTTCAGCAACCACGACATGACCAGCGCCGCGACAGTGCGGTGCATCTCACGGTGATCCGTCGGCACCATCCGCGCGGCGAGCTGTGAGATCTCCTCTTCGGCCAACGGCCGGGCAACGCCGCCCTCGAACCCTTGCCGGTTGACCACGTACTCAATTGCGGCGAGCTGGAGGCTGCGGAGGTCGTAGGGCAGCCAAGTCTCTCCACGTCGCCCCTTGTTGAATTCAAGCTCGTGAATCGGGGCGGTATAGAGGAGCGTTTTGAGGCGGCGCGCAGCACTAACGGGAGACGATCCAGACGATCCAGACGATCCAGAGGATGTCTGCCCAGGCGCCGCCTGATCGAACAGAGATTCGGACCCACCCACGGAGCCGAGTCTAATACGAGGCGTCTCGAACTACGACCTGCCGGGGGCGCTCGCCCTACGTATCTCCGCGTGGCCTACTCAGTCGTAAGAAGCTCGCGGCGCCCCCTCCGGGCCAACCGCCGACCTTTCGGTGGCGCCCAAGCGCCGAATTTGCCGGCCTTGCCCGATCCGCGCCCGCACCAGGAAGCTTCGTACGTCAGCGACTTCGCGGGCCAACCCGTGCCCGCGAGGATGAACGCGGCGTTCAACTTTCTGCGAAGCGAGGCGGGTCTTTAGGCAGTCCAAAGTCTCAAGCGGACCCGAGGGCATGGGTTGCGAACCGGAGAACGAGTGCTTCGCGATGTACTGACCAGCACGTCAGAACGGGGATCGCTCGTCGAAGTCCTTGCCCAGGTCGCCTTTGTCCAAGTGGACATACCTCATGACCATGACGTAGGTGGTGTGGCCGAGGATGCGGCGTAGCCGCTCCATCTCTCCCCCACGCCGCAGGTACTCGGTGGCGAAGGTGTGGCGGAAGCGGTGCGCGTGGAGCGGGAACCCGACCTTGGCCCGGATCCGCTGCAACATGTTGCAGGCGGTCTGGACCATCAACGGCCGCCCGTCCCGCTGCACCAGGAGGTAGGTCGCCTCCGTCTCTGGGCGGTACCTGTTGACATAGCGGATGATCTCTCGGCGGAGGCGCTGGGTGGCCGGCACGCGGCGGAACTTGGCCCCCTTTCCCCGCTTGATCTTCAGGAACATACCCTCGCCATTGTCCTCGACGTCTTCCAGCTCGAGATTGACGAGCTCGCCAACTCGGACGCCGGTGCCGAGCAGGATGCGGACCGCCAGCTGCGGCCACCCGGCTGGGGCGGCGTTGAAGATTGCTCTCACCTGGCCCTCCGTGTAGGTCGACATCTCCTTCAGCGCGACCTTCGGCGGTCGGACCCGGAGCAGGGTGCGGTCGCGGGTACTCCTCACGCAGACACCAGTTGGCGAAGGTGCGGATGACCTGGAAGAAGCCGTGGATGGTGTTGTCGGACAGCCCGCGCTCCTGCTGCTCGGCCAGGAAGCGCTTGAGCTCGAAGGCGGTCAGGGCCTCCAGGTTCACAACGCCGTCAGCGCGGAAGTACCAGTCCAGCTTCTGCTGGTACCACTTGATGGTTCGTGGGCTGCGGCCCATCACCTTGAGCTCCAGCAGCCACTCTCGGATCAACGGCTTCAGCGGATGCAGCCCACCGAGGGGTCTGACTCTGTCCCTTGCCACGTCGCCGTCAGCGGCCGCGCGGTCGAGCGCGGTAGTCGCGTCGGGCAGTGGCGCCACCTTTGGCGGGCGCCCGGGATGGCGCCGCTCAAGGCCAAAAGGAGGCATTACGGTTTGCGAAACGAAATACGGTTTTTGGATTTTTTCCACAGCTTTGAGCCTCCCTCGCCCCTTTCTGAGCACCGGCCATACAGGTGCCCGAAAACGACGAAAACCGGCCTTGCAGCCGGTCTTATGAACTCAAATTACCAGGAGGGTCCCCTCTCAGAAAGTGTGGCGGAGAGGGAGAGATTTGAACTCTCGATGGGCCAGTGACCCATAACGGTTTTCGAGACCGTCGCCTTCAACCGGACTCGGCCACCTCTCCACAGAGCGCCGCGGAGCCTAAATGGCGGTCCCGACCGGAT
>WNFC01000736.1_pt1 | contig 33253 bp, 33 predicted proteins | sample 5400541 | NCBI WGS metagenome assembly WNFC01 (sample SAMN13153342, study PRJNA577476) | soil metagenome | isolation source: 120 cm saprolite under Douglas fir tree site 2 hole 2 replicate 1 | place: USA:California | collected 2015-04-18
GTCATCGCCGGGGGTCGCGACTACGACCCGGAGGAGCTGGAATTCATCAAAGCCAACAACGTGCTCCTCGTCTCCGCGGCCGAGATCGCGCGCGACCCAGGGGGGTCGGTCAAGAAGATCGCCGGGCGCCTGGCCGGCGCCAAGGTGCACATCTCATTCGACATCGACGCGCTCGACCCCGCGTTTGCGCCTGGGACCGAGATCCCCTCCGCGGGCGGCCTCTCGACGCGTCAGGCGTTGGAACTGCTGCGCGGAGCGACGGCTCGGTCGCAGCTCGTGGGTCTGGACGTGGTCGAGGTTTCGCCGCCGTTCGACGAAAACGACATCACCACGCTGGCGGCGCTGAAGCTGATCTTCGAGGTGTGGGGGATGGTGAAGTGGAAAGCGCCGACGTAGTTATCGCGGGCGGCGGCATCATGGGCTGCGCCCTCGCGTATCAGCTGGCCAAGCGCGACGTCGACGTCCTGCTGCTCGAGCGCGAGACCCTCGGCTCCCAGTCGACCGGCAAGTGCGCGGGCGGCGTGAGGCAGCAGTTCTCGATGGAGGCAAACGTGCGCCTGCAGCGCCTGTCGGTCAAGCTGTTCGAGAGCTTCGAGCAGGAGACAGGGCACCCGGCGGACTTTCGCCAGATCGGATATCTGTTCCTGCTCACGCTGCCGCAGCAGGTCGAAGACTTCCGCCTCAACATGGAGATATGGCATAGGGCCGGCCTCACCGAGGCGCGCTGGGTCGATCCGTCGGAGGCGGCGCGCATGGTCCCGGTGCTCAACGTCGAGGACGTTCTCGGGTGCACCTTCTGCCCGACCGATGGCATCGCCAGCCCAGCCGACGTCACGTCGGGCTACGCGGCGGCCGCGCGGCGGCATGGCGCCCGCTTGAAGGAGGGCGTCGAGGTGGTCGGGATCGACGTCGCGGGGGGCCGGGTGCAGGGAGTCCGAACGCCGGCCGGCGACATCGCGAGCCGCGTCGTGTTCAACTGCGCCGGCCCCTGGTCAGCGTCGATCGGACGCATGGCAGGCCTCGAGATCCCGGTGCTTCCGTATCGCCGGCACATCGCCGTCACGGACACCTTTCCCGCCGTGCCGCGCACCAGCCCGATGACGGTGGACTTCCAGACCTCGCTGTACTTCCACCCCGAGGGTGACGGCGTGCTGATGGGGATGAGCGACCGCGGCGAAGGGCCTGGCTACGGGACGGAGGTCAACTGGGATTTCCTCGAGAAGATGTTCGAGCAGGCGGCTCGGCGCGCCCCCGCGCTGGCGGGCGCCGGGATCAAGACCGCCTGGGCGGGGCTCTATGAGACGACCCCCGACCACCAGGCCATCCTCGGTCCGGTGCCGGAGCTCGAGGGCTTCTGGTGCGCTGCAGGGTTCAGCGGTCACGGGTTCATGCAGGCCCCGGCCGCGGCGCTGCTCCTGTCGCAGCTGCTGCTCGATCAGCGGTCGGAGATAGACATCAGCCCGTTTGCCTTCACCCGGTTCGCAAGGGGCTCGCTGGTCCACGAGCGAAACGTCATCTAATGGCGATTAACGACCGCCAGGGCGACCAGCGCGGCGCCTCCCAGCAGGAGGATCGTCCCGCACCCCATCTGGACGATCGTGTAGACGATGCCGCCCGTCGCGGCGTAGGTCTCGGGGTAGCGCGCCTTGCCGCGTCGCCTGCGGAGCGCGGCCGCGATGGCGCCGACGCCGAGGAGGAAAGCGAACACGCCGAGCAGGAGTCCGCTCGAGAACGTACCGGCAGCCACCGGTTCCCAGTATCCGCTGAATTAGGATTCTGACCCGTGGCTAGGATCCTGCTCCTCGGCTCGACCGGGTTCGTCGGCCGCGCCGTCGCCCACAAGACCCTGGACGGCGGCCACCAGCTGCGCGTCCTGGTGCGCGACCCTCTGAAGGCGGCGGCGTTCAAGGTCCGGGGCGCCCAGGTCGTGGTCGGCGACGCCCTCAACCCGCAGGCGGTCATGCAGGCAGCGCAGGGCACCGAGCACATCATCAGCCTGGTCGCGGTGCGTCGAAACCGTCCCCAGTCCTACCTCGCGGTGAACGTCGACGGGCCGCGCATCCTCGGCCAGGCGGCGATGGCGGCCGGCGTGCGGTCGGTCGTCCTGGTCAGCGCGATCGGGGCCAAGCTCGACCCGCACTTCAAGTACCTCACCTCGCGCTGGATGGGCGAACAGGAGCTGGCCAAGACGGGCGTCACCGGAACGATCCTCCGGTTCTCGCTGGTCATCGGCGAGGACGGCGGCGTGGTCAAGGACTTCGAGCGCGCGCTCGTGGGCCCGTTTGCCATGCTCCCCGGCAGCGGCCAGGCCCAGATCCAGCCGATCCTGCGCGAGGACGCAGCGCGGTGCGTCGTCGAGGCGGTGACCAAGCCCAACCTCCTGGGCAAGATCATCGAGCTCGGTGGTCCCGAGGTCGTCACCTTCGAGACCATCTTCGACTGGTTCCTCCAGGCGCGACATGTCAAGAAACCCAAGCTCAAGATGCCGCTCGCGCTGCTCCTCCCGGCCACCACCGCGATGGAAGCAGTCATGAAAGACCCACCCGCCACCCCAGATGAGGTGCGCACGATCCAGATGCCCAACCTGGCCGCGGGCATCGACTCGGTCAGCTCGCAGTTCGGCTGGCGGCCCAGCGCGCCCGGTGCGTGGGCGCCAAGCCACTGGGCGAAGACGCGCCGGTAAGGGTCCGCACGTTCTTCGGGCTGCCGCTGCCCGAAGCACACCGCGCTGCCCTGGCCGGCTACATCGCGGAATGCGCGAAGCGTGCGCCCGAGCTTCGCTGGACGCCGTCCGAGAACCTCCACCTCACGGTTCGCTTCCTCGGCCACGTAGACCTCGCTCTCGCCGAGGGAATCGCAGATCGCCTGGCGGAGCGGGACATGCGGTCGCTCGGGCTGCGCCTGGGCGAGGTCGGTTCGTTCAAACGCGGCCGCATGGCGCGCGTGGTGTGGCTGGGTCTGGCATCGGGCCAGGAGGAGATCGCCGCGCTGGCCGAGCAGGTCGAGGCCGAGAGCGTGCGCGCGGGTCTCGAGCCGGAGTCGCGCCGCTACCACGCGCACCTCACCCTTGCCCGCGCCAGGGCCCGCGACGGCGCCCTGCTTCCGGTCCTGCCGGCGCCGCCCGGCCTTGAGGGGTGGCGGGCAGACGAGCTGGTCCTGTATCGAAGCCGGCCTGGTCGCGGCGGCTCGGTCTACGAGCCGCTGAGAAGAGTTCGCCTCAGCTGAGGCCCGCCTCCGCGCATTCGAGGTCCTGCTCCGGGCGACCGCCGCTGACCCCGACGGCGCCGAGCACGTGGCCGTCGCGCTTGATCAGCACCGAGCCCAGACCCGGCACGATCGGCACGCGAACAAGGCGGTCGGCGACGCTGAAAAATCCTGGCCGGTCTTTCGCCAGCTCGGCCAGGCCGGCGCCGTCGCGGTTGAGCATCGCCGCGCCGACGGCCTTCGCCTCCGCTACCTGCGGCGACAGGGGTTGCGCACCGTCCATCCGGCCGAGCGCGATGAGCAGGCCGCCCTCGTCGACCACCGCGACGGTGACGCGGATGCCGAGGCTCACCGCCTTCGAGTGCGCGCGTCCGATCACGTCTTGCGCCTCGTCGAGCGTCAACGGCATTAGGCTCTAGTCTCGCATGGACCTCGGCGGCCGAGTCGCGATCGTGACCGGCGGCGGCACGGGCATCGGCCGGGCGACGTCGGTCCGGCTGGCGAAGGCAGGCGCGAAGGCCGTGGTGGTCAACTACTCGCGCTCAGCGTCGGATGCAGAGTCCACGGCCGAAGAGCTGCGCAGCATCGGCTCCGAGGCGATTCCATATCGAGCCGACGTGGCGGACGAGGCGATGGTCAAAGCGATGGTCGCGTCGATTGTCGAGCGGTTCGGCAGGCTTGACGTGCTCGTCAACAACGCCGGCACCACTCACTTCATCCCGCACGCGGACCTGGACGCGCTCACCGACGAAGTGTGGAATGACATCCTCAGCGTCAATCTGAAAGGCACGTTCTTCTGCTGCCGCGCCGCAGGGCCCGAGTTGAAGAAGACCGGTGGCGCGATCGTCAACGTCGCATCGATCGCCGCGCACCGCGCCTCGGGCTCGTCGATCGCCTACGCGGTTTCCAAGGCCGGGGTCGTCCAGATGACGCGCGCGCTTGCGCTTGCGCTGGCTCCCGACGTGCGAGTCAACTCGGTCTCTCCGGGCCTGGTCTCGTCCAGATGGTTCAGCAAGAGCTTCGGCGAAGACGCAGCCGCCGCGCAAGAGGAAGTATTCGCCAAGGCCACGCCGCTGAGGAAGATCGCGACCCCGGACGACGTCGCCCAGGCCGTGATCGCGTTGCTCGAAAACGACCTGATCACGGGCCAGGACCTGGTCATCGACGGCGGCAAGAACGTCCTCTACCAGCCCCTTGGCTGAGGCTACTTCTTAGCGGTTGGCGGCGAACTGACTTTTGGACTTGCGCGCCCGCACGGTAGGCCTTACGTTTCTCCCCGGCCCCGAGGGACACGTTCGAGGGGGCAGGAACAGGGCCGCAAGGCCATGTACCGGCTCCCGAGAGGCGATCCGTCGGGGTCATTCCTTTTCCGGGCAAGAACGTCTGCCCCCCGCGTTACGCTGCACCAGACCATGAGCGTCGCGCAGCGTCCTCGCCGGCAGGCTGAGCGCAAACCGCCGACGGCGATCGAGGTATCGATCGTCATGCCGTGTCTCAACGAGGCGGAAACGCTGGCTGCGTGCATCCGCAAGGCGCAGGGCGCGATCGAGAAGCAAGACCTCGCGGCGGAGATCATCGTCGCCGACAACGGCAGCACAGACGGCTCGCAGGCCATCGCGCGGGAGCTCGGCGCGCGGGTGATCGACGTCCCCCGTCGGGGATACGGCAGCGCGCTGATCGGCGGCATCGCAGCCGCGCAGGGCCGCTTCGTGATCATGGGTGACGCCGACGACAGCTACGACTTCGCGGCCATCGGCCCGCTGGTCGACATGCTGCGCAAGGGATACGACCTCGTGATGGGCAATCGATTCACCGGCGGAATCCAGGCCGGCGCGATGGTCTGGTCGCACCGCTGGGTGGGCAACCCGGTGCTGACCTTCATCGGCCGGGTGTTCTTCAGGACGCCGGTGGGCGACATGCACTGCGGCCTCCGCGGCTTTCGCAAGGAGGCCATCGACTCTTTGCGCTTGCGCACAACAGGCATGGAGTTCGCCAGCGAGATGGTGATCAAGGCCTCGCTCCGGCAGCTGAGGATCGCCGAGGTTCCCGTCACGCTCAGCCCGGACGGACGCTCGCGCCCGCCGCACCTGCGCACGTGGCGCGACGGCTGGCGGCACCTGCGTTTCATGCTGCTGTTCAGCCCACGCTGGCTGTTCCTCTATCCAGGCCTGGTCCTGCTCGGCGCCGGCGCTCTCGTGGGGGCGCTGCTGGAGACCGGACCGAAACACGTCGGACCCGCCACGTTCGACATCCACACCCTTTTGCTGGCCGGATTCTCGTGCCTGATCGGCTACCAGCTCGTCGTGTTCGCGGTGTTCACGAAGGTCTTCGCGATGCAGCAGGGATTCCACCCACCCAACCCGAGCTACGCCGCGATGTTTCGGTACGTGAAGCTCGAGACCGGCCTGGCCGTCGGCGGGCTGATGCTCCTGCTGGGCGTTGTCGGGCTCCTTGTCGCGGTGTGGAGCTGGGGCGCTGTGGGCTTCGGCGCCCTCGACCCGCGGCTCACGATGCGAGAGGTGATCCCGGCGGCGGTGCTGCTCACGCTCGGAGTGCAGACGGTGTTCGCCAGCTTCTTCCTGAGCATCCTCGGCATCGACCAAGAATCGTGAGCCCCAACTGAGCGCACGCTGGGCCAGGCCGGCCATCGCGTTCGCCGCGGTCACCGTGGTCCTCGCGCCGGTCGCCTACATGTCGATGTTCACGGGCTTTCACGCCTATGACGACGAGGGCTATTACCTGGCCAACCTGGGCGACTACATGTCAGGCCACCCGCTGCTCACCCAGTACGCCCAGGTCTACGGGCCGTTTTTCTACGAGGTCGTCGGCGGCCTCTTCAAGCTCCTCGGGCTGGCGGCCGACAACGACAGCGGCCGCCTGGTGACGGCAGCGATCTGGGTGCTCGCGAGCCTGGGCGGTGGCCTCGTGGCGTTCAGGTTGTCGGGAAACCTGTGGCTCGGTCTCACCTCCCTGGTGCTGACCTTCGGCGTGCTTGCCGTGCTGACCAACGAGCCGATGTCAACGTACGGCTTGAGCGAGCTCCTGTTCCTCGGCCTTGCGGCCGCCGCCTGCTTCAGGTCAGCTCGGCCTCGCGCAACGGCGGCCTCGATCGGCGCGATCGTCGGCGCTCTGTGCCTGATCAAGATCAATGTCGGCGCCTTCGCCGCAGTCGCCGTCGCGTTTGCGTGGGCCGGCAGCCTGTCCGATCGGTGGAGGCGCCTGCTCTTTCCGGCGATGCTCGTCGTGATCACGGCGGTTCCCGTGCTGCTCATGTTTCCGTTGCTGACCACCGGCTGGGTCTTAGAGTTTGCCCTCCTGGTGTCGCTTTCGGCCGCGGCGCTCGGCGTCGCCAGCGTGGGAGTGTCTCCAAGATCTCTCCCCGCGCCTTCATTGATGTGGATCGCCGGCGGCGGCGCGGCTCTCGTCCTCGTGTCCATCGCCATCGCCCTCGCGGGCGGAACGCGTCCCGTGGACGCCTGGCAGGGCATGGTCGTCCTCCCACTCCGATTCCCCCGGCTGTTCACGCTGCCGGTAAGGCTGAACCCGGGCTACGACGCGGTGGCGGCGCTTTCGTTCGCGGCGGCGCTCATTGCGTCCATTCGGCGTTCTGTCGCGGTCTCACCCGCCACACGGGGCGTGGCGCGGGTCGGTGTCGGCCTTTTCATGTGGCTTTCGATGCTCTTCATGCCAGATTCGACCTTCCTGCTTGCCCTGCCTCTTGCGTGGGTGGCGACGCGAGCGCCTGACACCGGAGGCGACGACACTGTGGGACCCTACGCCAGGCTCCTGCTTCCAGTCCTTGCCGTGCTCGAAAGCCTGCAGCCGTATCCGATCGCCGGCTCGCAGCTTTCCATGGCGGCGCTCGGCCTGATTCCAGTCGGAGCGATCGTCCTCGGCGACGGAGTACGGCAGCTGCGTTCACTGGGTGCGACGATCAGAACGGTGAGCTGGGTGGCGCCCGCCGCGCTGGTCATCAACGTCACGGTCTTCCTGCTCTTCGCCCTCACCGTCATCGCGGGGTTCAGAAGCGACACGGCGCTCGGCCTCCGGGGCGCCGGATCGGTCAGGCTTCCGGCGCAGTCTGCCGCGCAGCTGCGTGAGCTTGTCGCCGCGGTCGATCGCAACTGTTCGAGCTTTGTGACCTTCCCGGGCATGGACAGCCTCTACATCTGGACGGCGCAGCAGCCGCCCACCCCGGTCCGCGCTGAGGTGTGGTGGCTCGTCCTCGACGCCAATCAGCAGCAGTCCCTCGTCCAGCAGCTCGCCGCCAGGCCACGTCTGTGCGTCATCAAGAATCAACGGACCGTTGACATGTGGTCGCAGGGAGGTGCGCAGCCCACCGGCCCACTGGTCAGCTTTATCGATCAGGAATTTGTCGATGACAGCTCGTACGGCGACTACGAGCTCCTGGTCAGGGGCGGGCCTTGATCGATCGTTTGTCCGCGGCGGCGGGCTCTGGTTCCCCGCTGCGGAATCCGAGGACGCGCTCGACCACGTACTGAGGCCGGTGACGGGCCACGTCCAGGGTTCGCCACAGGTACTCGCCGAGGATTCCCATGATGAACAGCTGCACGCCCGAGACGACCAGGACGACGACCATCAGGGACGCCCAACCCTCGGGTTGATAGCCCTTGACGACTCGCAGAAGAATCACAAGCACCGCATAGACGAGGCCGATGACGCTGAGGGCCAGCCCCAACACCGACGCAATCCGGATCGGGAAATACGAAAACGCGACGAAAGAATCGATGAAGTACTTGATCCGCTTCGTGAAGCTCCACATCGAGCGGCCGTAGCGTGCAGGCCGCGGCCCGCGGCGGTAGGGCAGCTCGACCGGCTTGAACCCGAGCCACAGGATCAACCCCATGATGTAGGTGTTGGTCTCACCGAAGCCGCGGATCAGGTCGCACACCTGCCTGTCGAGGAGGAAGAAATCGAAACCGCCCGGCGGCATCGAGGCGATCGCGAAGCGGCGAAAGAGCCGATAGAAGACCGACGAAAGCAAGCTCGTCAGCGCGGAATCGCTGCGTCCCTCGCGAACCGCGATGACGACCTTGGCGCCGTCGCGCCAGTGGGCAAGCATGTCGTGAATCAGCTCCGGGGAGTCCTGGAGGTCTGCGGCGACCGCCGCCACAGCATCGCCCGACGCCGCCGTCAGGCCGGCGATGACGGCAGGATTGGAGCCGAAGTTCCTCGACAGCTTGACGATGCGCACCCGTTCGTCTTTGCTCATGAGGTCCTGCAAGACTTCAAACGAGTTGTCGCCGGACCCGTCGTCGACGAACACGAACTCGAATTCGTGCTCGGGGTTGCGACCGGCGAGCGCGACCAACCTCTCCATCATCTCTGGCAGGCTCTTCGCGCTGAAGTAGACGGGGACGACGATCGAGACGCGCTTCATGGTCAGCTTCGACCGCCGCGGATCGCCGCCGCGAACTCTTCGTAGTCCCGAATGTAGTCCGCCTCCGAATAGTGCTCGGAAGCAAGCACCAGGCACACCGACCCGCTCGAGAAGTTATCCAGCTCGCGCCAGACCATGGTCGGCACCAGCACGCCAAAGTAGGACCTGTTCAGATGGATCCGTTTCCTGTCCTGGCCGTTGTCGAGGATCACGTCGAAGCTGCCCATGGCGGCGATCAGGAACTCGACGTTCTTGAGGTGCGCATGTCCTCCGCGCGATGCACCTCCCGGCACGTCGTAGAGATAGTAGATGCGGCCGATCGCAAACGGAACGTGGACGCCACTCTCGATCGCGGTCAGATTTCCGCGCGCATCGAAAATCCTCGGCAGCTCTATCGGATCGGGGAGTGGTGAAAACCGCGGGCCTTCTGGTTTCAACTCGCCCTCGCGCAGACGGCATACAGCTCGGCCGCGATATCGGGGAATTCGCAACCCAGCTCGAGAAACGCGTCGATCATCGGGCGGGTCCATGAAGCGGCCATCTGGTGATACGCGAGCGGTTTCAACAAGACGCCGCCGGAGTGAATTATCTGAAGCCCGGCCTGCTCGATCTCGCTTTTGAGCTGAGCTGGGTCGTAGACGCGCCGGTGGCCGACCCGCAGGTCTCTCTCGTTGAGCTCGTACGGCGAGGTGAGAAGGCCCATCTTGACGGCCGCCAGCCGGTGGATCGATAGGGCGTTGGGCACCCCGACGACGAGGCGTCCATGCGGACCCAGCCACCCGGCCGCCCTTCGCAGCAGGTCGCCTGGATCCTCGACGTGCTCCAGGACGTGGTCCATGACGACCGTGTCGAAGGGTCGCGCTGGAACGAAAGTCTCGAAGAGGCTGTGCACCTTCGTCAGCCTGGGATGCTCCGGGATCATGTCGAGGAGCTCCCTGGCGCCGTCAACCGCTGTCACTCGATCGAAGTCGCCAAGAAGCAGGGTGGTCATCTCGCCTTCGGCCGGCCCGAGCTCGAGACAGCTCGTCCCGGTCACATATGGCCGGAACACCTTGTAGCGATACGCGAGCACTACGCGATCGATATCGAGCTGCTCCGTCCTGTAGAACTCGCTGGCGCCGGCGAGCCGGTCGTACTCGGTCACGTCTCGGTAGGGCCTCGCCTGAAGTAATCAATCTCTTCGCGGAGCCCCACGGAGAGGGGAACTTGCCTCCACTCCCCGATCAATCGCTTCATCTTCTCGGTATTGAAGCGCGTCGAACAGCCGGCGTCTCGGTCGCGCTCGAAGGTCACCGACCCTGGCCTTCCCGCGAGGCCGGCAACATGGTGGGCGAGCTCCGCGATGGTGGTGGAGCTGCTCCCGGCCACGATCATGACCGTGGATTCTTCGTCGAGGGACGCGCTCGCCGCTCTGACGAGTGCTTCTGCGGCATCGGTGACGTACAGAAGGTCTCGCGCCGTGGAGCCGTCGCCATAGACGATCAACGGCCGGCCGTCCAGCGCGGCTCGAATGAACGTCGGGATTGCCTTGCCGAAGGCCGCCTCGCCTGGTCCGTAGACATGCCCGACTCGAGCTATTAGAGCAGACGAGCCCGCGCGGTGCGCCCAATCCGAGACCAGCGCTTCGCCCATCAGCTTTGAGGCCGGATACAGCTCCGCGGTCCTGAGGGGCGAGGATTCGTCGATCACATCCTCTGAAGGAGCGAAAACGTCGACCGCGCTCGCAAATACAAATCGGCATCGCGAGGCTTGCAGAGACTCGAGCAGAGCGTTGGTGCCCACCACGTTCGAGCGAACGATATCGGCCCTGCTCGGGTCCTGAGTCCGCGTCTTGACGATCGACGCGGCGAGGTGGAAGACGATGTCGAACGCCTCGACTGAGGCGTCGCGCCATGTTGTGCTGCGGACGTCCGCGAGGTCGCATGCGATGGAGACCTCGGCTCCATGGCTGCCTTCGATGGGACGCCGCGCCAGGAGCACCAGGCGCGACAACCCCTCACCACGAAGGCGGCCGACGAGCTGCCTTCCAATGAAGCCGGTCGCGCCAGTGACCAGGACGCGCGCGCCGTTCAGCGCGCCCATGTGACTTGACGCGCAAGCTCCTTCGTTTGTTGCGCCGTCGTCAGCACAGGCTCGACGTCCATGCCCCTGATCCAGACCAGTCCTTCGGGAAGAGGGTTCACCCTCCGCTCGAGCTTGGGGCGTTTCCCCTCGAGCCCGAGGTCGCAGTAGATCTCAGGCAGGTTGAGCCCGGCTCGAGCGAAGAACAGGATCGTCGTGAAGAACCGCCCGATGTTGATCTCGGTCGGGTTGGGCCGGCCTTCCTCGTCGTAGGTGAGGTCGACGCCAAAGATTCCGTGGGGCCGCGGATCCACGGAGCGGATTGCAGCTTCGGCAACGCGATCGACCTCGGCGTCTGAACAGGTCTCGGCGACGCGCGTGATGCCGGTGACTCCAGACACCGTGCGGTCAGCGAAGCTCCAGGCATGGCGGCGCCGCCCCTGGGCGACGATCAGCTCGCCCTCGTGCCAGATCGACTGCCACGTCACGCTGCGGCTGGTCAAGCACCGGGCCGCGGTAAAGCTGCCCCAGCCCTCGAGGCGCTCGACCCACTGTCGCGCCATCTCACGGCTGTCCGTGGGCAGGGCCCCTCGTCCGCCTCCGCCGGTGGTTGCACGCAGCCACACTCGGGGACCGAATTTCTCGAATGCGTCGTCGAGATCGTGAGCGGTGTTGATCAAGATCGTCTCGGGCACTGGCAATCCGCCCTCGCGCCAGATTTCGTAGGAACGATACTTGTCGACCGTGGCCTCGACCGTCTCAGGATTCGGAAGAAACAATTTCACGCCGAGGCTCAGAATCTCCTCGCGAAGCCGCGAAACTGCCAGCACTTCATAGTCGTGGCTGACATACAGAAAGTCCGGTTTTCCCCGCCGCAGCAGCCCGAGCAGCACCTCACGGTACCGATCGTGCTTCGCGGGGGGAACCACGTATCGCTCCTCGGTATCGGCCAGGAAAAGGTCAGAGGCTACGGATGAGGTTCCGATCAGGTAGTCCTTTCGAGAAGACTCTCGCAAGGCCCGTATGAAATTGTTAGCCGGCGCGCCTCCGGCGCCGCCGATCTGAATGCGAGCCATGAGCCTCCTTCAGTGTGCTGGCGCGGATATTAGGGCAGAGGTAAGACGACGGCTTCTAACTTGACGGCGATAGTCGTCGTGGACCTGGACGGGCCGATTCTGGACACTCGTCGCCGCCATCACGCTTGTTACGCCCAGATCCTTGGCGCCCACGGCTGCGATCCACTCGACGTCCAGACCTACTGGAACCTGAAGCGAAAACGAATGGGGGTAGCCGAGCTGCTGGCGAAAGGCGGTTGCAAAGTGGTTCCATCTGCGGACTTCGAGCGCAGGTGGGTCCGCCTGATCGAGCAGCCGCGATTTCTCGAGCTCGACGTCGTCCAGCCAGGTGCGCTGGCGCAACTTCGCGACTGGAAGCGTGCTGGCTTTCATCTGATTCTTGCGTCGATGCGCCAGAACTCGCGCACAGCGCGCCGGCAACTTCGCGCGCTGGAAATTGCGGAGCTGTTCTCCGCCGTTACCTTCAGCCCGCCCGAAGGGGGTGCCGAAGGCAAGGCTGCCGGCGTCATCTCCGTCATGCCTTCCCGCGCCATGCCGTCGGTGTGGATCGGCGACACGGAAGCGGACATGATGGCCGCCCGCATCGCCGGTTTCCACAGGATTGCGGTCACGTGCGGCATTCGGTCCCGCGCACTGTTGGCGGCTACGAATCCCGATCTGCTGGTGCCGCGCCTCGCATCGATTCGCCGCCGTCAGCTGGATTCGTTGCGAGGCCGGCCGCGGTGACCAGGCGGCCGACGTGCTCGACGTCCTCGGTCGTCAAACCCACGTACATCGGCAGCGACAGGACCTGGCTCGCGCACCGCTCTGTGGCGGGAAGGCTGCCCTCGCTCAGCCCGAGATGGCGGTAGCCCTCTTGTAGATGAACCGGGATTGGATAGTGCACGCCCGTGCCCACGCCGTGGCCGTCCAGCCAATCCCGCATCCGGTCGCGGCGTTCGTGCTGCACGACGAAGAGGTGGTAGACGTGGCTGTCGCGGGGATCGACTGAAGGCAGCTGCACTCCATGGGCCGATTCGCGATATGTGGCGGCGAGCCGCTGCCGGATGGCGTTGGTCTCGTCGAGGTGATCGAGCTTCACCGAGAGAATTGCCGCCTGGATCTCGTCGAGCCGGCTGTTGATGCCCGGCTCGACGCTGTGATACGGCTTCGCCTGGCCATATGTGCGCAGACGGCGCAGCCGCGCCGCCAGGTCGCCGTCGTCTGTGACGACGGCGCCCGCGTCGCCGTACGCGCCGAGGTTCTTCGTCGGGTAAAAGCTGAAGGCGCCCATGGTTCCGATGGAGCCGACCATGCGACCGCGATGCCGCGCGCCATGGGCTTGCGCGCAGTCCTCCAGAAGAAGGACCTTGTGGCGGCCCGCGATGGCCTCGAGTGTGGTCAGGTCGGCGGGCTGCCCGTAGAGGTGGACCGGAAGGATCGCTTTGGTGCGGGTGGTGATCGCGGCTTCCACGTGACGGGGATCCATCGTGTAGGTCTCCGGGTCGATGTCGACCAGGACCGGCTTGGCGCCGGCGCGCTCGACCGCGCACACCGTGGCGACCGCCGTATGCGAGACCGTGATCACCTCGTCCCCCGGGCCGACACCTGCGGCGCGCAGGGAAAGCTCGATGGCGTCCGTCCCGGTGGCCACGCCGACGGCGTGTTTCACGCCGACGTATGACGCAAAACGACGTTCGAACGCTTCGAGCTCGGGGCCGAGGATGTACAGACCGCTCCTCAGCACCCTGGTGACAGCCGATTCGAGCTCGGCGGCGACGAGCTCATAGCCGGGTAGGAGAGTGTTGAAGGGGATCCGGCGGGAACGCTCCACGATCACCCTGCCCGGCCGTTCGGCCGCGACGCGGCTGCTCTCGTAGCCAAGGCGGGCCGTATCGTACCCGCGGCGTTCCAGGCTGGAAGGCTGCCCGCGACGAGGATGGCGAGCCACCCGGCATCCCAGACCAGCTGCGGCGCGTGCGTTGCGACGTCCCACACGGGTTGGGTCTGCTGAGGGCCGAAGGTCATCAGCTGCATCGTGAAGACGCCGGCCAGCAAGTAGACGCGCTGCCAGACCGGCGGCGAGCTGCGGAGGAAGAGCCAGGCCGCAAGGACCAGGATGCTGTAGTCCAGCTCGTGAAAATGGAAGGCGATCGCCGCGGTCCCGAGGATGCCGGCCACGAACACCATCTCCGGCTCGGTGCGTCGCCACCAGGCCACCGCGACGGCTGCGGCGCACTGCATCGCCCACAGCGCATACGTCAGCGTGCCGAGGCCGAAGAAATGGGCGAGCGTGTACTCGACGTGCGCCGAGCTGGCCTGGCCCTGCGCCAACGCATGCCACCAGCTGTTCAATCCGGCAGGCTGGAGCGCCGCCACCGTGGCGGCGCCGAGCACGGCGCATCCCGCCAGCCAGCCCACGACAGGCCGGTAGCGGCCGCTGACGAGGAGCACGACCGGGACCAGGATCATCTCCTGCGGCTTGAGAAAAGTTGCGACGGCAAGCGCGGCTCCCGCGGCCAGGGGCCGGTCGTGCGTCACGAGCCACCACGCCCCTGCAATCAGGAGGAGCAGGAGCATGGTCGGCTGTCCGAAGTAGAACGCGAGGAGGACCGGCCACAGGCCGATCGCGAGCAGGAGCAGCGTGACCCGGGCCAGGCCAGTGTATGGAGCGGCGATCCGCCAGGCCAGGACGAGCGCAACCAGCGACAGCAAGGTCCACGACGCGTAGGCGACCGGCTCGGGAAAGGCTGTGAGCGGCGCGAACAGCCACGCCAGCAGAGGTGGGTTGACGTACGTGTAGACAGGATCGATCAACCGCGCACCGGCGGGAAATGCCCCGGACAGCGAGCGCAGCGTCGCCTCGTCGTAGACGGCGGGCCATCCGTAACGAAGTCCCGCCTGCGCCGCCACGTATGTCATCCGCACGTCTTCGTGAATCGGGCCGGCGGCGAAGAGGAGCGTCCACAGTCCGACCGAGTACGCCGCGGCCGAGGCGGACGCCGCCGCCGACGCGGCAAGCCAGAGGGGAGGCCGGCGTCGCGAGCTCATGTGGCCGGTTGCAACGAGGTCTTTCGACGATGCAGGACGGGCTCCAGCCCGAGCAGCACGATCCAGACCGGCTCCCAAAAAAGCATCGGCAGCGGCAGCCCGATGGCGATGAACTGCGCCGCCGCGATCCCGACCAGCAGCCAGACCCCCTGCGCGAGGCTCGGCCCTGCCCGAAGGACGACCCACGCAGCAAGGACGAGGACCGCGACGTCGTCTTCGTGGAGGTAGGTCGCGGACACCATGGTGCCGACCAGGCCCAGCGCGAAGACCAGCTCGAGCCGGTCGCGGCGGTACCACGCGAGGATCAGGGCCGCCGCCCCGAGGGCGATCTCGACCGCCGTCGCGACGGGCCCGATGCCGAAGATGAACGAGTACGTCAGCGGCGCGTTGAGCGGATCGCCGCGAACAAGGGCCAGCCCGCTCAGCCAGCTCGCGATGCCCGCGCTACCGAGCGAAGCGAGCGACAGCAGTCCGATGAGGGCGCCGGTCACGCCAAACGCGACGACCGGTCGCCATCGCCCGCTCACCAACAGGGCGACCGGAAGGAGAACGCAGTCTTGAGGCTTGAGGCAGAAAGCCAGCGCGAGCACGACGCCGGCCGGCGCCCACCGATCGCGCTCGAGCATCCACCACGACACCGCGAGCAGCGCGATCGTGGCCGCCGTCCACTGGCCGAGCCAGAACTGGTAGTGCACAGGCCACAGGCCGAGCGCGACCAGGATCAGGGTGACGCGCACCAGTCGCGACCCGGGAACCACAAGCCACGCCGCGCCGACGAACGCGGCCAGGCTGATCGCGGTCCAGATCAGGTAGCCCGCCGGGATGGGCAGCCACGCCAGCGGCACCGCCATCCACGCCGCGGGCGGCGGGCTGACGAAAACGTGCATCGAGTCGATGGGGCCGATGCCGGCGGACGCCGTTCGCTGCAGCGCGACGTCGTAGATGTGCGACCAGCCGTGGGAAAGGCCGACCCGCGCGGCGATGGCGTGGAGCCGGAAGTCCTCAGCGTTTGGATCGGAAGTGAAGTGGTCGACCCAGCGCGCCACACCGAAGAGGAACACGATCGCCGAGGCAACCGTCGAGCCTGCCAGCCACAGGGGAGGGAGCCGCTGCTGGACCGTCATGGTGCTGGCCTGGCGCATCGGCGCCGTATTCTCCGCTCCCGGGCGGCGGTTTCAGTTCAGTAGATCGGCGTTTCCAGCGAGACCGCTTCCAGCCACTTCCGGGCCGAGGTCAGGAAGCGCGCCGCCTGCAGGCCGTCGAGCACGCGGTGGTCGAACGAGAAGCACAGGTACATCATCGGCTTGATCCCGATCATCCCCTGGACAGCGACCGGGCGTTCGACGATCGCCTCCATGGTCAGGATGCCGGCCTGCCCGGGGGTGATCACCGAGTAGCTGAAGAGCGTGCCGAAGGTGCCCGAGTTGTTGACCGTGAAGGTCCCGCCCGCCAGCTCGTCGGCCTTGAGCTGCTTGCTGCGGGCGCGCGTCGCGAGGTCGTTCACCGCGCGGGCGAGGCCGGCGATCGACAGCCCGTCGGCCTGCCGGATGACCGGGACGAGGAGCGTGTCCTCGAGGCCGATCGAGATGCCGAGGTTGATATTGCGGTGCACGATCAGCTCGGTCTCGTTGAATGTCGAGTTCACCTCCGGGTGCTCGCGCAGGGCCGAGATGGCGGCGATCATCACGTACGGCAGGTAGGTGAGGGAGAAGCCTTCCTGCTTCTGGAAGGCGGCCTTGCCGGCGTTGCGGCTCGCGACGACGCCCGACATGTCGACCTCCTGGGTCTGCCAGGCATGGGGGATGGTCTGCTTGGAGCGGGTCATGTTCTCGGCGATCAGGCGGCGCACCCGCGTGAGCTGCACCACCTCGTCGCCTTCCGCCTTCGCGACAGGGGCGGGTGCCGGCGCGGGCGCGCTCGGGGCGGCCTTGGTTGCGGTCGCGAAGTCCTGGACGTCCTTCTTGGTCACTCGACCGCCGAGGCCTGTCCCGGTGACTTTCGAGAGCTCGACCTTCAGCTCGGAGGCGGCCAGCTGCACCCCCGGTGAATAGCGATGAGGCTCTTCTTCTCCTCCCCGTTCACGGGGAGGTGCCGGCGCAGCCGGCGGAGGGGCTGGTGGCTCTGCCACTTTCGTCTCGGGCGCCTTTGGTGGTTTTGTTTCCAGCCCCTCCGGCGCCTTCGGCGCCACCTCCCCACCAGTGGGGAGGACGGCTGCTGCGCCATTTCCCGTCTCCACGACGGCGATCTCGGCCCCGGCCTGCACCGTCTCGCCTTCCTTGGCCAGGATCTCGCGCAGGATGCCGGTGACTGGCGCCGGCACCTCGGCGTTGACCTTGTCGGTGTCGACTTCGAGCATCGGCTCGAACTCCACGACCTTGTCCCCTGGCTTGACCAGCCACTTCGAGATCGTGCCTTCGTGCACCGACTCCCCCAGCTGCGGCATGACGACCCGCGTCGTGGTGGCCATCAGAACGCCGCCAGGTCCTTCAAAACCCTGGTGATCTTGTCCGGCGTCGGCATGAAGTACTCCTCCATCGGCACGGCGTACGGCATCGACGGCACGTCGAGTCCGCCGAACCGCTTGACCGGCGCGTCGAGCCAGCGCCACGCCTCGTCGGCGATCAGCGCCGCGACCTCGGAGCCGACCGAGACGCTGAAGTTGTCCTCGTAAAGGACGAGGCACTTGCCGGTCTTGCGCGCCGACGCGATGATGGCCTCCTTGTCGAGCGGGTAGACGGTCCGCAGGTCGACGATCTCGACGCTCACGCCGTCCGCCTCCAGGTTCTTCGCCGCCTCAGCCGCGTAGTGGACCATCAGCCCGTAGCAGAAGACGGAGACGTCCGTGCCTTCGCGGAATGTCCGCGCCTTCCCGAGCTGGATCAGGTACTCGCCTTTCGGCACCGCCTCCTTGAACATTCGATAGAGCCGCTTGTGCTCGAAGAAGAGCACCGGGTCGGGGTCGCGGATCGCAGCGAGCAGCAGGCCCTTCGCCTCGTACGGGCTCGAGGGGATGACGATCTTCAGACCTGGCGTGGCGAACCGCGCCTCGATCGACTGCGAGTGGTACAGCGCGCCGTGGGCGTGGCCGCCCATCGGAGCGCGCACGACCAACGGCACCGACCAGTCCCCGTCGCTGCGATAGCGATATTTCGCGATCTCGTTGGTGATCGAGTTGAAGGCCATGTGCGCGAAGTCGGTGAACTGCATCTCGGCCACCGGACGTTTACCGGCGATGGCCAGGCCGAGCGCGACGCCGGCGATCGACGATTCCGCCAGCGGGCTGTCGATCACGCGCGCTTCGCCGAAGCGGTTCCGCAACCCATCGGTGACGAGGAACACGCCTCCCTTCTGGCCGACGTCCTCGCCAAGCACCATCACGCGCTCGTCGCGCTCCATCTCCTCGGTCAGCGCCGAGCGAAGCGCGGCGACCATGTTCATCTCCTCGGTCTCCACGCCGGGCGCGGGCTCGATCGCCTGCGGCGCCTCGCTCGCATAGACGTTGGTGAGCGCGTCCTCCGGCCGCGGGTCGTCCGCTTCCATGCCCTGCTTGGTTGCTTTCGTGACCTCTTCTTTGAGGGCTTCCTCGGCCTCGGCCACCTCTTTCGCGCTCAGCACGCCCTCCTCGATCAGGCGCTTCTTGAAGCGCTCGAGGCAGTCGCTCTGGGCGAGCAGCTCGATCTCCTCCTGCGACCGGTAGCGGCGCTGGTCGTCCTCCGAGGAGTGGGCGCCGAGCCGGTCGACGAGGCACTCGATGAGGGTCGGGCCCTCGCCGGCGCGCGCCCGCGCCACCGCTTCCTTGGAGACGACGTAGCACGTCACCGGGTCGCGTCCGTCGACCGTCACGCCGGGGAATCCATATCCCGCCGCGCGCTGCGCAACGTGCTCGATCGCGTACTCCTTGCGAAAGGGCGTCGAGATGGCGAAGCCGTTGTTCTCGCACACGAAGATCTCGGGCAGCTTGTAGATCGCCGCGAAGTTGAAGGCTTCATGCGCGTCGCCTTCGGCGCCTGCGCCCTCGCCGTAGCACGTCATGAGGACCTTGTCGGTCCCGTTCATCTTCAGCGCGTAAGCGACCCCGGCGCCACGCACCATCTGGGTGGCGACCGGCGATCCGCCCGACGTGATGTTCAGCCGCGAGTCGGAGAAATGGCCCGGCGTCTGCTTGCCGCCTGATGCGGGATCGGCCGCCTTCGCCAGCACCGAAAGCATGAGGTCGAGCGGCGTCATGCCCATGCGCATGCACAGCACGACGTCGCGGTAGTACGGAGCGAGCCAGTCGTACTTCGGCTTGAGGGTCCACCCGACGCCGATCTGAGCCGCCTCGTGGCCGGCGCACGAGATGATGAACGGCGCCCGGCCCTGCCGGTTCAACACCTGGAAGCGGTAGTCGATCTGGCGGCCGAGCAGCATGTAGCGGAACCACTCTTTCAATGTCTTCTCGTCGAGCTCGGTGTCGCGCCACGCGACAGGCTCCTGGAAGCGCCAGTCGGGGCTGAAAGAGGGGCCTTTGGTCTTGGTGATCTGCGCCACGGTGCTTCTAGAAGTGGATGGCGTGGCCGTCAACCGCCATCGCCGCCTCCATCACAGCCTCGCTCAACGTCGGATGCGGGTGGATGTTGCGGCCGAGCTCCCACGCGTCGCCCTGGAAGAGCTGGGTCAGGGCGGGCTCGGCGATGAGCTCAGTCGCCTCGGCGCCGATGATGTGCGTGCCGAGCATCTGGCCCGTCTTGGCGTCCGCGACGATCTTCACGAAGCCGCCTGTCTCGCCGTGGATCTGCGCCCGGCCGATGGCCGAGAAGGGAAACTTGCCGATCTTCACCTCGTGTCCGTTGTCCCGCGCCTGCTTTTCCGTCAAACCGACTGACGCGACCTGCGGGTGGGAGTAGGTGCAGCGCGTGACGAGCGCCTGGTCCATCGGCGCGGTCCGCTGTCCGGCGATGTCCTCGGCGGCGACGATCCCTTCGTGCGACGCGGCGTGCGCCAGGAGGTATCCACCGACCACGTCGCCGATGGCGTGGATCCCCTCCACCGACGTGCGCATCCACTCATCGACTTTGACGAAGCCGTTCGGGTGCGTCTGCACGCCGACCTGCTCGAGACCGAGCTCCTTCGACACCGCGGCGCGGCCGACGGCGACGAGCAGCTGCTTGGCCCACACCTCGCCCTGGTCGGTGTCGACGCTGACGCCGTCGCGCGCCTTCCTGGCGCCGCTGACCTTGACTCCGAGGCGAACGTCGATGCCGGACGTCTTGAACGCCGCGAGCAGCTCCTTGGACACGTCTTCGTCCTCGAGCGGGACGAGCCTGTCGAGCGCTTCGAGCAGGGTGACTTTGACGCCGAGCTCGCTGTAGAAGGTGGCGAACTCGACTCCGACCGCGCCCGCCCCGATGATGCAGATCGACTCCGGGGCGCTCTTCGAAAGGACGGCGTTGTCGGACGAGATGATGTATTGGCCGTCGAGCTCAAGCCCCGGCAGCGTCTTGACGGTCGAGCCGGTGGCGACGATCAGGTCCTTGGCCTTCACCTGCTTGCCGCCGACCTCGATCGTGTTGCGATCGCGCAGCCGGCCCTTGCCGGCCACGACCTCGATCTTGTTCTTCTTCATGAGGTACTGGACGCCCTTGTACAGCTGGCCGACGACGGCGTCGCGACGCTGGGCGATCCGCGGGTAGTCGTACCCGACCACCTCGGCCTTGATGCCGAACTCGGCGCCCCGCGTCGAGACCCGGTGATACAGCTCCGAGGACTCGAGCAGAGCTTTGGTCGGGATGCAGCCGATGTGGAGGCAGGTCCCGCCGAGCTTGTCCGCCTCGACGAGCGCCACCTTCATCCCGAGCTGCGCCGCGCGAATGGCTGCCGGGTAACCGCCCATCCCTCCGCCGAGGATGGCCACGTCAAAGTCGAAATCGGGCACTGGCTTCAATCTTAGGAACCTTTAACAGGCGGCCTTGCGCAGGTTGGCTCGCGCGGCCTCGAAATCGGCCTTGTCGCGCACCGGGAGGCCGGCCACCGGGTCGCCGTACCGGTCGACCGCCCGGTAGTAGAGGGGCGGGGTCACCTGGGGCATCACCAGCGGGTCGGCGTAGCTCGAGGGGTCGAGGCAGGGATCCCCGCGCTCGGCGGCCAGGGCCTGGAGGTCCGCCACAGCGCGCTCCATCTGGGCGGTCTTGGCGACCGTGAACTCGAAGAGGAGGACGGCGCTGTTGAAGCCGGCCAGGAAGAGGACGGCGGCCAGCGCGGGCCGCCAGGTGCCTCGCCACGGCAGGCTGCTCGCTGCGTCGGCCAGGAGGATGAGCCACAGCACCGCGCCGACGTAGGTGTAGCGGGAGGCGCCGCCCTGCTGTAGGCCGAGCTGGGCCCTGGTGAGTCCGGTGACGAGGTAAAAGGCCACGAGCCCGGCCGCCACGCCAATGGCGAACGCGTCCGCCCCGTGCCGCCACCAGCGCCACGCCAGTGCGGAGACGGCGGCCGCGAGCAGCGCCGCCCCGATCCAACCGCCCTCGCCGATCACGCCCGCGACGCTCTGGCTCAGCCCCCAAAGTGCGTACAGCGGGTCGACCAGGAGGTTGTGAGCTGTCGGTTGCGGCGTCGGGTGGGTGCCGAAGCGGCCAAAGGCGGCGTACCAGATCAGCAGGGCGAGGCCGACGGGGACGAACCACACCAGGTCTCGCCGCCGCGCGGGCGTCAGAAGAAGCTGGATGGTGGCGACCGCGGCGAATGCTACGCCGATGCCGGAGAACGCCAGAGAGGCGGCAAGAAGGCCGGTGGCCGGGGCCATCCGGCGCGGGTTCTGAAGCAGGAGGAGCGCGCCCAGGCCGCACGCCACCGAGGCGAGCCAGGCCATCTGGAAGGCCCAAAGCAGGTCCTCCCACCCGGCGCCCAGCACCAGCAGGAGAAGCGCCGCCGCCAGGCCGATCAAGTCTCCCGCGCGGCGCCGCACCAGCTCGAACAGCAGCAACACGTTGGCCGCGTGGGCCAGCGCCAGCAGGGCCATGTACGGCAGGTAGGAGCGCAGCCCGACCGTGTTGAGCAAGGTCCAGTACACGAGGCGGAAAAGGATCGAAGGGTGCTCGTTGTGGGGCTGGAAGATCGTCGCCGGCGTCCAGTCGGGCGCCGTGGTGATGAAGGTCCACTCGTCGAAATAAAAGGTGAAATTGCGGGTCGCCCAGAGGAGGCATAGAGCGCCGAGCAACGCGGCGGCGACGACTATCTCGCGCGCGCGTGGCACGCGCACGTCGGCGGCCGTCACGGGGGTCAGGCCACTGCCGTCGCCGCGCGGTGCCGGGCGACGAGCGCTGCGAACCAGACCGCCACCGCGACAAGGATGGGCAGCGGCGTCAACGGCCAGGCGAACTCGCCGGCGACGACGACCACGAGCAGCCACCACCTCTGCCAGGCCGGCGTCAGCTCACGCCAGAAGAGCCACGCGGCGAGGACGAGGATCGTGTAGTCCTGCAGGTGCCAGTACGTGGCGCCGAGCCCAGTGGCGAGGATGCCGATCGCGAAGATCCGTGCATGGCTTGCCTGACGGTTCACATAAGCGCCGACCGCGGCCGCGAGCGCGATCACGCCCTGTGCGACGTAGCTGAGCGTGCCTGGTCCGAGCAAGAACGCCAGCGTGAAGTACCGGTTGTTCGTTACGTGCTGGGCCTCGTTGAGCAGGCTCGCGTAATCGCTCAGGCCCTGGCTGCCGATCACCGCCAGCGACGCGGCTGCCAGGACCGCGGCGGTGGCCGCCCACGCGGCTGCGATCCTCCACCGGCCCGCGAACAGCAGGACCAGCGGCAGCAGCAGGGTCAGCTGAGGCTTGATCACCGAAAGTCCGAGGACGACGCCTGCGAGGTAGGGCTTGTTGGCCTCGGCGAGCCGCCAGCCCAGGGCGACGAAGAGCAGGATCAAAAGGTCCGGCTGGGCGAGGCTGAGGCCATAGAGCACCGGATACCAGGCCAGCGCGCCGAGCAGCCACAGACCGCGCCACGCGGTGGGCGCCGCCATCCACCATGCGGCCGCCAGCGCGGACAGCGAGAGCGCAAGCCACCCATACACGGCGCCGGCCGCGCCGAAGAGGCTGAGCGGCAGGACGAGCCAGGCGAAAGGCGGCGGCGACACGAATCGTTCGCCGTCGTTGAACGCCGCGTGAGGTCGCAGCTGCGCAAAGAGCTCGTGCTGAAGCTGGAGCGAGTACATGTGGCTCCACCCGTGCTCCAGCCCGATGCGAACCCCGATGTAGACGAGCGTCAGGTCGTTGTCGAGGATGTCGGCGTGCAGGGGCACGCCCACGACGAACCAGCCCGTGAGGGCCATGGCAATCAGCAGGAACCAGGCAAGGCCGGCGGCGCCAAGGTTGCCCCACGCACGCCGGTCAAGCCGGCCGAGAGCTAGCCGCGCTCGGCCAGGGGCATGGGTTTCCGCGGCTCCGGTCCGATGTATTCCGATTGCGGCCGGATTATGCGGTTGTGGGCCGCCTGCTCGAGCACGTGAGCGCTCCAGCCGGTGACCCGGGCGGCCGCGAAGGTGGGGGTGAAGTACTCCCTGGGCAGGCCGATCGCCTGCAGGACGCCCGCCGAGTAGAACTCCACGTTGGTCGATTGAGGGCGCTCCGGATGCTCCTCGTGCAGGATCTGGAGCGCCACCTCCTCGACCCTGGACGCCAGTTCGTAGAACGTTGGATTCATGCGTCGGCACATCTCCTTGAGGATCTTCGCCCGCGGGTCGTAGACCCGGTAGATCCGATGGCCGAAGCCCATGAACTTCACCTTGCGCTTGCGCGCGTCGCGCAGCCAGCGCTCTGCGTTGCCCGCGGTGCCGATCAGCTCGAGCTGATCGATGACCGCCGCGGGCGCCCCGCCATGTGCCGGACCCTTGAGCGCTCCGATGGCGCCGACCAGGGCGGAGGTCAGGTCGGACTCCGTCGACGCGATCACCCGAGCGGTGAAGGTCGAGGCGTTCATGCCGTGGTCGGCGAGCAGGACGAGGTAGGTGTTGAGCGCGCGGACGATCTCCGGGCTTGCCTCCTTGCCGTTGAGCATGTAGAGGTAGTTGGCGGCGTGCGCGAGGTCGGCTCGGGGCTTGATGGGCGGCAGGCCGAGGCGGCGGCGGTGGAACATGGCAAGGATCGTCGGAAACGACGCCGTGGCGTGGATCGCGAGGGGAACGGTGGGCTTGCTGAGCCTGTGCTCCACGCCCTGGACCGAAACCACGCTGCGGAGGACGTCCATGGGATCGGTGTCCGTGGGCAGCGCGTCGACCGCGATGTTCGCGGGCTGGGTCAGGGTCCGATGGCTCGCGAGATCCAGGGAAAGGGCGTCCAGCTCGGCCTGGTTGGGGAGCCGGCCTTCCCAGAGCAGGAAGGCGACCTCCTCGAAGGACATCTGCTCCGCGAGGTCGGCGATGACGTAGCCCTGGTAGATGAGGCGGCCGTTCTGGCCGTCGACCATGGAGATCGCGGTCTGCGAGGCGACGACGCCCTCGAGGCCCGGGACGTAGGTGCTGCTCAACGTTTGGCGAGCTGGAGCGGTTTCCTGCCCGGCTCGGGGCCGGTCCAGCGCGACGCCGGCCGGATGATGCGGAGGTCGGCCAGCGACTCCAGGACATGCGCGGTCCAGCCCGAGACGCGCGAGGTCGCGAAGAGGGTGGTGAAGAGCTCGTTCGGCACGCTCGCGCCGGTGAGCACCACAGAGGCCCAGAAGTCGACGTTCGTCGCGTTCGGCCGCTCCGGATGCGCCTCGTGCAGGATCTTCAGCGCCAGCTCTTCCGTTTTGGCCGCGGTCTCGTAGAGCTCCGGCGCGGCCGTCTTCGCGATCTCGCGCAGGATCTTCGCGCGCGGGTCGTAGGTGCGGTAGATGCGGTGCCCAAAGCCGGAGAAGCGCTCGTGCCTTGCGTGGGCCTCGCTCAGCCACTTCTCCGCGTTGGCCGCGGATCCGATCTTGTCCAGCATGTTGCGCGCGGCGAGCGTCGCCCCGCCATGGGCTGGGCCTTTCAATGCCGCGATCGCGCCCACCACGCACGAGGTGAGGTCGCTCCCGGTGGACGCCACCACGCGGGCGGCGAACGTGGATGCGTTGAGGCCATGGTCCGCGAGCAGGACGAGATAGGTGTCCACCCAGTGGGCCATCTCGGCCGAAGGTTCTTTGCCGTCCATCATCCACAGCAGGTTGGCCGCATGGCCGAGGTCATCTCGCGGCTCGACGATGTCCTCGCCCTGGCGCCGGCGCCAGGCAGCGCCGACGATGGTCGGGAACACCGCCGTGAGCGCGACGGCCTCTTCGAGGGTGGGCTTGGTCAGCGATTTGGTGGCGCCCTGGGCCGACACGACAGTGCGCAGCACGTCCATCGGATCGGTGGCCGGGTCTAGCGCCGTCAAGGTCCCGCGCGCGGATTTGTTCAGGTTCCGGGCCGACGCCATCTGTTTCCGCAGGGCGTCCAGCTCGGATTCGTTGGGCAGTTCGCCGTGCCAGAGGAGATACGCGACTTCCTCGTAGCTCACGACCGGCACGAGGTCTTCGATCAGGTATCCGCCGCGGTAGATCAGGCGGCCGTTGGCGCCATCGACTTCGCTGACGCTTGTCTCAGCCGCCACCACACCTTCCAGCCCGGGGCTGAACTCCGTCACTTCGGCCTAATAGTAGATAGAGCCGATTCCTCACCGCCCGTTTCGAGCCACGTAACAGATTCAGTTGGTCGCAGTTACAGTCTCTGATTCCCATGGTGTCGCCGGCGAGGTTCGCGGTTGCGGTCGTGTCCGGTCTCGGCCTGATGGCATGTGGCGCGCAGGGGCCGATTTCGATCGGCCACTCGACCGCATCCGCGTCCAGATCCGCGCCGGAGGTTCAAAGTCCGACGACAGCTTCGAGCGCTCGCCAGGCGGATGCGTGCTCCCAGCCGCAGGCTGCCCCGTACTTTGGACCATCGACGCCATCGAGTCGAAACCTCGCATTGGTGAGCTTGAAGGGCAGCAACGACTTCGTAGTCCGCGACATTTCCGACATCAATCACCCGTTCACCGTCTCCTCACTCGGCGGCCTGGTCGATTACGCGGCTCAGTTTGTCAGCGCGACCCAGCTGTCCGACCTAGACGCCACGCTCGGGCTGGTGCGCATGCCCTTGAGTGGATCTCCGAGGACGGTTGTCGCACCATGCGGGGGAACGCTCTTTGCTTGGAACCCCGACGGCACGGCCGTGGCTTATGTTGCCGGCGGCATCGACTCCAAGGTCAACCAGCTTCACATGGTGAGCGGTGGACGCGACACAATCGTCGATACGATCTCATCCCCTTTTCAGGGAGCTGTGGGTTGTGAGTCACGCAGCTGTGGCGACACCTGGTTCTTCCGTGTTCTGTATTCGCCGAACGGGGCGTTTGTCGCGTTGGCTGAGTCGCCGGGTCCGGGGATCCGGATCTACACGCCCCGCGGAGCACTCGTAGACAGTGTGGACGCTCTTTCACCGACGATGGCCGTCTGGTCTGGGTCTGCCCTCTACTGGCGGGACGACAAAGGCATCGAGATGTGGCGCGACGGCTCGAGGTCCCTGGTGCTCCCGGGCGTGAGCTGGATTCGGCCCCACGCTTCACCGGCCGGAGGCCAGATCGTCTACGAGACCCGCGAGCCTGGTTACACCACGGCGCACACGTTCGTACTCGACACTGCAAACGGCGCGTCTCGCGAGATCGCGCAGTCTCGAAGCGAGCCGGCGTTCCTCACTGCTCGCTACCTCTGGTATCTCGGCGAGCGCTCATGCACGCCAGCCGGCTCCTGTATCACTCCGACTGTGCCGACTGACGTCACGTACATCTATGACTTGCAGACCGGCACCGAAAGCCAGTCGATCATCACCCAGGTCAGGGACGTGTGGCCACACCCTGCTTGATTGCGCACCGTTGGATCCACCGGTGCGTTTCAACCCTCGCTGATGCGCTCCGTTGGCGCCAACGGAGCGTTATCGAGAGCGTACCGGCGGGTTAGACCATCCCCAGCTCCCAGCGCGCCTCTTCGGACATGCGCTCTGGGGTCCAGACCGGTTCGTAGACGATGTCCACGCTCGCGTCGGAAATTCCGGGGAGCGTGAGGAGGTGGTCCCGTACGTCGGTCATCACGTCGGCGGCCATCGGGCAGCCCAGCGCCGTCAGCGTCATCTTCAGGTCCACGCGGTCGGGCTTGATGGCGATGTCGTAGACCAGGCCGAGGTCGACGATGTTGACCGGGATCTCGGGGTCGAAGCACTGGCGCAGGACCTCGATCACGTCTTCGGGCTTCACGGTGGAGTCAGGCGCGACGTCGGTGGTGACGGCAGGCGCCTCGCTCATGGAGTCTCCAGCGGAAGGCCGGCGTCCTTCCACGCCTTCGTGCCGCCTCGGAAGTTCACGACGTCTTTGACGCCCAGTGCGACCGCCATCTCCGAAGCCACGGCGGACCGCTCGCCGACCTGGCAGACGAAGATCGTCTTGTCCTCGAACTTCTGGGCTGTCGGGTTGGCCAGGATCGAGCTGAGAACAACGTGCCGCGCGCCCGGGACGTGGCCTTTGTCCCACTCCCAGTCCTCGCGGACGTCGACGACGTTGTAGCCATCGTCGATCAGCTTCTTGATGTCGTCCACCTTCAGGTCCCGAAACGGCGCCGCTTGCTCTTTCATCGCCATCTACTACTCCTCGTCCTCGTCAGCCAATCCATACGCACCGACCTTCAGCACCTTCAGCGACAGAAGGGCGCACTTGATCCGGGCCGGGGAAATGTCGATGCCGAGCTCGCCCAGCACGTCGTCCTTGTCGATCTTCTTGGCCTGTTCGAGCGGCAGCCCCTTCAAGCGCTCCGTCAGCAGGGAGGCCGACGCCTGCGAGATCGCGCAGCCGCGGCCGTGGAACCGGATGTCCTCGATCACGCCATCTGTGACCCGGAAGTCCATGCCCACCACGTCGCCGCACAGCGGGTTGTCCTCCTCGTGGCTGATGTCGGGGCGCTCGAGGCGCCCGTAGTTCCGCGGGTTCTTGTAGTGGTCGAGGATGTACTCGCGATAAAACTGGTCGTCAGCTGTGGCCATCAGGCAAAGATCCTCTGCGCTTCCTTGATCGAGCTTACGAGCCGGTCGACCTCGTCCTTCTGCGTGTAGACGTAGAACGACGCGCGCGCCGTGGCGGGCACGCCCAGCCGGGTCATCAGCGGCATGGCGCAGTGGTGGCCGGCCCGGAGGCAGACCTGGTCGCGGTCGGCGATCGTCGCCAGGTCGTGAGGGTGGATGCCCTCGAGGGCGAACGAGATGACGCCCGCCCGTCGTGACGGAGGCGGGCCGTAGAGCGTCAGGCCGTCGAGGTCGCTCAGCGACTCGTACGCGTACTCCGTGATCTCCAGCTCGTGCGCGCGCACGGCGTCCATGCCCAGGCCGCTCAGGTAGTCGACCGCGGCGCCGAGGCCGATCACCTCGGCGATCGCCTGGGTGCCCGCCTCGAACTTCCACGGCAGGTCGTGGTACGTGGTGCCCTCGATCCGGACCGTCTTGATCATGTCGCCGCCCGCCATGAACGGGTCCATCGCCTCGAGCAGCTCGCGCCGGCCATACAGGATTCCGGCCCCGGTCGGGCCGAGCATCTTGTGCCCGCTGAACGCGTAGAAGTCGCAACCGAGCGCGCGCACGTCGACCGGCTGGTGCGGCGTGCTCTGCGCGCCGTCGACCAGCACCGTCGCGCCGGCCTTCTTGGCCGCGGCCACCATCTCGCGCGCCGGGTTGATCGTGCCCAGGGCGTTGCTGACAAGGTTGAAGGCGACCAGCTTCGGATTGCGCCTCAAGAGCTCGGCGAACTGGTCCTGCTGAAGCTCGCCCTTCTCGTCGATGTCCACGTACTCGATCTGGGCGCCCTTTTCAGCGGCGAGGATCTGCCACGGGACGATGTTGGAGTGGTGGTCGAGGATTGTGAGCACGATCAGGTCGCCATGCCCGATGTTCTTGCGGCCCCAGGAGTACGCGACGAGGTTGATCGCCTCGGTCGTGCCGCGCACGTAGACGATCTCCTTGGTCGAGGCGGCGTTGATCAAGGCGCGTACCTTCTCGCGCGTCGCCTCGTAGCGGGCCGTGGCCTCTTCCGCGATGTGGTAGGCCGCGCGATGGATGTTGGAGTTGAACTTCTCGAAGTACTCGAGCATCGCCCTGGTCACCTGGCGTGGGCGCTGTGAGGTGTTCGCGGAGTCGAGGTACGCGATGCCTGTCTCGAAGATCGGGAAGTCCTTGCGGATCGCCGCGACATCGAGCGTTCTGGTCGCCATGCTCACTCCGGCACCTCGACGTAGACGTCGGAGCCTTCAACACGGACCGGGTAGGCCTGAGCCGGAATCACCGCCGGCAGTCCCGTCACCTTGCCGGTCTGGAGGTTGAAGCGCGACCCGTGTTGGGGGCACTCGACGTCCATGCCCCACAGCTCGCCATCGCTGAGCGAGAACTCCTCGTGTGTGCAGACGTCGTTCAGGGCGTAAAAGTTGCCATCTTCGGCGTGCGCGAGGCAGATGGGCGTGCGACCGGCCTCGACGTGCTTCATGGTCTCGACCGGCAGCTCATCGGTCGACGCGACGCGGTGGCTAGCCAATGCGCGACTCCAGCTCGGACTCGACCAGCTTCCGCGCGTGCTCGAACGGGATGCGCTCGAGGACGTCGCCGAAGAATCCCTGGATGAGCATCCGCCTGGCGGTCGCCTCGGGGATGCCGCGCGAGCGGAGGTAGAACATGTGCTCCGGGTCGACCGGGCCGACTGTGGCGCCGTGGGTGCAGCGCACGTCGTTGTTGTCGATCTCGAGCATCGGGATCGACGTCGCCTTGGCCTTGTCCGAAAGCACGAGGTTGCGGTTGGCCTGGTACGCGTCGGAGCGCGCCGCGTGCTTCTCGATCCGGATCAGCCCCGCGTACACAGTCCGCGCCACGTCCTGCAGCGCGCCCTTGAACAGCAGGTCGGAGCGCGTGTTGCCGACGCGGTGGTCCTGCAGCGTGTGGAAGTCGAAGAACTGCTCGCCCGACGCGAAGTAGATGGCCTTGAGCTCGGCGTTGGAACCCTCACCCGCGAGGGAGGCCTCGACCCGCGTCTTGGAGAACTTGCCGCCAAGGGTGACGTTGAAGAGCTTCAGCGACGAGTCTTTCTGGAGCTCGGCGCGCTGGTCCGCGAAATGCCAGACGTTGCGTCCCCACTTCTGGACCGCGACGTAGCCCACCTGCGCACCTTCACCAAGAAAGATCTCGGTCGATCCGGTGCGATAGCCGCCTTCAGCGTCGTCGTCGGCGACGTACTCGTCCAGGTAGTTGAAGCGTGTGTTGCGGCCCGCGACGATCAGCGTGTGCGGGAGCACAGCCGTGCCGCTCTGCTTCGAGTAGCTCTCGGCGCGGATCGGCTCCTCGATCACGGTCCCGTCGGGGACGTACACGAAGTTCCCGCCGGTGAACAGCGCCGCCTGCAGTGCCGTGAACCGATCCCGCTCGGGCTTCAGGAGCGAGAACAGCCGTGGCTCGACCAGCTCGCGGTGCTCCTTCGCCGCCACGGGAAGTGACTCGACGATGACGCCGTGAGGCAGGTCCGTCGCGTAGGTCATGTGCGCCGTCACGTGCTCGAACTCGAAGTACGCCGACGCGTCGAGCTTCGACACGTCGCTCCGGCGCCACTCCTCGTCCGTCTTGCTCGGCATCGGGAGGCGCGTGTACGTTGCGAAAGCCGTTTGCCGCCGGTCGCGCAGCCAGTCGGGCTCGCCCCGGAAGAGCATGTCCTCCAGGGGTGTTTGGGTGGAGACCACCGCTAGCCTACCGAGCCCTCCATCTCGAGCTGGATGAGCCTGTTCAGCTCCACCGCATACTCGAGCGGAAGCTCCTTGGTGAACGGCTCGATGAAGCCGTTGACGATCATGGTCTCGGCCTCGTTGCGTGTGATGCCGCGGCTCATCAGGTAGAAGAGCTGCTCGTCCGAGACCTTGCTGACCGTTGCCTCATGGCCAAGGGTCACGTTCTCCGCGTCGACGTCGTTGTAGGGGTACGTGTCGGAGCGCGACTCGTCGTCGAGCAGCAGCGCGTCGCACTTGACGAACGACTTGCAGTTGTTCGCGCCTGGGTAGATCTTGATATGCCCGCGGTACGAAGTTCGGCCGCCGGCCTTCGAGATCGACTTCGACGTGATGGTCGACGTCGTGTTCGGCGCGACATGGATCATCTTGCCGCCCGCGTCCTGGTGCTGGCCCTTGCCGGCGAACGCGACCGACAGCACGTCGCCCTTCGCGCCCGGCTCCATGAGGTAGACGCTCGGGTACTTCATCGTGATCTGTGACCCCAGGTTGCCGTCGACCCATTCCATCGTCGCGTCGGCGTACGCCATGGCGCGCTTGGTGACGAGGTTGTAGACGTTGGTCGACCAGTTCTGGATCGTCGTGTAGCGGCAGCGCGCGTTCTTCTTGACGATGATCTCGACGACCGCCGAGTGCAGCGAGTCGGTGGAGTAGATGGGGGCGGTGCAGCCCTCGATGTAGTGCACGAAGGAGCCCTCGTCGCAGATGATCAGCGTCCGCTCGAACTGGCCCATGTTCTCGGCGTTGATGCGGAAGTAAGCCTGCAGCGGGATGTCGACGCGCACGCCCTTCGGCACGTAGATGAACGAACCGCCCGACCACACCGCTGTGTTCAGCGCGGAGAACTTGTTGTCCGCGGGTGGGATGATCGTGCCGAAGTACTCCTTGAACAGCTCGGGGTGATCGCGCAGCGCCGAGTCGGTGTCCGTGAAGATCACGCCCTTCTTGGTGAGCTCTTCCTGCAGCGAGTGGTAGACGACCTCTGACTCGTACTGCGCCGACACGCCGGCCAGGAACTTCCGCTCCGCCTCGGGCACGCCCAGGCGGTCGTAGGTCGCCTTGATGTCCGGCGGCAGTTCCTCCCAGGTCTTGGACTGCTTGTCGGAGGCTTTGAGGTAATAGAAGATATTCTCGAAGTCGATCACCGAGAGGTCCGCGCCCCACGTGGGCATGGGCTTCTTGCGGAAGATCTCGAGCGAGCGAAGACGCATCTTCGTCATCCACTCGGGCTCGCCCTTCATCCACGAGATCTCCTTGACGATCTCCGGGTTCAGGCCGCGCTTGGCCTTGAACACGTACTCCTCGGGGACGAAGAAGCCGTACTTCTCTTTGTAATCGGTGCCGACCTCGACTTTCGGTACTGTGGCCATCAGGCGACCTCCTTCGGCTCTTCCTCGGTGACCCATTCCGAGTAGCCCGTCTTCTCCAGCCTGTCCGCGACCTCGGCGCCGCCCGACAGCACGAACTTGCCGTCGACCAGCACGTGCACGAAGTCCGGCTTGATGAACTCGAGGATGCGGGTGTAATGGGTGATGATCAGCACGCCGAGCTCGGGGCCGCGCATGCGGTTGACCGCCTCGGCGACGAACTTGATCGAATCGATGTCGAGGCCGGAGTCGGTCTCGTCGAGGATCGCGATCTCGGGCTTCAGCATCGCCATCTGCAGGATCTCGGCGCGCTTCTTCTCGCCGCCGGAAAACCCGTCGTTGATGTAGCGCGGCAGGAACGAGTCGTCCATGTGCAGCACGTCGAGCTCGTCCTTGAGCATCGAGCGGAATTCTTTGGGCGAGATCTGCTTCGACTTGTCCTTGCCGTCGTATCCACGCTTGGCGTTGATCGCGGTGCGGAGGAAGTTGGTCATCGAGATCCCAGGGACGACCACCGGGTACTGGAACGCGAGGAACATGCCGAGCCGCGCGCGCTCGTCAGGCTCGAGCTCGAGGACGTTCTGGCCCTTGAAGGTCACCGAGCCGCCGTCGACCGTGTAACCCGGGTGCCCCATCAGCGTGTGCGACAGCGTCGACTTGCCCGAACCGTTCGGGCCCATCACCGCGTGCACCTCGCCCTTGGAGATGCCGAGCGAAACGCCTTTGAGGATCTGCCGTCCTTCGACGCTCGCGCGCAAATCTCTGATCTCGAAATCAGCCAACTATTCGTTCTCCTTCGTCACGTATGTGCAGTCCTGCGCAGCCTCTGCCATCCACGTCGTGCGCGACACGTCGGCGCCGAGGAGCCGCTCGTACATCTGCTGCTCGCTGACGCACGGAAGCCCTGTCCGGGCGGCGACATCCTGGATTGGGCAGTTGCAGTGGCGGATGGCGAGGCCGCCATCGCCAAGCTCGACCACCTCGGCCATGTGGCCGTGCTCGGAGGCGAGCCGAGCCAGCTCGCGGACCTTCGCTGGAAAGTCTAGGCCCGCCAGTCGAGGGGCGTATTCGGCCTCGAGCCGCGCCGCGCGTCGCTCGAAGAACTCGCGGAGCTGCTCGCTCGACATGAAGTCGACCAGCTCGCCGGTCAGCTCGCGGTGGCCGTCGGGAAAGTGGTCACCGGCCGCCTGGGTGAGGGTGTAGACGTGCTCCGGCCGGCCCGGGCCATGTGGCTCGGCGGCCGCCATGGTGGCCAGGCCCGACGCTTCGAGCGCCTCCAGGTGGCGGAGCGCGCCCTGTTTGGACACCTCGAGGTGC
>WNFC01000738.1_pt1 | contig 33240 bp, 22 predicted proteins | sample 5400541 | NCBI WGS metagenome assembly WNFC01 (sample SAMN13153342, study PRJNA577476) | soil metagenome | isolation source: 120 cm saprolite under Douglas fir tree site 2 hole 2 replicate 1 | place: USA:California | collected 2015-04-18
CTCGTCGGCCTCGCCGTCTCCATTCCCTTCATGAACTCCTCGCTCTACACCGGCCCGATGGCCAACCTGCTGCACGGTGCCGACATCGCCTACTACGTCGGTATGCTTGTCGCAGGCGTGCTCTACTACGTGCTGCGCCGGGCTTCCAACGCAGGAACGAACATGGAGTCTGAACAATCGTCGTAGTAAAAGAAAAGGAAAGGAACCTCGCAGGATCACCATGGAGGCAGCCTGACACCGCATACTCCCACAGCAGAGGAGTTTCACGTCGCACAGAACGTACTCGCAACCATTGGGCAATACCTCCCCTATGGGCGTATAGATCTCCTGACGACGTCTCGTGGCCCGGTCGTCATGGAAGTCGAATCGATCGAGCCGGCACTCTTTCTTGCTCAATCTGAAGGGACAACTTAATTCCGGAACTCAAAAAGTTTTCGGCAGACAATAAGGGCCTAAAGAAGAGTTTAATGGCTTGAATATGAGTGTGAGACTATCAACTTCGAGGCACAACTTAATTCCGCGTCTACATCAGAGCAGGTAAGTGCCCTTCTCAGGCGCATTCACACGGTCTTTTAAACTCGCGCCAAACTTATAGCCCGATTGCGCCAAACCTAAGTCCAATCTGTATCCACGTTTGCGTTGGCGAAGCGCGTTCGTCCACGCTTGCGTTGGAATCTACAACGCTCGTGTAGTTAAGACGAAAGCATTCCCTTGTAGAAGAGAAGTGGATAAGTTGTGGATAACTGGTGGAAAAATATTCTCTACTACAGTGACACTTATAGGGTGAGATGGCTCCATAGGCTCATTGTCGCTATTCAGGCTTTTGTCGAAGACTGAGCTTGACAAGGCAATTCATATTAAGTGCTCCTGGCTAAGTGTCACTGTAGTATTTTCGCTTTTCCCCCTATCTCCCAGGTTCTCACCGTACTCTTTCCGTCTTTCTCCCAAGTGCCTTCTGCCTTCATCTGCTACGGTATTTTTGTGCCGACGGTACCAGTAGGCGCTCCTGCGAATGGCAGTCCTCCATCTACAGGGTCTACACAGTCTGCATACTATGGGAAAGGAGGAAGCACAGAGCAGGGCGACCGTACGACCTGAAACGATGCCGATCAAGTGAAAGCTTGCAAAGCAATATCATCCTGGTAGGTACAGTATTGGTCCAAATGTGGCGGGAAGAGATAACCCACGGTATGCGAGTGGCAGTGATCTCTTTACGAGAAAGCATACCGCGCTAAAAAGCTACGAGATGCAGGAAAGGATGTTCATCATGGAGCAGCGAAATGAACTAACATCCCAGCCCTTGTTGCTCACCATCCCCCAAGTGGCAACAAAGCTTGGCTTGAGCCGTGCAATGATCTATATCCTCATCAACAGAGAGGGACTTCCCGTCGTGCGCCTGGGAAGGGCTGTGCGGGTATCAACATCATCTCTCCAAAAGTGGGTAGAGGAGCGTGAACAGTCATCACGCCTCCCTCAAGATGAGCAGCGCTTCTTCTCGGGGCTCGCTAGACAAACACTACACTGAGGCTCTTGATACCCATCAAAAGCGATTTCACCATTATTCTCGTTGGTTCATGGGGAAGAGCGCCGTCCGCCAGAAGAGCCGCAACACGCCGTACAGTTGTCCTCGGAAGACGTGCTCCGTCTGGTAGTCATGCCCGATGAACAGGGACGTTATCACTTCGACGAGATGGGCTACCTAGCTGGTCCACTTGCGCCCGACGAAGCAGAGCGTTACCGTAATAGCCTCGCCCAACAAGAATGTCTTCGTAGGAGTGTACCAGCGTAGCATGACGAGGGACGGGATCGCCTCCCGTCCCTCTCTCGGGAAGTAACAGCATGCAGCAGATCATCACCGCAAAACTCAAGCTCATCACCACTCCTGACCAGTTTCAGGCATTACGCACCGCGCAACTGGCCTATCGTGATGCGCTCAATGCGGTGAGCCGCTACGCCTTTGAGCATGACAAAACCAGTAGCAACATCGCCCTGCACAGAGGGATGTACGCCGAGCTACGCACCCACTATCACCTGCCTTCCCAACTGGCCTGTAGCGTCGAGCGACAGGTCGCCGCGACCTACAAGGGACTCTGGACGAAGCTCAAGAAGAATGCCGAACATCGCCGCAAGAAAATCACGAAGAAACGCTTTAAAGGGCTGGACAAGCCGCCCAAGTACAGTTCACCTACTGTTCAGTATACCTACGAGCGGGATTACACCTTTCAGCGTGATAGCCAGGTCAGCGTTGGGACCTTGAACGGACGGATCAGCGTTCCCTACCTGGGCTATGAGGAGCATCTTGCACTCATTCGGCATGGGGTAAGCATCGGTGATGCTAAGCTCTGGTACGATAAACCAAAGAAGTGTTTCTATTTACTCGTTTCCTTAGAGATTGATATCCCTGAGCCAACACCCGAGCAACTTAACGAAGTGGTCGGAGTCGATGTCGGGATTCGCTATCTCGCAGTGAATTCCACCGAGACTGGCAAGGCGACTTTCCATCCAGGGAAACGGATACGACACAAAGCTAACCATTACGCACGACTACGCAAACGCTTGCAGAAAAAAGGCACTCGTGGCGGGAAACGACGCTTAAAGCGCATCGAGCAGCGAGAGAGACGGTTGAAGTTGCAAGTCAATCACACCATAGCCAAACAGATCATCAAAGAACACCCGCACGCGCTGATTGGATTGGAACACCTGACAAATATTCGAGAGCGAACAAAGCGGAGAAGGCGCAAGCGCAAGAAGAACAGCAAAGGCTCTGAGCGCGTCTCTGAGAAGGTACGCAAAGCCAATCGGGTCTATTCACAGTGGTCCTTTGCTGAACTGCATGCACTCATCGACTACAAGGCAGCGCTTGCGGGATCGCTCGCAATCAAAGTAGATGCGGACTACACCTCAAAAGCCTGTCCCGTCTGTGGACATACCTCTGATGAGAACCGTCCACAGAAAGGGTTGCTCTTTGTCTGTCAGCAGTGTCACTACACCCTGCATGCTGATCTGGTTGGCGCGAGGAATATCACCATGAGAACGCTCGTGCTTCGACAGGATTGGAGCACGACGGGGCTGTTGTCAATAGCCCCTGATGCCTCGGACCGTGAAGCCAAAGCTGCACGCCTCAAACGGTATGCAGAGTTGCGGTGGAGTCCAGAGGTAAGAAGCCTCCGGTCTCGGACCGGAGGTGATTGACAACAGCACATCTAGAATCAGTACTCATTGATCAGCTCCAATAGCGCCCACTGTTCCATGTTAGACTTTTCTGATCATCATTCCATCATTGATATGCTACTGGGAAATTCGTCCCGGATTGAGTAGGACAGGTGTTCATAAATTGACCAATTATCACACTATAAGAAAGAATGTTGCTGACACAATACTCGTAGTGGGTATTTAAACATAATCAAGAGGGAGGAAGATTCTATGACAAGACGCGGACATGGTGAAGGCTCCATCTACCTGCGGAGTGACGGCCGCTGGGCCGCAAGTATCTCACTGGAAGACGGGAAGCGAAAATCGTTTTATGGTAGGACTCGAAAGGAGGTGCAAGAACAGCTTAAGACTGCGCTGCATCAACAGCAGCAAGGAATGCTAGCAACCGGGCCACAGCAGACATTGAAGCAGTTCCTCACGCAATGGCTGCAAGATCACAAGTCGAGCATCCGTGTCCGCTCCTACGAGCGATATGAGGAGCTTGTCCGGCTGCATATCATCCCGGTCTTGGGACGGCACCAGTTACAAAAACTGACAGCGCAACAGGTGCAGGCGTTCTACACAAAAAAGCTGAACGAAGGCCTGTCTCCCACAACGGTGAATGGGCTTCACGCAGTGCTGCACAAGGCATTAGATGACGCCATCCGCCTGGGCATCCTCGCGCGTAACGTCTGCGACGCCGTTTCACCTCCTCGCAGAGCACACTTTGAGATTCAGCCACTATCAATGGAACAATCCCAACAATTGCTGGCCGTTGCCAAGGGGCATAACCTGGAGGCGCTTTTTGTCCTGGCTCTCACAACCGGGATGCGCCGAGGAGAGATCCTGGCTCTCAAGTGGCAGGACATTGACTTCACGCACAATACCCTGCACGTTCGGCGAATCTTCACGCGAAGGCCGGGCAACAGGTACATCGAGGCGGAGCCAAAAACCGAGAAGAGCCGCCGGAGCATCGCGCTCGCTCCCATGGTGGTTGAACTGCTCAAGCAGCACCGCGTTCGCCAGTTAGAGGCGAAACTACAAGCCGGTGAGACGTGGCAGGAACGCGGTCTCGTCTTCTGTACCGCGGTGGGAACCCCGCTCAATCCCTCCAAGGTCGTCGATCGCTTCAAGACATTGTTGAAGCGAGCCGGGCTGCCGGAAATCCGCTTCCACGACCTCAGACACAGCGCGGCGACTATCTTGCTGAGCATGGGAGTGCATCCGAAAGTGGTGCAAGAGCTTCTGGGACACAACCAGATCAGCATGACCATGGACATTTACAGTCACGTCCTGCCGACAATGCAGAAGGACGCAGTGAGCAAGCTCAATGATGCGCTGCAGGGATAGACGTTTCATGGCAGCGCAGATCCCCGAGCATTCGCAGAATTCTGTTGGAGGTCAGGAACCCGCCCCTTATAAAGCGGAGGCAGTCTAGCTACCCCTCTTCTCCAGGCACGACTTTCAGGGGTAGCGTTCCTACCCCTTGTATGCTTACATGAGACTGTCTTCCTGCTGAACACATGTTAATGCTATAATACGCACGCAGGAGATCGTCAGGGATGCAAGCACAAGAGATCGAGCACTACCTGGCTGAGCTAGGGGCAGCATTACAGGACCAGGGCATCGTCAAGCCCGTTCGCCTGCTCCTGATAGGAGGCGCCTACATGATGCTTCTCGCCAACGCACCACGGACCACCGATGATGTTGATATGTTCTGGATCGAGGAAGGCGAAGACTTCCAAAAAGCTCGTCTGGCGTTGCGAGACGCTGTCCAAATCATTGCCGACAGGTACGCGCTCCCACCAAACTGGTTCAATTACCTCACCCAGCTGCTCATCTATGATAAAATTACCATGCCGAGAGGCAAATTATGGAGACGATACGGGCCGCTGCACGTGTATGCCCCTCCCAAGGAGTACATGTTCGCGCTGAAAATCCTGGCGGGACGTGATAAAGATATCGCGGATTGTCGCATTCTCCTGCCGCAAACACACATTCGCACCCGCAAGCAGGCCCAAAGAGCGTTAGATCGCTATCTCCTGCCCCACGCGCAACAGGACGAAGCCGCAACCATCCAGTCCGCGCTGAACGTGCTGTTCGGATCGGAAAGTGAGAGGGAGCCATGACGCCGAAAACGATTCACACCATGGCACGGGCGTACCAGGACATCTGTGCCGGGGAAGACCCCTGGACGGCTCTGGGGAACTTTGCGAACGCCTGGTATGACTACGCCAGGGACGCTCGTGCTACCTTAGTCGGCGAGCCGCTGGGGAAGCCTGGTCGGGACACGGAGTATACGCGTCATTGGGCAGCCTTTTGCGCGGCCTCGGTTGAGTTCCTGTGCGACCGCTATGGGGTCCCTTGCCCAGCGTGGGTGCGGGACCCTTCCTATACGCTCTCCACCCCCTGGTACGGGGACATCATTGTCAACCTCGCCGACGCCGTGGTCCTGGAGCACCGCAGGAAAACGACCCCGGCTCCGTTTGCGCGGCGGAATGTCTTTTGCGGCGACCGGCTCTACCAGAATAAGCATGAACTGCACGAGTGGCTCCAGGAAGCGCGCAGTAAAGGCATGAGCGATCCCCGCGACATCTGGCGCTATGCCCGGCAGAAAGAAACGGCTCTGCATGGAGCATGACCTACCGTGTTGAGGGGAGGACCAGGAGGGTCAAGATGCCGGTCAGCTACACCAATCGCAAAGGAGTGACGTACACGCTGTACCGCGGGCGGACCAGGACCGGCAAGCCACGCTATTACTTTGGTCGCCCTGGCCAGGGTCAAGGCGAACCGGTCACGGAGCTCCCACCCGGCTTCACGATCAGCGAGAGCGTCAACGGCGTGGTCTCTCTGGCCAAAGACCGCCCAGCACTGATCCGGCCAGAGGAGGTGGCGGCCGTCGAGGCGGCGGTGCAGCAGCACCCAGAGGCGCGCCGGTACCGGGTCGCTGTCAAGGGCAACCGGATCGAGATCTATGAGCAAGTCAGCCCGGATTACAACGCGCTGGTCAGCGAACTGCACATCCCCGGCCTGTCGAGACCTGGCCTCGCCGAGTAGTTGCGGGCCTTGGAGGAGCGCCACGCGCACTACACGCCAGTGTTGCGCTTCACCCTCCTGGATCCGAAGCAGCGGCAGTTCGGCTCAGAGCGGATGTGCTACCTGGGGAGTATCGACGGCTGGTTGGAACTGATGCAAACGGGACCCGTGGCAAAGTTGGCCCATGCGCTTATTCCCACTCTGGGTACAGAGCAGTTCTATGAACTCTGGTGAGCTAGCAACGGACCCAGGCGCGCTAAAGCACATCGAGGTGGAGCATCCGACTCGCTTCCCAGGACAAAGCACCAACTCCAAGCATCGCACTCTTCTAGAAGCTATACTATTGATCTCCCTACAAAGGGCTAAAGTTTCAGGCTCAAGAGCCGATACAAGGAGGTATGAAAACAAGCACACCTCTGCCGAAAGATTGGCGCGAAGGGCGACGCCTGCGCGCGTGGGAATTGTACGAACAAGGATGGAAGCAAAAAGCGATCGCGGTAGCCCTCGGGATCACCGAAGGAGCGGTGAGCCAATGGATCAGCCGTGGCAAAGCACAAGGGAAAGAAGGGTTGCGTCACCGTCCCTCTCCTGGTGCCCCACCGAAGCTGCGACCAGAGCAATTGGCTCAGGTGCCAGCACTGCTGGCGCGAGGAGCCGAAGCGTTCGGCTTCCGCGGGCAAGTCTGGACCGCAGCGCGAGTCGCCCAGGTGATCAAGCGCGAATTTGGCGTGAGCTATCATCCGACCCATTGCTCTCGCCTCCTTTCGGCTATCAAGCACAGTCGACAGAAACCGGAAACGCGCGCGCGCCAGCGTGATGAACAAGCCATCCAGGTGTGGCGCGACCACCATTCCGTCGAGTTAAAAAAAAGGCCAAAGAGGAGGAACGCACGATCGTGTTTGTAGATGAGGCGGGCTTTTACCTGTTGCCCATGGCGGTACGCACCTATGCTCCCGTGGGAGAAACGCCCATTTTGAAAGTCCCCTTGACGCGCGATCATCTTTCGGCCATCGGCGGCCTGACCATGGATGGACGCCTGGTTATGCACCTCCAGGACCACTCGTTCAAAGGCCCGGATGTCGTGCGGTTCTTGCACCTGCTCTTGCGCAAGCTTCCGGGCAAGCTGCTGGTCATTTGGGATGGCGCGAGCATTCATCGCTCTGGGGCCGTCAAGGATTTTCTGGCACGAGGAGGAGCCAGACGCATTCATTTGGAACGACTGCCTGGCTACGCCCCCGAACTCAATCCCGAGGTGTGAGTCTGGAATTTGCTCAAACGGCGCGAACTCAAGAACCTTTGTGCTGCCGACTTCGATCAACTCGCCACGGAACTGCTGCGCGCCAAGGAACGGCTCAGGCATCGGAAAACAGTCCTGTGCCAGTGTATCGCCCATGCTGGCTTCCCCCTTTAGGTATTTATAGTGAGATCAATAGTACAGAAGGAGCTCTCATCCAGAGGAGGCAGTATCATGGCATACCAAATCACCTTGAGCGATCAGGAATATGCGGCACTTGCCGCAGCCGCAGCCAGGAACGGCACAGACCCAGAACAGCTCCTGCATGACATGATCCAGCACCTGCAACCATCATCTCAAAGAAAACGTCCCTTGACGGCCCGTGAGGTAGTCGAGAGACAATATCACGAAGGCAAAATCAGCCATGTTCCGACACGACAACCATTAACGCCAGAGGAGCGTGAGGCGCGTGAACGGCGTGTGCGCCGTTTTGCTGGGGGAAGCCTGCCTCTGAAATGGTAATGGAAGACCGGGGCTGTACTAATATCCCTCTACTTTCTCGATTCTTCCTTCGGCCATTGTGAAGCGGTACTTTCAAGAGCCAGGGCATGAGTGGATAGAAACCCTTCATGAGCCAGCCCAGGCGACCCTTGTCAAGGTGGTGGCAAACATCTGTCGCAAAGCGCGTGAGCAAAACATGCCTCTTGAGGAGCGCGATACCACCATTGATGATTTTCGACGCGATGTTCAGAACACCTACAGCGTGTGGGTGGTTGATAACGCGCTGTATACTGCCGCTGGTGACTTGTGTCGCTCACACCGATTACGAGCCTACGATGTTGTCCAGTTGGCCTGCGCTCTGGCAGTGCGTGAGGATGTTTTAGTGGCTCAATCACCTGATGTTGAGCCGCCTGACTTGCTCTTCGTTTCCGCAGATCTTGGACTACTCGGTATTGCCCTTGCTGAGGGCCTCAACATCGACAATCCGAACAATTATGCTTAAATATTCCCGTCATAACGCCTGAACTTGGGAACTGAACAATGTGTCAAGGCCAACGATCTTTAGCCACTGCTAAAGGGCAGTCGCTCGAGGCGCTTTTTGGCCTGGCTCTTACGACTGATGTGCGTCGAGGGGAGCTACGAGCCCTCAAGTAGAACAGGTTCTAGCTGCTGCGCCATTAAATAAAGGTCCTGCCGAGCCAGTGTAGCATTGAAATCTTCTTCTCGAGGGATCGAGAACTTACAATCCGTTTACAACGAATGCTGCCCAGTAGTAGGGATGGGCGAAAGGGCGCAACGAAGGACTTTGTTGAGCCTGATGGAAATAGTAGCGCATCAGTTTAAAGAGTTCTGCCTCCTGCTTTTGCCGATACCATCGTTCGGCATATTGTGCCACTTCCTCAACGGTTAGCTCACGCATCCACACCTGGGCCTCACCTAACGCGGCCGCAAAATCCTTCTTACCTATTAAATGGTTGCGGTAAAAGCGCTCTATCAACAAGGCCGTGGAGAGGTCTGGCACTGCCCAGAGACTGCTCACCACGCATGGCACACCCGCCAGGAGGAAACCTGCCGGAATGCCGACGTATTCCTCGGCGCTGCCTTTCATCACATCGCTGATCCCTGTTTCACACACGGAGAGCGTGACTACTCGTGTTGCCGACAGATCGATCGAGCCAGCTTGCAACTCAGCCAGGGTGAGACGACCATCTGTGAGTTCGAGGCCGGATGTCGCTGGATCGTCCCAGTTGTAGCTGCCATGGCAGGCAAAATGGAGATAGGCGCATCCTTGCATTGCTGCAAGCACGCGCTGTTTCGTCCCGGCCTGCCCCTTGTCAAGGGTATGTTTTGCGAAGAGTTCAGCAATGGCAGCTCCTTCTGGTTCAGTAAAGGCCAGCTGAGGATCGGACTGGGGATTAATAACGGCGTAGAGTTCTGGCTCTATTGACCGTCTTGCTTTTGCCCGGATATTGGCGAGTACTTCAATCGAGGGGGCGTAGCTCACCTGATAACGGTCGCACAACCGATCTGAGGTTGTATCCAGCAATGGCGCAGCGTGAACCGGCAGGAGGAACAGCTCAGCTGAAGGCAGCAAGATGATTCGCTCGACATCTGGTGACAGCCTTGCGAAGATCGGTGTGAGCAAACTTTGCCCCAATTCGGTCAGTGTGTTCGTAATCGTGGCCTGCCACGCATGAAAAGTCGCCTCAGTTGGTCCGGTTTGGTAGATTCGATAGGCTCCCAACCAGCCGCCGGTAGCTCTCTCATTGGTGTCCCGTTCGACGACGAGGCGGTCCAGGTCGGCCTGCGTGAAGGCCGGCACCTCAACGACTTGTATATCCTGGCTGTGGTAAGCTGCTACAAAGCCTAAGCTTCCCTGCTCGGTAATGCAGAGAGCGATCAGGGCTGTGCGCTCATCCGGAAGGGCTGTCTGAATATCACGGAGATCAATCTCGTGCAGGAAGTCGGGAGCGTAGAGGCGAATCTGTTCAATCGCTGCATTCAGAGCGACAGTGGCAAGATAGGCTGCCTGCTTGCGGCCTTCGTAAGCCTGGACAAGATCGTCTCCTTCGTTGGGTGGCAAAGAGGAATTGCTTACCTGTGCTGCTTGAATAGCGGCCCTTGCCCGCTCGAATGTGCTCCAGACCTCATCAGGGATATGAGGCGGGCGTGGCACACGCAAGCGCAAGGCTTCAGCCAGCAAGCGCGTCCTCCCTCGCTCTAAGAGAAGCAGGGCGTCAGTTGTCTGTCCACAGCGGACAGCGGAGAGTGCAGCATGGCGGTAGAGCGCCACGTTTTCGGCCAACTCGATTGCTTTGCTTTCGGTAGAAAGGCCAGCCCGGTAGAGCAACTCTCCGGCGCCTATCGCAGCGCAATAAGTGTTAAAGGCTTCCTTCCATCTCTGCTGAGTGAGATAAAGGTCGGCCAGCCTCTGATTGGCTCGACGGTATTCAAGAGGCGTGGTCTCTCGTGTCCAGAAGCGTAGCGCCTCACGGTAACAGGTGATGGCGTGTTGCAAACGAGTAGCGTTGTCCCCTGTGGGGAGGTCACTGTAAGCAGCCCCCAGGTTATTTTGCGTTTTCGCATAATCCAATGGAGTCGTTCCTGCCGTCCTGAAGCACAGCGCTTCCTGGTAGCAGGCAATTGCGCGTTCTAGATTGGCTGCATGGTCACCGGCCGGCAAATTGCGGTAGGCGCTCCCCAGATTGTGTTGCGTTCTGGCGTAGTCCAAAGGGGCATGCTCCGGCGTGCGAAAGCGCAGCGCTTCCCGGTAACAGGCGATGGCGTGCTGCAAGTTGGCGGCCCGATTCCCTGTCGGCAGGTCACTATAAGCGGCACCAAGATTATGCTGGGCCATAGCATAGTCCAGTGGATCGGATTCAGGCGTCCAGAAGCGTAATGCCTCCCGGTAACAGGCGATGGCGTGCTGCAAGTTGGTGGCTCTGTCTCCTGCTGGCAGCTCCTGGTAAGCTGCGCCCAAATTATTTTGTGTTCTAGCGTAGTCCGGCGGCGCAGCTTCTGGCGTCCGGAAACGCAGGGCTTCCCGGTAGCAGGCGATGGCCTGGTGCAGATTGGCTGTCCGGTCACCCGTCGGCAAATTGCGGTAGACGATGCCCAGGTTATTCTGAGCCGTAACATAATCGAGAGGCGTGGCCTCAGGCGTCCAGAAGCGCAGCGCTTCCCGGTAACAAATGATGGCTTGCTGCAAATTAGCTGAACGATCTCCCGTTGGCAAATAACAGTAGGCAGTACCCAGGTTATTCTGGATCGTAGCATAAGCAATCGGGTCAATTTCTGGCGTCCAGAAGCGCAAGGCTTCCTGATGACAGGCGATGGCCTGCTGCAAGTTGGCGGCTCGATCTCCAACCGGTAAATCGCTGTAAGCGATACCCAGGTTGTTTTGTGTTCTGGCGTAGTCCAAAGGACTATGCTCCAGCGTGCGAAAACGCAGGGCCTCCCGGTAACAGGCGATGGCCTGCTGCAAATGAGCCGCGCCATCCCCTGTGGGTAAATTACTATAGGCGATGCCCAGGTTGTGCTGAGCCATCGCATAGTCCAGCGGCGCACGCTCGGGCGTCCAGAAGCGCAGGGCTTCCTGGTAACAAGTGATCGCCTGCTGCAAGTTGCTAGTTCGATCTCCTTCCGGGAGGTCGTTATAGGCAGCGCCTAGATTATTCTGGATGATCGCGTACGCAAGTGGCGCCTTTTCAGGCGTGCGAAAGTGCAGCGCTTCCCGGTAACAAGCGATGGCCTTGCGGAGATTGGCGCCTCGATCCCCTGCCGGCAAGTCGCTGTAGGCAATTCCCATGTTATTCTGGATGGTAGCGTAATCTAGCGGGGCAGTCTCGGGTGTCCAGAAGCGCAGCGCTTCCCGGTAACAGGCAATCGCCTGCTCTAGATTGGCTGCCCGATTCCCTTCTGGCAAGTCGCTGTAAGCGTTGCCTAGTTTGTGCTGTATACGAGCATACAGAAGCGGGTCCTTGTCAGGTTGTAGTTTTCCTAAGGCGCGTTGGCAGGCATCGATCAAAGAGATGATCCTATGTAGGTTTTGTTGTGGCTCCGCCTCCAGTATCTGTATTTCAGGAAGATCGGCTTCGAGTTCAGAGCCAGCATTTCCTCTGTCTGTTGCCATTTAGACTCCTCTTGGAGTGCTCATGCTGTCGTTTGATCCTTTTTGCGCTCTCGCTTGGATAGAGCCATTTTAATGCATCCTCCTATCCGAATTCTACGAGTCATTCTTTACAATGGAATGTGGGTGTTCTCGATGTAGTAGGGATACGCGAAGGGATGCAATTGCAGTGCCTGGTTTCAGCAAGTCCAGGCAGGGATTTTTGAGGTATTATAGTCTCAAGATCTGCAAAATTTCACAGATCTAACATTTTTCCGCGATTCTTTAAAAGAGGTGACACGATCATGGATACTCTCGGAGCCGCTTTCCGCAGGGTGCAGGAATTGGAAGCGCAGGGGCAACGAGATCCACACAGTTTAAAGCAATTGATCCAGGGATATGAGCAGATAGTAGGACAATTGCAGCCCGACGAGAACCCGCTCTTCTACTCTGCCATCCAGGCGAATCTGGGCCTCGCCTATTACGAGCTGCCGACCGGAGACCGCGGCGCTCATTTGAAGCGAGCCATCGCCTGTTACCGGGAAGCCTTGCGCTTTCAGACTCCAGAGACTGCGCCTCTCGCCTATGCCATGACCCAGAACAATCTGGGCACCGCCTATTACGAGCTGCCAATAGGCGACCGGGCCGCTAATCTAGAGCGAGCCATTGCCTGCTACCGAGAAACCTTGCGCTTTTGGACGCCGGAAACTTCGCCTCTTGACTACGCTATGACACAGTACAACCTGGGCAATGCCTACAGCGATCTTGCAGACGACAATAACGTGGTCAGCCTGGAGCAAGCCATCGCCTGTTACCGGGAAGCTTTGCGCTTCTGGACGCCGGAAACTGATGCACCGGACTATGTCTCGACTCAACATAACCTGGGTAATGCCTATAGCGACCTGCCAACGGGCGATCGGGCTGTCAACCTGGCTCAGGCCATCACCTGTTACCGGGAAGCGCTACGCTTCCGCACGCCAGAGGTCGATCCTTTGGACTATGCCTCGAGCCAGCACAACCTTGGCTTTGCCTATTACGAACTGCCAGCAGGGGACCGGGCGGCTAACTTGACCCAGGCCATCAGCTGCTACCGGGAAGCCTTACGTTTCTGGACCCCGGAGTCCGCCCCCTTTGACTATGCTTTAACCCAGCACAATCTCGGCAATGCCTATAAGGAGTTGCCAACGGGCGACCGAGGTATTCACCTGGAACGAGCCATTGCCTGCTACCTGGAAGCCCTGCGCTTTTGGACCCCGGAAACCGCTCCCCTCGACTACGCTCGCACCGAGCATAATCTCGGTACCGCCTATTACGAACTGCTGAAAGGCGATCGCGCAGCCAACCTAGAGCGATCCATTGCTTGCTACCAGCAAGCGCTGCGCTTCCGCACGCCGGAGACGCCGCCGCTGGACTACGCCTCGACGCAGAACAGCCTGGGCATGGCTTACAGCGATCTCCCTTCGGGAGATCGGACAGCTCATCTGAAGCAGGCGATTGCCTGCTACCAAGAGGCCTTGCGCTTCCGCACGCCGGAAAATGCGCCCCTGGACTATGCCCGTACCCAGCACAACCTGGGCGCTGTCTACAGCAGCCTGCCAATAGGTGACCGTGCTGCCAACCTGACCCAGGCGATTACCTGCTACCGGGAAGCCTTGCGCTTTCGAACACCAGAGGCGGCGCCCCTGGACTATGCCCGTACCCAGCACAACCTGGGCATGGCTTACAGCAGTCTGCCTATAGGTAACCGTGCAGCTCAGCTGGCTGAGGCCATCAACTGCTACCAGGAGGCTCTGCGCTTTTTGACGCCAGCGGTTGCCCCCCTTGATTACGCTCTGATTCAGAACAGCCTGGGCAATGCCTACAGCGATTTATCGGTGGGTGATCGTGCTGCCAACTTGGAACGGGCCATCGCCTGCTACCTGGAAGCGCTGCGCTTCCGCACACCAAAGATTGCGCCTCTCGACTACGCCTCGACGCAGAACAACCTGGGCCTTGCCTACAGTAATCTGCCGGCAGTTGATCGCGCTACTAACGTGGTGCGCGCAATTGCATGTTTCCAGGAAGCCTTACGCTTTTGGACGCCGGAGATTGCGCCTGCTGAATGTCGCATGGTCAACCACAATCTGGCGAATCTCCACTTTGCACAAGGAGCATGGCAGGCTGCCCTTGAGGCGTACCGCGCAGCGATGGAGGCCGGAGAACGGCTCTACCAGGCAGGCTTGTCCGCTGAAAGCAAGGCAACCGAGGTAGCCGAAAACGCAGCACTCTACCGTCATGCTGCATTCTCCGCTGTCCGCTGTGGACAGACAACTGACGCCCTTTTGCTCCTGGAGCATGGCAAGACGCGATTACTTGCCGAAGCCCTGCGATGGCGTATTCCCCGCCCGGTAAACGTTCCAGACGAAGTGTGGGCAGCATTTGAGCAGGCAGGAGCCGTTGTCCGCGCAAGCCGATCTGAGGAGACTATCAACCCTGGACAGGAAGGTGACCCCATACAGGCCTACAAGGCTCGTGAGCAGGCAGCGCAAACAGCTCATGCCGCTCTTGATGCAGCGATTGAGCAAGTACGCCTCTCCGCTCCGGATTTTCTGCGTCCATTTGACTTTTCAGAAATTCAAGCGTCGCTCCCCGATGAGCGCACAGCCCTAGTGGCCTTCTGCATCACTGATCGGGGAAGCCTGAGCTTTGTGGTAAGCCACGCCTCTGACCGAGAGGTACAGGTGGTAGAGATACCGGCCTTCACACGGACCGAACTACATCGTCTCCTTGCCGAATTCGATGCCGATGGAAGGCCAATGGGCGGCTGGCTAGACGCCTATGACCACTACCGCAAGGAGCCTACCCCGGCCGCTTTCGCTGCGTGGCAAGAGACGATCGCGCGTACACTTGCTGAGGTAGGTCAGCATCTACTTGCCCCACTTCTGTCTACACTGCCGCCTGGCATAGAGCGAATCACCTTCCTGCCTTCCGCTGAACTGTTCCTCTTGCCCCTGCACGCGGCTTCACTGTCTGAGAGCAGCCCCGACCGTGTATGCGATCGCTATGAGGTGAGCTATGCTCCATCACTTGAGCTGCTGGCCAGCTTCAGAAGGAAAGCGGCGCAGGCAGCAGCGCCTGAGTTATATGCCGTTATCAATCCGGAAGACGACCCCCAGTTGGTCTTCACACAGACGGAGGGTGCAGCCATTGCCACATTGTTTCCCAAGTGCAGCGTCGATGAAGGACGGGCCGGAACAAAGCAGCATGTGCTTTCAGGAGTGTATGGATGGACCTACGTGCACTTTGCCTGTCATGGCAACTACGACTGGGACGACCCGCTGGTATCTGGCCTCGATCTGGCCGATGGCCGTCTCATCCTGGCTGAATTGCAGAATGGAGTAATGGATCTGACTGCTGCCCGGCTCGTTACCCTCTCGGCTTGTGAAACCGGCATCAGTGATGTGATGAAAGGCAGTGCTGAGGAATACGTCGGTATCCCGGCAGGCTTCCTCCTGGCGGGTGTGCCCTGTGTGGTGAGCACTCTCTGGGCAGTGCCTGACCTCTCCACTGCCTTGTTGATGGAGCGCTTGTACCACAACCATCTAAAAGATAAAATGGATCTTGCAGCAGCGTTACGCGAGGCACAAATATGGGTGCGGGAGTTGACCATTGGTGAAGTGTCACAGTATGCTGAGCACGGGTATCAACACGCTCATGGGAGAGAGAAGACGGAGCTTTTCAGACTGATGCGCTACTATCGTCACCAGGCTGAGCAGAACCCCTTGTTGCGTCCTTTTGCTCATCCCTACTACTGGGCGGCATTTACCGTGAATGGAATATAACTCACATATCCTTCATTTCGCCGAGCTTACTAGGCAGCCAATGTGCAAGTGTCTCCGGGCGGTCAAGCTCATTAAGCTTACTCAGACAGAACGTAGAATGAGGAGATATCCATTTGGTGATGCTGTGTGGAATTATGACTGTCTTGTTATGGTAAAGCGATAGGCCATGATTGCATTGTGAGATCAATGCTTTATACCACAAGAGAGTGAAATGGCCTCTAGATTAGACATGATGCTATAGCACTGATTGATATCGGTGTAGGGCGAAGAAATTCTGCATGTCGTGGCTCGCCTTTTTATTAGTGTTTGCCGATCAGTATATAACAAATCGGGCGATAGCTTTGCCCAGACTCCCCGAACTCGATATGGTTATCCCTCCATTGGTATTCCCGTTGACAAAGCTGTTCAGGAAATACATACTATGATCAAGTCCACGAGCAATTCGACTTAGCCGCTCTGCACCGCGTTTGCTAATTCGTTGGCAACGGTACCTTAGTGGTGCATCCGCTAAATATGGTATAATGTAGAAAGGAATTTCTAGGGCAAGAAGTGGAGAGGGAAAATGGCTTTAAGATTGCGAGAACTCACTCAGGAAGAACACACCACCATAGAACTGCTGCTTCATGCGCGAAAGGTGCCAGTCGGCAAACTGAAACGAGCTCAGATTGTCTGGCTGACGAACCAAGGACTGCGTCCTGCCGAGATTGCAGAACGTCTGCACGTCAGTGAGCGCATGGTGCGCAATCGGCTCCACCGCAGAGAGCGAGCAAGGATTGCAAGGACTGGAAGAAGCACCGCGATCTGGACGTCCGGTGACCTACCAGCCAGAGGTCGTGAGCGAAATTATCCAGACGGCTCTCTCCCATCCCCGGGATCTGCGAGAGGACTACGCCACCTGGACGCTGGATCGGCTGGTGGACTACCTGCATCGGGTCAAAGGCATCCGCATGAAGCGCAGTCGCATCAGCGAGCTTTTCATTGCCGAAGGCCTCTCATGGCGACATGAAGAAAGCTGGTTTGGCGAGCGGGTCGATCCCGACTTCGCCAGAAAAAGGGGGCCATCACCAGCCTCTACACCGCTCCTCCGGAACGGAGCGTGACGGTGTGTCTGGATGAAATGGGGCCACAAGGCGTCAAAAGCTATCCAGGCAAGCAACTGGTGTATCCCGCAGCGGCGGAAACCAAGCCAGCCGGCCGAGCCAAGCAAGCCATCGACTATGGCAGGCGCGGCAAAGCGGGCTACGTCTTTGGTGCGATGACGCCAACGGATGGGGAGGTGTTCACCGCGACCTACACGCGTCGGAAGCTCGTCAACTGGATTGACTTTCTGCAACACGTGGAGGAGTGGATCCCTAAAGACGTGGAGCGGGTCTATGCCGTGTTGGACAATCTCACCATGCATCGAGCCATGGATGTGCTCTTCTTCAACCTGGCCTATCCGCGCTGGGAGTTCGTCTTCCAACCGACTGCTGCTGCCTATTTGAACCTGATCGAGCCGTGGTGGAAAACGCTCAAGTCGCTGGCCTTCAAAGGACGGCGCTTTGAGAGTTGGGAGCAAGTCGAGGAGGCGGTGCAGAAGGCGACGGCCTATTGGAATGCGCACAAGCATCCCTATATGTGGGGACGGCGCAGGCGCCATCGTCCTCGCAGAAAACCTGGGATTGCGCGTCTGCCACTGGCGGCATGAACTTGGCGGATGCACCACTTAGATCCTATATCATCGTTGACATATCACAATAACAAGTAAAGGCACACATCTAAGGTTATGGCCAAAGAATCTAGTGATAAGGCATCTTCCCCGTCTCAAGGCGATTCTTCAGAAGAACAGAACTTAGCTGAGAGACGAGACGACAAAGTAGCCGAGTCCCTTGACTTCGAGATTGATCTCCAGGGTATTGTGGGAGAGATAGAAGGCTACCCAGACTTCATGGCTGACCTCGTCAAAGCGAAACAACTTGAAGTCCAGATGCAACAGGACCCACAAGCGGCTAACCCTTTGATCCAAGTGTATGAGCGGATCGCAGAAAAATTACAGCCTGACAAGGACTCATATTTTTATGCTTGGCTCCAAAGCAAACTGGGCGAAGCCTACTTCCAACTGTCGCTGGGCGATAAGGTCACTAATCTGATCAAGGCAATTACTTGCTACCAGGAAGCCTCGCGCTTCTGGGCGCCCGAGAATGCGCCACTTGACTATGCCCGTACCCAATTCAACCTTGGAGTTGCCTATTGGAGTTTGCCGACGGGGAATCGTATCGCTCATATTAAGAGAGCCATCAGTTGCTATCAGGAAGCTCTACAGGTCTGGACTCCTGAAAATGCTCCTTTCGACTACGCCAAAGCTCAATTCCTGCTAGCAGCAGCCTACAGCCATTTACCACAAGAAGCGGATCGTACGGCTCATCTGAAGCAAATGATTGCCTGCTACCAGGAAGCTTTGCGGGTCTGGACTCCTGAGAATATTCCCAGCAGCTATGCTTTGGCTCAGTTTTACCTGGGCTCCGCCTATAATGATTTATCAGAGGGGGATCGCATTACTAATCTCAAGCAGGCCATTGGTTGTTACCAGGAAGCCTTGCGGGTCTGGACTCCTGATAAGGCTCCTCTCGATTATGCTCGTACGGAATACGAATTAGGAAGAGTCTACCACCAACTACCAATAGGGGATCGGGCCACTAATCTGAAGCAAGCCATCACTTGCTTTCAAGAAGCTTTACGCTTCTGGACTACCGAGACCGACCCTTTCGACTACGCCAGTACTCAACACGATCTGGGAGTCGTCTATTGGGATCTGCCCGAGGGGGATCGCGCCACTAATCTTAAGCGAGCCATCGCTTGCTATCAAGAAGCTCTACGGATCTGGACTCCCGAGGACGATCCCCTTGATTACAGGCAAGCGCAGCTTAACCTAGGGACGGCGTACAGGCATCTCAGCAATTTATCGGCAGGAGAGGATCGCACTGCTAACCTGAAGCAAATGATTGTCTGCTATCAAGAAGCTTTACGCTTCTGGACTGCCGAGACCGATCCTTTCGACTACGCCCGGACCCAATTCAATCTTGGAGTTGCCTACTGGGACCTGCCGACGGGGAAGCAAGCGACTAACCTGGAGAGAAGCATCGCTTGCTACCAAGAGGCTTTGCGAGTCTGGACTCCTGAGAATGCTCCCTCCGATTATGCTGAAGCGCAGTTCATGTTAGCAGAGGCCTACAGGAATTTATCAAAAGGGAAGCAAGCGACTAACCTGGAGAGAAGCATCGCTTGCTATCAGGAAGCTCTACGGGTCTGGACTCCTGAGAATGATCCTAGCAACTACGCTTTAGCTCAGTTCTACCTGGGCTCCGCCTACAATGATTTGTCAAAAGGGAACACTGTCTCCTATCTCGAGCAAGCTATCAGTTGTTATCAGGAAGCTCTACGGGTCTGGACTCCTGAGAATGATCCTCTCAACTATGCTCGTACCCAGTTTGAATTGGGTAATGCTTATGGGGACTTAGAGATAGGGGATCGCGGGACTAACCTGAAACGTGCAATTGCCTGCTATAAGGAAGCTTTACGCTTCTGGACTCCTGAGAATGATCCTAGTAACTACAGTCGTACACAGGCTTTAGTAGCTGCAGCCTATGATGATTTGCCGCAAGAGCATCGTACTATCACTGACTTACATGAGGCAATTACAAGTTGCAAGGAAGTCTTGCGCTTCTGGACTCCTATGAATACTCCCAGCAACTATGCGATGATTCAGTACACTTTAGGCAATATCTACTCTCATCTACCGACAGGAGATCGAACCACCGATCTGAAGCAGGCGATTGCTTGCTATCAAGAGGCCTTGCGCTTTCAAACTCCGAGAAAAGCTCCTCTGGAATATGCATCAATCCAGAATAACCTAGGCATTGCCTATGCTGATCTGCCGACAGGAGATCGCACGGCCAATCTGGAGCAGGCGATTGCTTGCTATCAGGAGGCCTTGCGCTTTCGAACACCAGAGAATCAGCCTATCAAATATGCACGTACCATGTATAACCTAGGCATTGCCTATGCTGATCTCCCGACAGGGGATCGAACTGCCAATCTAGAGCAGGCTATCGCTTGCTATCAGGAAGCCTTGCGCTTTTGGATGTCTGAGACTTTTCCTTTGGACTATGCAGATGTTCAGAACAGCCTGGGTAAAGCTTACTACAGCCTACCGACAGGAGATCGAACCATCAATCTAGAGCAGGCGATTGCTTGCTATCAGGAGGCCTTGCGCTTTTGGACGCCAGAGGCCGCTCCTTTCGATTATGTTATGACCCAGCACAACCTGGGGGTAGCCTATACCGATCTGCCGACAGGAGATCGAACCGCCAACCTGGAGCAGGCGATTGCTTGCTATCAGGAAGCCTTGCGCTTCTATACGCCAGAAGCCACCCCTCTAGAGTATGCTAGAACGCAAGCCAGCCTTGGTAATGCCTACCGCCAACTCTCAAAAGGTGATCGTGCAGCCGATCTGAAGCAGGCAATTGTTTCCTATCAGGAGGCCTTACGCTTCTATACGCCAGAAGCGGCCCCTCTAGAGTATGCTGTAGTGCGATTCAACCTGGGTATAGCCTATGCCGATCTGCCGACAGGAGATCGAACAACCAATCTGAAGCAGGCGATTGCTTGCTATCAGGAGGCCTTGCGCTTTTGGACGTCTGAGGCTGCCCCTCTTGACTACGCCATGACACAGACCAACCTAGGTAATGCCTACCTCAACTTGCCGACAGGAGATCGAACCGCCAATCTGGAGCAGACGATTGCTTGCTATCAGGAGGCCTTGCGCTTTCGAACACCAGAATCCGCTCCTCTAGAGTATGCTGGAACGCAGACCAGCCTTGGTAATGCCTACCTCAACTTGCCGACAGGAGATCGAACCGGCAGCCTGGAGCAGGCGATTGCTTACTATCAGGAAGCCTTGCGCTTTCGAACGCCAGAAGCGGCCCCTCTAGAGTATGCTATGACCCAGCACAACCTGGGGGTAGCCTATGCTGATCTCCCGACGGGAGATCGAACCGCCAATCAGAAGCAGGCGATTGCTTGCTATGAGGAAGCCTTGCGCTTTTGGACGCCAGAGGCCGCTCCTCTTGACTACGCTAGAACGCAAGCCAGCCTTGGTAATGCCTTTAGCGATCTGCCGACAGGAGATCGAACCATCAATCTGAAGCAGGCGATTGCTTGCTATCAGGAAGCCTTGCGCTTCTATTTGCCGGAGACCGCTCCCCTTGACTATGCTATGACACAGCACAACCTGGGTAATTCCTACTTCAAACTACCGACGGGAGATCGAATTGCCAATCTGGAGCAGGCGATTGCTTGCTATGAGGAAGCCTTGCGCTTTTGGACGCCAGAGGCCGCTCCCTTTGATTATGCTAGAACGCAGAACAGCCTTGGTGCTGCCTATGCTGATCTCCCGACGGGAGATCAAACCACCAATCTGAAGCAGGCGATTGCTTGTTATCAAGAGGCCTTGCGCTTCTATACGCCGGAGACCGCTCCTTTAGACTATGCTATGGTGCGGTTCAACCTGGGTATAGCCTACTCCGATCTCCCGACAGGAGATCGCACGGCCAATCTGGAGCAGGCGATTGCTTGCTATCAGGAGGCCTTGCGCTTTTGGACGTCTGAGGCTGCCCCTCTTGACTACGCCATGACACAGAACAGCTTGGGTATAGCCTATGCCGATCTCCCAACAGGAGATCGAACCGCCAACCTGGAGCAGGCGATTGCTTGCTATCAGGAAGCCTTGCGCTTTCGAACACCAGAGGCCGCTCCTCTTGACTACGCTGGAACACAGCACAATCTGGGTAATGCAATCCGCAACTTGCCGACAGGAGATCAAACCGCCAACCTGGAGCGCGCCATCGCTTGCTATCAAGAAGCGCTACGTTTCCGAACGCCAGAGGCCGCTCCCTTTGATTATGCTGGAACGCAGAACAGCCTTGGTAATGCCTACCGCCGACTCTCAACAGGTGATCGTGCAGCCGATCTGAAGCAGGCGATTGCTTGTTATCAAGAGGCCTTGCGCTTCTATACGCCGGAGACCGCTCCCCTTGACTATGCTATGACCCAGCACAACCTGGGGATAGCCTATACTGATCTGTCGACAGGAGATCGAACCGCCAATCTGAAGCAGGCGATTGCTTGCTATCAGGAGGCCTTGCGCTTTTTGACGCCAGAGGCCGCTCCTTTCAGCTATGCTGTAACGCAGTACAACCTGGGTGATGCCTTTAGCGACCTGCCGACAGGAGATCGAACCGCCAATCTAGAGCGAGCCATCTCCTGCTATCAGGAGGCCCTGCGCTTTTGGACGCCAGAGGCCGCTCCCTCTCAATGCCTCATGACCAATCGCACTTTGGCTTACCTCTACTTTGCTCAAGGAGAATGGAAGGCCGCCCTTGTGGCCTTCCGTGCAGCAATGGATGCGGGGGAGCGACTTTACTATGCCGGTCTTTCCCTGGAAAGCAAGGCGAACGAAATGGCGAACAATATTGAACTCTACCACTCTGCTGCTTTTTCTGCTGTCCGCTCTAATGAGAGGGATGAAGCTCTGCTTATCCTAGAGCAGGGCAAGACCCGATTATTGGCCGAAGCATTGCGCTTACGTGTTAGCCGACCGGCCAATGTTCCTGATGATGTCTGGACAGGCTTCGAGGCTGCTTGCGCTTCAGTTCGCGCAGTGCAAGTGGGAAAAGTCGCTGTACTCAACGAGGAGCGAGACACGGTGCAGGTTTACACAGCTCGTGTAAAGGCTGCACGAGAAGCTAATTCTGCATTGAACGCAGCAATTGATCGCGTTCGTCTCTATGCTCTGAAGTTCCTCTTAGAGATCGACTTGCCAACCATACAAACTCTGCTCATTAATAAGCATACAGCGCTTATAACCTTTTGTATCACTAAACATGGTAGCATGGGCTTCTTAGTACACCGCAACGCTGATCAAGGTGTCCAAGTGGTAGAGGTGCCCAACTTTACAAAGGCCGATCTGCATCGTCTAATTATCGATTGGCTGGAAGCCTATGTCCACTATCAGTTTGAAAATACCCAATCTGCCTTCGTTAAGTGGCAGGAGACGATCACGAATACCCTCGCAGAATTAAGTCAGGTCTTTCTTACTCCCATACTGGCAGCACTGCCTTCCAACGTTGAGAAGATCATCTTGCTGCCTTCGGCGGACCTGTTTCTCTTGCCTCTGCACGCTGCGCCTTTAGCAGGGAGCAACTCGGATCAAGTGTGCGATAGGTACCAGGTTAGCTATGCCCCCTCTTTAAAAGTGCTGGTTGATATCACGGCCCGGACAAAGCGTGATGTGGTGCCTGAACTCTATGCCGTCATCAATCCTGAGGCCGACCCTCAACTCGTTTTCACTCCTGCTGAGGGAAAGGCTATCGCCCAATTCTTTAAGATAAGTATTGTCGATGAAAGAAAGGTTGGGACGAAACAGCATGTTCTTAGCGAGATGAAAGGGAAGAGCTATGTTCACTTCTCCTGTCACGGCAGCTACAACTGGAACAATCCACCTACATCTGGCCTCGCCCTCGCCGATGATCGCCTCACTCTCACCGAGTTACAACAGGGGGTTGTAGATCTCTCCTCTGCTCGTTTGGTAACACTCTCGGCCTGTGAGACCGGGATCACTGATGTATTGGAAGGTAGTGCTGAGGAGTATGTTGGCATTCCGGCTGGCTTTCTGCTGGCGGGAGTGCCCTGTGTGGTCAGCAGTTTGTGGGCGGTACCAGAACTCTCCACAGCACTCTTGATGGAGCGCTTGTACCGTAACCACTTGACAGGCGGGATGGATATCGCTGCCGCTTTGCGTGAAGGCCAAGTGTGGGTACGCAGGTTAAGCGGTAAGGAAGTAGTGCAGTATATTGAGCAGATTTATCAACATGCTCATGGGAAAGATAAAAATCGGTTATTCGGTTACCTGCGTCACTACCGCTACCTTGCAGAGCAAAATCCGGCCTGGCGGCCTTTCGAGCACCCATACTACTGGGCGGCATTCACAGCGAATGGGTTGTAAGCCAGAGTTTTTTCAGGTCGAGCATGAGGAATAAAGAAGAGTAAACGAGACAATATAATGGAGGACTACTGAGATGACCCGAGTTATATGTAGAGGTCTATCTGGGCAAGGATACCTGGGATCTAGTGAAACGTCTCGAAGCTGAGAAAACACTCATACCTGGCGAGGTGGAGCAAGATCCGGTAAAGGCCTATGCCGCTCGCGAGCAACTATCAGAGTTCTGGACGCTGCAATTGTATCTATGCTCCTGGGTTCCTGTGTGTGATCAACCTAGCCACTATTCGAGAACTCATCTTATTGGGTAGCATTCACCTCTACTGGTGTGTGAGGATATAATGCCTATGTAGAATGGATAGGCCTGGTCTCCCCGCCAAGCGGAGCAGCCTTTCCAAGAAAAGAAGGAGGGAACGATGGATCTCCAGCCGGTTGTGATGACGACGTTTGTCCTGCTCGAAGCCGAGTGGACCGGCGCCAGGGGGCACGAACTCGTCGACGCCTTACAACCCACACATGTCATCGTGCGTCGGAGCGATCCGCAAGAGGATTATTATCTGTACACCTTACAGGAAGCACTTGAGCGGCTGGAACATGCCGCCCCTGCCCTTTCCATCCAGGAGGCGTTCGAGCTTCAGGAAACCAACGCTACTCCGTTGGTGGACGTGCATACAGATGCGGAAAGCGCGCCTGACCGGTGCATTCTACATGAAGAGGGACGCCTCATTGGATTTTTCGATGCAAGCGTGCCTCCGAGTATCGTGCGTTCACACCGAGGAGGTGTCGTTGAACCAAAGCCTGATGAGTTGACGAGCCGATCGCTGGTTGCTGAGTTCCCCGAACAGGTCGAAGTGAATGACCTCACCTCACTTCTGGTGTCTATCTCCCCTGAGGAAGCAAGTGCTGGCATCTCTGTTCAGGCACTGCCCATGGGGACCACTATAGACATCATCGTCCAGGCTCGCCGCGGCTTTGTACTTGAAGGAAGAGGGGAAGGGAGCCTGATGGTCACGAGTATAGAGGAATCCCTGCCTCTCCAATTCAAACTGCGCAGCACAGCATTGGGACCAGGGCTGATCCATGTGCTGGCTTTTCATGATGGAATCGCCCTCGGCAAAATGACGCTCACGCCACTGGTGGTGCCTCGATCCGAAGGTATTCATCCTTCTCCGCCTGTCAGTCACGAGCAGCCCCTGGCTCCAATAAGCATTCAACTCCCCGATCTTTCATTACTCATTGAGGAGACCAGCATAAATGGCAGGCGGGCTTTCACCCTACGGATCACAGCGTCAAATCCAGGTCATGGCCTCAATCTCGCGAAATTCGGGCCGATCATCTTCCAAACCGACCCTGGGCCGTACTTTCAAGAGTTCTACCAAGACATCGAAGACTATCCTATAGCAACGTCTACCGACAAGGTCATTGCCGCTCGCAAGTTGGCTGCCAAAGGGGAATACCTGTTTAGTACCTTGTTTCCTCCCGAGGTGCAAAGCAAACTCTGGGCGTTGAAGGATCAGATCACCTCAGTGCTGGTGCAGTCGGAAGAACCCTGGATTCCCTGGGAGCTGTGCAAGCTCTGCGGGGAAGAAAACGGACGAGTGGTTGCAGGTCCATTTTTCTGTGAAGCGTTTGCCATCACGCGCTGGTTGCCCGGCCTCGGCTTCAAGCCGAAGCTCACGCTCCAGAACATGGCTGTTGTCGTGCCGTCTGATTCGGGCCTGCCCTGTGCATTCTCTGAGCGAGAGTATCTGTTATCCCTGGCCCAAAGTGGCAGGCGAGTGACAGGCATCCCGGCTCGGTTCCTGGATTTGTTCAATGCATTAGCCTCTGGCGAGCACGACGGCTGGCATTTCACGGGGCACGGCGGCTATCGCGCCTCTGACCCCAATCGATCAGCTATCTACCTGGAAGACCAGGAAATATTCACGCCCGAACAGCTCGTAGGTGTGGTGAGCAATCTTGGCGCTTCTCGCCCACTAGTCTTCCTCAATGCCTGTCAGATCGGGCGGGGCGGCATGTCGCTGACCGGCATCGGTGGCTGGGCCAAGCAGTTCTTGTTCGCCGGTGCAGGCGCATTTATTGGTCCCTACTGGTCGGTATATGATCAGTCGGCCTGCGACTTCGCTCAAGAAGTGTACGGCCGTTTGCTAGCCGGTCTCTCAATAGGGAAAGCTGTTCAGGAAGCGCGCCTCGCGATTAAAGATGCAGGTGATTCTACTTGGCTGGCTTATACAGTCTTTGCCGATCCGTTCGCAACAGTTCGAACGGAGACCTCTGCTGCAGGGTAATGGAGAGCGGAGATGTGCTGTACGGGGAATGGCTTCCACGAGCGAAAAAGGGGAAAGCGAAGTAACACATGGAAATTCCTCCCGGCTTTGAGGCCGATTTCATCGAGGCACAACAACTGGAGGCTCAGAGGCATCGAAATCCGCAAGCAACCGTAAAGCTCATCAAAGTGTATGAGCAGATAATAGAGCGATTGCAGTCCAATGAGTATCCAATTTTTTACGCTACTATCCAGTCTGGCCTGGGCCGAGCTTATTACGAGCGACTAACAGGCGATTACGACGAGTTGTTAACAGGTGATCGCCTTGCCAACCTGCAACGGGCAGTAGAGTGTTACCAGGAAGCATTGCGCTTTTTCACTCCCGAGACGGCGCCCCTCGATTATGCTCGTATCCAGAGCAACCTGGGTTTTATTTACTGGAGATTACCAACAGGTGATCGCTGGGCCAATCGGCAACAAGCGATTAGGTGCTTTCAGGAGGCCTTGCGGTTTCTCTCACCAGAGGCCACTCCTCTGGACTATGCACGCGTTCAGAATAGGTTAGGCGTTATTTCCTATGAATGGAGCGCTTGGAATGCTGATCATGACAAACTCCCAATTCAGAGTCGGGCGCCATTTGTAGAGCAAGCGATTGCGTTCTTCCAGGAGGCCTTGCGCTTTTTCACTCCTGCGGATACGCCTCTTGATTACGCTCGCGTGATGTATAATCTTGGCAATGCTTGCAGTGAACTACCGACGGGTGATCGTTCTGCCAACCTGCAGCAAGCAATTACCCACTACCAGAAAGCCCTGCGTTTTCTCTCTCTTGAGACGTTCCCTCTGGACTGCGCCAACACGCAACTCAACCTGGGCGCCGCCTACGCTAACTTGTCGAGAGGTGATCGTTCTGCCAACCTGCAGCAAGCAATTACATGTTACTGGGAGGCGCTGCGCTTTTTCACTCCCGAAACCATGCCTTTCGACTACGCCCTGATCCAGAATAATTTGGGGATTGCTTATCAAGGTCTCCCGACGGGTGATCGTTCTGCCAATCTGCAGCAAGCGATTGCCTGTTACCAGGAGGCCCTGCGCTTCCGAACACCAGACACAATTCCACTTGCCTACGCTCGCACTCTCAATAATCTGGGAACTGCCTATAAAGATATGATAGGTGATCGTTCTGCCAACCTGCAGCAAGCGATTGCCTGTTACCAGGAGGCCCTGCGCTTTCAGACTCCTGAGGCAGTGCCCTTTGACTACGCCATGACCCAGCACAACCTGGGAGGTGCCTATTACCTTTTACCGACGGGTGATCGCTCTGCCAACCTGCAGCAAGCGATTGCCTGTTACCGGGAGGCGCTGCGCTTTTGGACACCGGAGCATTTCCCTCTCGACTATGCCTTAACCCAGGACAGTCTGGGGAATGTCTATGTACAGCTACAAACGGGAAGTCGCGCCACTAACTTGCAGCGAGCAATAGCTTGTTACCAAGAGGCGCTGCGCTTTTTTACCCCGGAAAGCACGCCTTTCGATTATGCCGCGACCCAGCACAATCTAGGGAATGCCTACAAAGGTCTCCCGACGGGTGATCGTTCTGCCGACTTACGGCAAGCGATTGCCTGTTACCAGGAGGCGTTGCGCTCTTGGACCCCAGAAAATTTCCCTTTTCATTACGCTGTGACGCAGTACAATCTTGGTAATGTTTATGGAGACCTGCCAGAAGAGAATCACGCCACTAATTTGCAGCGAGCAATTGCCTCCTATCAAGAGGCGCTCCGCTTTTTTACCCCTGAGACTAGCCCCTTTGAGTGCCGTACTTGCAGCCGCAATTTGGCTGCCCTTCATTTTGATCAAGGAGAATGGATAGCTGCACTTCATGCCTACCGTGTAGCAGTCGACGTTGGAGAGCAGCTCTATCGTGCTGGATTATCCACTGAAAGCAGAGCAATCGAAGTCGTCGAAAACGCTCTGCTTCATCGCTATGCCGCTTTCTCTGCAATTCGCTGCGGGGAAAAAGGTGAGGCCTTGCGCCTACTTGAGCAAGGTAAGACTCGGTTACTAATGGAGACGCTACGCTTGCGCGTCCCTCGCCCGGCTCACGTTCCAGACGACGTCTGGTGTCTATTCGAAGGCGCGAGAGCAACTGTCTCGGCTGCACAATCAGCCAGGAATACCATACTTCGCGTCGAGCATGATCTGATACAGGCTTACGAGTTCCGTATGCAGTCCGCACAAGAAGCTGAAGTTGCACTCAAAGCGGCAATCGAGCATGTGCGTGCGTACGATCCGACGTTCTTGCAAGAGGTCGACCTCCCTGCCATGCTGGCGCTACTAGCTGATAAGCATATAGCTCTGGTGGACTTATGTATCACTGATCAGGGAAGCATCGGCTTTGTCATGGACAACTCACACGACCAGGATATCCAGATAGTGGAGGTACCGAACTTCGATTGGGGCGACCTGCATCGTCTCATAAGCGACTGGCAGGAGGCCTACGACCGGTATCGGAGGGAGCGTACCCAAACCGCCTTCACTGCTTGGCAGGAGACGATCACGGAAACCCTTGCGCAATTGGGCCAGCGTTTACTTACGCCTCTTTTGTCCTCGCTATCCGCTGATATCCAGAAGATCATCTTCCTTCTCTCTGCTGAATTGTTTCTCCTGCCCCTGCATGCTGCTCCTCTTTCAGACGCTGGTTCTGCTCTGGTATGCGATCGGTATCAGATCAGCTATGCACCATCGATTGAAGTGCTGGCCAATACTCGAGCCAAGGCCGTTCAGAGGGTAACGCCCAAGGTGCCCAATCTCTACGCTGTTGTCAATCCCAGCGCCGACCTCGCCCTCACATCGGTCGAGGGGGCAGCTATCACCCGCCTCTTTACAGAGTGTAGTGTCGATGAGGGGCGAACCGGGACGCGGCAACATGTGATTGACGGTGTGCAAGGGCGAGGGTATATACATTTCGCCTGCAGTGGCAGCTATAATTGGAATGACCCACCTGAATCCGGCCTTGTTCTTGCTGATGGTCGCCTTACACTAGACGAGTTACAACATGGAGAGGTTAATCTTTCCTCTGCCCGGCTGGTCACGCTCTCAGCCTGTGAAACAGGCATCGTCGATGTCACGAAGGGAAATCCAGAGGAATACGTCGGCATTCCGGCAGGTTTCCTCCTGGCGGGTGTGCTATGCGTGGTGAGCAGTCTGTGGGAGGTGCCAGATCTCTCTACAGCACTCTTGATGGAGCGTTTTTACCGCAATCATCTGAAAGGTAAGATGGACTTTGCAGAGGCATTGTGCGAAGCTCAACAGTGGGTACGCGAATTAAGTGTTGAGGAAGTGGTGCAATATGCTGAGCGATGGTACCGACAGCCTCTTCAGAAGGATAAAAAGATAGAGCTTTTCAAGCTTATGCGCTACTATCGCTATCAAGCGGAGCGCAACCCGGCTTTGCGTCCTTTTGCTCATCCCTACTACTGGGCGGCGTTCACAGTGAATGGAATATGAGCTTGCTATTTTCTGCGCCCTTGGTTCTTACACAGTTAAAGTGGAGAGTAAATTGCCCGAAAGAGAAGATAACGATCATGTAGTGTGTAATGAGGGTTTCCAGGCATGTCTACATCGATGAATGTTGCCAGCACCCATGAAACAGGGAAGCGACCCGCCCTTGTCATTTAGACGTGAGACGAGTATACTTTGCTTGGCATGCTTTCACAAGAGTTTTGCTGTCAGTTTTGCTGTCAGCGGGCAATGGAGGAGAAGTGGCACTGGCAAAGAGCGAGGAATAGAGCCGGTTCGGGCGATATGGGGTGTCGAATCTTGCCGAGTCCCCCCTTCGGCACCCCCCTTTTATCTTCATTTTTACTGTTACTGGAACCATAAAAATTGCAGTTACTGCAAGGTTATGCCTCCAATTTTTTCTGCAATTTTATGCCTCCAAGAAATGGCCGTAAAAAACACCTTTAGTGTTCTTTACTCTCCACTCCCAATTCTGCCAGTGCCTTTCTACCCTTTATGTTCACTCCCAAATGTGGAGCGCAGGCAGGCTAAGGAACGCCTTTGGGGGATACTGCGTTGCATGTTGTGCTTACTGCCACCCACGCTCTCGAAGGGTTCTTGTGTGAACATGATCATCCCTCCTCCATTGTTAAGAAGCCTATTCCCATTTGACAGGATTGGAAGTGTCACCCAGCTTAGGGCGGCTTGATTCTCTCACGATCAGTTCAGGCAGGTACATAACGTGCTTGTGCTGGTGAGAGGTGGGATTATCTGCCTCGTCGAGAAGAAGCTCAGCGGCTGCGCGTCCGAGTTCGTATTTTGGTTGCCGGATTGAGGTGAGGGGCGTCGCAAGGACGCTCGCGAACTCAACATCGTCGTAGCCTACCAGAGCCATATCTCCAGGGATAGAGATGCCCTCCTTGATCAGAGCGCGCATCAGCCCAAGCGCCAGGAGATCATTCGCACAAAAAACAGCGGTCGGTCTTGCCCTGGCGCTTAGTAGTTTCTCCACGCACTCTTCACCTGCTCTGGCACTTTGCGCATGGGTGGTGATATCAACAATAGTGTGATCAGGATCAAGACCAGCCGTTTTGATCGCCCGTATCATTCCGCGTCGCCGGTCCGCGACCTGGCGGATACTGAGAGGGCCATGCACAAACCCAATGCGCTCGTGTCCCCCTTCAAGAAGATGAGCGGCGGCAAGTTCGCCACCTCGCACATCGTCGACAGCGACCGAGCAAAGGTCCTTGATGCGGCTCGGACGATCTAGTAACACGACAGCGATACCGCGCTGTCGAAACCGCTGCAGGTAACTGGCGTCATTCTGTACCGGAGTAATCAGCACCCCCTGAGTGCGCTGCTCCTCGAGGACGTGCAGGTAGTGATTTTCCTTTTCTACAGAGTCGTCGGAGTTACACAGAATGACGATGTAGCCGGCCTGGTTGGCCAGGTCCTCAACCCCACGAGCAACCTCGGTGAAAAAAGGATTGGCCACATCGAGCACGATCAGGCCGATGTGCTGACTGGTGCCGACACGTAATTGGCGCGCGGACCCGTTACGTACGAAGCCGATTTCGTCGATAGCCTGCTGCACTCTTTGCCGCGTCTCCAGCGCAACGATTTCAGGCCGGTTGAGCACATTCGACACGGTTCCAAGCGAGACGCCCGCACGCCTTGCCACTTCTCGGATACCTGACATTGAACTCATTCGCGCAAGCTTCCTCATCTCCTCAACTGATGTAAGGTTACCTCTTGACAACGCGATAATTTGCATTTATACTTGCATTTATTGAAACGTTTCAATTCACGACTATCTTTGCGTATGTCAGAGGGAGTCGGGTGTACTGCTCAAATGCGACAGCCTATTTTTGATTGTCCCCCTCCTGGCAACGCAGCATATTTTTTCTGAGTATAATTGAAACGTTTCAACTTACCAATAATTGTACTGTACAGGATCTGGCCCGTCAAGTTTGTCCGTGAAGAGGGGAAAGTAAGTGACGAATCCTCCTGAGCCCATCGTTGAACTTCGTGGAATCGCCAAACATTTCGGCGGTGTGCAGGCCCTGCAGGGAGTGGACTTTCGTCTGTTCCCTGGCGAAGTGCATGCATTGGTAGGCGAGAATGGCGCGGGCAAAAGCACGCTGGTGAAAATCCTGGCAGGCATCCACAAGCCGGACGCGGGGGTGGTGAAAGTTGGTGGTGAGGTGGTAGAACTGCGCTCGCCTACACAGGCCCAGGCCCTTGGCATCGCCGTTGTCTACCAGGAACCGATGCTTTTCCCCGACCTGGATGTTGCCGAGAATGTCTTCATGGGCCGTCACCCTCGTGATCGCTTCGGGCGCGTTGATTGGAAGCGCATGCATCGCGAGGTCGATCAACTGCTCGCATCCCTGGACGTTCCGCTCAGTTCCCATACACCGGTACAAGGACTCTCCGTTGCTGAGCAACAGCTGGTAGAGATCGCCAAGGCTCTCTCCCTGCGGGCGCGCGTTCTGGTACTGGATGAACCAACTGCGGCCCTCTCGTCGCACGAGGTCGATGAATTATTTGCCATCGTGAAGCAACTGCGCGAGCGCGACGTGGCTGTACTCTTCGTCAGCCACCGCCTGGAAGAAGTTTTTAGGATCGCCGATCGCCTGACGGTCCTCCGCGATGGCAAACATATCATTACTGCCCCGGTCAGCGAGATGAATACCGAAGAGATCATCAAGCACATGGTCGGGCGCGAACTCTCCAACCTTTTCCCCAAGAGTGAGGCCGAGATCGGGGAAGTGGTGCTTGAGGTACGCCATCTCACACGGCCTGGAGTTTTTGCCGATGTAAGCTTTCAGCTTCGCAGGGGCGAGATTCTCGGTTTCGCGGGCCTGGTGGGGGCCGGACGCACAGAGGTGGCGCGGGTGCTCTTCGGCATTGACCGGGCGGAGAGTGGAGAGATCTGGCTCAATGGCAAGAAGGTACGTATCCGCTCGCCACAGCACGCGATGGATTACGGCATTGCCTATGTCCCTGAGGATCGCCACCAGCACGGGCTGGTCATGAACTTCAGTATCGCCGCCAACGTCACCCTGGCTATCCTGCAACAGGTTTCGCGCCTGGGACTGCTTGATCCGCACCGAGAACAGAAGATCGCGGGTGAGTATTCCAGCCAGCTGCACATCCGTTCCGCGGGCGTGGAGCAGTTAGTCAATGCTCTTTCTGGGGGGAATCAGCAGAAAGTGGTTCTGAGCAAATGGCTGGCGACCAACCCGTCGGTGCTGATCCTGGATGAGCCAACGCGCGGTATCGATGTTGGGGCCAAGGCCGAAGTTCACCACATTATTTCAGATCTGGCCGCCAGGGGCCTGGCGATTATCTTGATCTCCAGCGAGCTCCCAGAGGTGCTCGCCATGGCCGATCAGGTTATTGTTCTACACGAGGGACGTGTTACCGGCACATTCGCACGCTCCGAAGCGACTCAGGAGCGGGTAATGTTCGCTGCTACAGGACAGGATAGGTGATGGCATGACCACCACGAGTCAAGAAGTGGAGCGCACGAAGCAGCGAGGCCAGGTG
>WNFC01000739.1_pt1 | contig 33235 bp, 34 predicted proteins | sample 5400541 | NCBI WGS metagenome assembly WNFC01 (sample SAMN13153342, study PRJNA577476) | soil metagenome | isolation source: 120 cm saprolite under Douglas fir tree site 2 hole 2 replicate 1 | place: USA:California | collected 2015-04-18
TCCATCCCTGTTTCTTCAGTTCCCAGGCGCGTTTGCGCCGTTCTTCTCGCCAATCGGCTTTCTTTGGTGCTCCCATACCTCCTTTGATCGGCTGAATGGTCCCCAACTTTAGCTCTCTCGCGCGAGGTCAATAATTGCTCCACAATCCTTCTACGATATGCTGTACTTGCTGGGCTATCCTCTGTTCCCTCAGCAACCAGAAAACCATATGGTGCAAATGCCGCATCAAGTACGTTTCTGAGGTATTCAGGGTTTTCAGGATAGGCAATAAAGCTTCCTCGCATGATATGAACTGCCACTTCAACAAAGAGACTGGCACGGCGATACCGCTCGGTAAATGATGGGTCAACGTGTACAGGTAACGTGTTCATTTCCTGGGGTTGATCTGCTGCGGCTTGAAGAGACTGCTGCAATGTGTAGGTAGCATATAAGATGTTTACTAATTCTATAACCCCTGGCGATCCTTGCTCCGCAAGAGCAACAATGGGTGGAACTTCGCCTTCTGACTGGTTGTCTCCAACTCCTGGTGGTCTATAGTCTCCTTCTACATAACTCATAGTAAGCAGGCGGATTATGGCAGTTTTTGACTATCTCCGCAATAAGGTAAAGTAAGCAATCAGCCTCAGCTTCCTATAATGATCCATTATATACACCAAGCAAACAGGCTGCTATAATTGCCTGACCTATGAAAAAAGCAAAAGTTGTCTAAATGAAAGCGGGCGATCTATTTGAAGCTTCAGATAAAACAATTGAGAAACTAGGCAATGATAAGAAGAGAGTTGAGCAGCAAGCTGTTCACGGATTGCAATCGGCTCTCTCTGATTGTTTTTGACAATGAACGTGGGACCCACTTAGCGTGTTTTTGCTCATAACCAAATAACTACTGAGGACGTAGTCTCGGCTTCCTATGGTTTCTTATTCTGTTTCCCCTCATCAGCCTGATCGAGTTGGTCTGATCGCCCTGCCGGCACAAGAAGCTTGATTAATTCCAGCCTTGCCTTATTCTGTTCTGTTGGAGACCCTGCCATCAAACTCTGGAGAAAAAGACTGATGCAGACTTTCCGAGAGGACTCAAGTCCGGAATGAAAGAGATTGATTTGTCTGAGTGTCATATTGTAAAAGTAAAAAAAGACGCCGGAAATGAGCTGAGTGATTATTCCGGCAACTCCGGTGAGGTAGGCAATCTGGACAGGAGGCATATTAGGCACCAATTGTGAGGCAATTCCCAAACCTAAGGCAACGAGTAGCAACAATGAACCGCAAATGCAAATGTATACACAGAGCATAAAGCTTAGTCGAGCCTGAATGCGTGTGTCCGTTATATAGGCCTCAAGGCTTTCCAGATCCATCAAAAGTAAATACTGAAAGCCTTTTGTCTCATCTTCTGCCCTATCAAAGTATGACCTTTCAAAGTCTTCCCGATATTTTAACCAATGTTGTATGCAACTGTTCCTATGTTCGATTAAACTGAAGCTGCTGGACTTTGATCCAGCGCCCGCCTTCTGTGTCACAACAAGACCTCCTTATACTCTGGCAGACCAAGTGTACCGTCAGCGTCCTCGCAAACATTTATCAGCAGGTGGCGAACTTGACCCACATCTGCTCATACTGAATAGACGCACAGGTTTCCGCTTTTTGGGATCACACTTCACCAGGAACATCATTTTGTTCTTCATAAAACGGAAAGAATGACTAAGAGAATACGGTGGGTGGGTCCCTTTTTGGGTATCACTGGTTCATCGAAAAGGGCGGGGCGGGTCCCATTTGAGTATCAAGCGGGTCCCTTCCACAGTGTTAAAAACACTCTGATAACCCAACGCCTTTTGATTGTCGCCGGTGTGGTACTCGCTTTCAGCCAAAACCCCATCAATGGATATTTTACGACTTGTGTGAAACCTGCTTTAAAGATTTTGATACACAAAAAATGCTCGGTAGAGTTGAGCTTCTAATCAAAAAACGGAATACAGCTTACTTTGAAGATGTTGATGCTTGGATGGTAGCGTTTCCTTCCTCCCCGGCATCATAATCGTCATCATCTTCCTCAACGTTCTCTGCCTGCATCGGCTCTTGACAGTTGCCGCATACTAACGGCGCTTCTGGTTTTGCCCAGGCATTTAACCCACAGCCTGGACAGGTATATTTCGTCTTGCTGGCCGTCTTCTTCTTGCGGGCTGCATCGTTCTCGCTGCGGTCATGGTAGAGAATGGCCGGGTGCTCGGCAAGAAGTTTGCTGACAGCGCGGGCAAAGTGGCCGTTTTCTTCAATGAGATGTGTCATTTTTTGGCCGGTTTCTTTTCCTCCCGGCTCGCCGGTTGCGGTGGGAATAAGACCGATCTCTCGCATCTTTGCTGCCCACTCTTTATCGTGATATCCCTTTCGCGGTGGTTCTCCAAAGTGGTGTTGCCACAGATGCACCATTTCATGCGCGAGGGTTGAAAGAACTTCACCTGGTTTCCTGGTAGCAAAGTGGATCGGGTTCAGAGCGATCTCATCGGTGACTTCCTTCGGGTTTGAGGTATTGGCAAATCGCTCGCCGGAAAAGTAGCCGAAAGCTCCTTTATGTCGCTGCATCGTTATCAGGCAAAGAGGCAGACCAGCATCAAAGAGTTCTCTGTTGAAGAAATCATAAGCAGTCGTCAGGCTGGTGTATGTTTGTGTCGTAGGATTGTTCATAACAATGTCCTTCCTTCTTTTTGTATCGTACGATACAAAAATACTCCTATCCTGAAGTTTTGTCAATCTCACTTGTTCGGGTAAACTGCCTCACCTGCTTCTGGTATAATAAGCTCCACAATATGAAGCTAACTAAAATTGATAGAAAAGACATTGTTGAAGCGCTCCAAACACGGAAAGTAACCATGACAGAACTTGCAGACAGGTATAAAGTGAGTATCGCTGCCATAGGGTATGTGTTAAAGAAAATGACTGGAAACGGATTGAAACCTCAACTCTCCCAAAGTGAGAGGAAAGCCATTGTTGCCGCGCTCCAATCAGGAAAGACTACAGAGGCAGAGCTAGGTGTGAAATATGGCGTAACGTACAGCACGATAAGTCGAACGTATAAAAAAGAGACAGGAAAACCCTGGAAAACAAGGCTGGCCGAAACTGATAAAAATGCAATCGTTGCAGAACTATTAGCAGGAAAAGCGAAGACGGAACTTGTGGCCGAGTATAGAGTGAGCAAAGACACGATAGAGCGCACTTTTAAGCACCAGGTTGGGAAACCACTGACCGAACACAAGCGGATGATGAATACTGCCTTGAAGCAGAGCAGTTACCGCGCCTGGCATATGGGAGAAAAGAAAATGTATGCTGTTTTAGGACTTGATTGGCTCAATCAGAAAGTACTGACTGCCGCTAGTGGAGTAGCTGCATGGCATGAAATGGGTTCCTTTATCATCATGAGATATTCAGGGCTGCGAGATCGCAAACGAACACCAAAGTTTCCAAAGGGACAAGAAATATTTGCTGGTGATATTGTTCAGTTTCCTATCAACCAAATAGGAAATGATGAAAGAGCAAAAAAGACGATGGTTACGGATGTGGTTACTCTTGAACAGGAAACCGGGTGGTTTGTGCTACCTCAAGTTGATGCTGATCCGCTTGGCCTGCACAACGACGAGTGTGAAGTCATTGGCACTGTTTACGATAATCCTGAAATTATTGCAGAGCATCAATCACAACAAGGTTAATCTTAGCCTCAACTTCGTATAATCTATCATTATCCCAACCATCAACTTGACAGCCCCGCTCATTTCCTCTACGCTATGGTTGAATATAACGATTTTTTGACGTAGTTATATAAACCAGTTTTAGCCGAGGTTCAGGTTTGCATCACTGGCGAAAAATTGGCATAATCAAACCACAACAAGACACAATCCGAAACAGTTGGCACTTTTTCAGAAGCATTGCTAAACTGCCAGGAACAAGACTATGGATACACACACTGAACTAGACCAATCACTGACCCGCTACCTTACCTACCTGTCTGGCCGAAACATCAGCGAGCTAACCATCACTGCATACCGGATTGATCTATCCCAATTCTTCAACTACATTCGGGAGAACGCTGTCACCGTTGTTCTTGATCATCCGGGAAAGATCACCGCATCTCACATCAGTGATTTTCTCTCGCACCAGGCAGGCATGGGGCGATCCGGTGTGACGAGAGTTCGTAAACTGGCGGCGATCCGTGAGTACCTCAAGTACCTGGTCGATGTTGAAAAGATACTCACCTCCTCCCCTGCTGAGAAAATTATCAGGCCGAAAAAAGAACGCAAGCAGCGCGTGTTCTTACGTGAGGATGAATACATGCGGCTCTTGAATGCTTCCGCAGGTCATAGCCGGGATTATGCGATTTTACAATTGTTCTTGCAAACCGGTATCCGGGTTGCAGAACTGGTTGCACTGACACTTTCAGATGTTGACTTAGATGGTGGCACAATGCTTGTGAACGGCAAGGGAAACAAACAGCGCACGATCTTCCTTGAGAAGAAAGCAACCCAGGCACTCAGAGCCTACCTCGCTATCAGGCAAACGAGTTTGGATCAGCATATCTTTCTCAACTACCACGGAACGGGGCTGTCAGTACAAGGTATTTCGGATATCGTTGGAAAGTACCGTGTGCTTGCCGGGATCACTAAGAAGTTTAGCTGCCATAGTCTTCGTCACACCTGCGCAACATACAAAGTGAGCAAAGGCTATTCCCCGATTGATCTGCAAGCGTTACTCGGCCATGAGAAGCCGGAGACATCATTCATCTATGTCCACATGGCGCGAGACCAGCGACAACTGATGATGCAGACAAGCTTATGAAACGACTACTTCCCTACCGACTGATGAGACCGCCCAAAGCCGTAAGACATGCACGATTGGATAACATAGCACTCGTACCGGCGTCACTGCTTGTGCATAAGCAGAAATATACCTCGATTGCTAATAACCTTCCGACCGGCAGTGTGTTGATCTGTTCCACGACATTACCGAAACAGCAGCAAACCTTGGCAAAAGTCGCCAGCTACTTCAAGAACCTGGGACATCACGTTACTACCCTACCTGCGTCTCAAATAACAGTATAACGTCAGAGGATGAGACGTTGATTGTGAGATGAGTTTAGAGACGCTCCTCTACCCTTCTTCCGGGTGTTTTGGCGGAGAAAATGAGAACTATTTCAATATCCACCGTTTTTGTGACACATGAACGGCTTGTAACAATTGAGATTTACCTGAACATCTCACAAGAAGATCACGGAGCGCGAAATATTAGTTTTACTCCTGAAATAAATAGAAACAACAGATACCCACACCAGAACAAATTAACAACAATTCCTATAATAAGAATTAAATAAAGAAAAATAGTTGTTAACTTATTACTCACTTTGTTTCCTTACTTTACATAGCATACCATCTTATTCATAATATTGTTGAGCAATATTTTTTATGATAATGTGTGTTACACAATGAAAAAGAAGATACTAAGTATTATCGTTCTAGTATTTATTATTCTGCTTGGAATTTATCTTCTTAAAGGTAGGCATAATAACAATCAAAAAGGGAAAAACATTGCAGAGAAAAACTTTCCATGGTCAACACCTCCACCTTCGCTCCCGTTAGCACATGCAAGTAATGAAAAAAATTCTAATACAAAGCAATATTCATTTCCCGCTTTTAATATTTCTTTTCAAGTTCCAAGTACTCTTAAAACAATGAAAGAACTTGACCCAACTTCTGAAGACACTCTCATAGGAGCAGATAATCTTACGCTTTTTACACCTAATTCTGTCATTAAAGCCAAAACACATATGCAAACAACAGGAGCCAAACTATTAATTAAGTTTGTAACGACACCCGTAGAGTTTACTGATAGAGCAGATATCGTTCCCGCCAACATTGACAACGTACAATCCGATGACTCAATAATCCCCACAAACAATTCTCTGCTCAATAAGAACAACACAAGAGTTACTCTCTTTCCATTAGACACCTCTGGTCATATCTGGGCATACTTTGTAGAGTCTTTAATCAACAATCGTGGGAAGATGACCTTCTATTGTGTCGACTACTCATATGACCAAAACTCACAGACTTGTCATAGGCTCCTTACTCAAATTCTACCGACGGTTAACTAAGTGAATTTCCTGAAGACAGTACATCTTTCGATGTCACTGATGAGGCTGTGATCAGTACGGGTAGAATTTCACGGTAAGATATTGAAGTTATCAAAGACGGCGGATGTGGTACTTGCTTCTGTGTTCCACGTCCCGGCCATCTCTTCTAAATATACTGATGTAATATCAAACGGCAATGGATTTAATGTGGTGAAGTTTGTCCACGTTATCCCATCGGTTGAATAATCCCAGTAGAGTGTACCGCTATTTTCTCTGATCCTGAAATATTTTTGCACGCTGCTGTCATATGGTGCTGACGCGAGTGTTGTCTGTACCCCAGCAATTTTCTTCTTCGCTTTGATATTATTTCCATTTATGTGCCAATCAAACTGATTATTTCCATCCTTACCTACGTTGATAACATACGCTTCAAAACTGGTTAAACTTTGATTTCCGGCGTTAATCACCTGATTTGTGACTGATGAACCTGTGAGATTATACAAATTTGCGCTCTTTGCTCCATAATAGGTACCGCTCAGAGTTGTCGTTATATTGAGTTGATTACTGACAACACTTACTTGTGATCCACCCCAGTTGTACCACTTTGCTGAATTGATGCTGCCTGATGACCAATCCTCGGTAAGAGAAGAAGTCGGCGGAGGCGGTGATTTAAGCGCAATAAGTTGGGTTATATTGGAATTTGATCCTCCGTTATGTGAACCGGAAATGGTACCGGTAGAACCGCTTGAGGTAAAGAGTTTATCAGACATTTCTGAAGTTGTAGAGGATGTACTGGTGGTACTCCATTCTTGCGTAAATCCAGTTGGCACGTTGACGGTGGTTGGAACGGTAATACCAACGGCGAACACCAGCATATCATTCGGAACCGTGGTCGTCACTCCCGAATTACTCACGGTACTTGTCCCAGAATTATACTGAGCGTTACTGGCATCAATCGGACTCGTTTTATTTACTCCAATATAGCTGGCAATACCACCTGACGCTTCACCAGACGTACTAAAAGACCAGGTATATGAGGAAGGTTCTGACGATCCGGCTAATTTCCAATATGTGGCTGTTGAGATTGATGATCCACTATCTTGCCGCTTAATAAGCGTCCATCCGGACGGTGCTGTAATTGTATTGCCAGCAGTACGGACGATGACATGAGCTATCATCACATCATCACTTGCGGTACCAGTTGGTTTATTGACTGTGAGCGAAGAACTTCCGCTACCGTTATTCCCAGATGATGCTGCACGCAGAGTAATACCGCTTGATGAGGCAATCGTAAAGGTTTTGCTATTCTGAGCTTCGGTTAAACCCGCATTGTCCACTGACCAGTAAGTAATTGTATGACTGGTATATCCTGTAACGGTGAATGGCGCTGAGTAGGTTTGCTGTGCGCCTCCATCAAGCGTATAGTATGTATTTGTTACACTAAAGCCTGCTGACGGAGAGGCGGAAAGTGTAACGGTAACGGGATTAGTGTACGTTCCATCAGAGTTTGGAGTTGGCGATAATGTTGCCATGGTAACTGGTGGCGCATAGTCTGTAGCATTAGTTCCTGTAAGTGTATAGCTCGGAGAGACTTGCTGTATATTAGTCCCATTCCCGTTCACATCAACTGTGAGAACTGCACTGGTAGTAGCCAAATTCATGGATGCCGTGGTGCTGGCTGTCTGGTTTACTCCAAGAAATAGCGTATCCTTCGTGATCGCGCTGTTAGTATAATCTTTTACTTTCAGATCAAAACTACCTACAGCCGTCGCTTTGGTTGTGATATTGTATGTCCCGCCTGACGGAAGATAGATAAATTTTGCGTCACCCAACTCAAAATATTCTGAGCCTGGAATGGTTTGTTCATAACTGCCGTCGCTGTTCTTCCCAGTATGATTGCTTAGGCTGTCATACGCATCAAGCTGCGTGGGGCTGTGGACAGAAATAATTTGTCCATTATAAGAAAATGGCGTTGTCTGGACACCGTAGAGAAGACCTGTCTGACCATCAAGTAGATTAACAGCCGTAGCGAGCGCAGGACCGCTTTCTGCTAAACTTCCGTGGTCTTCTTTAGCAAAGTACACATTACTTGTATGGTTTAACGTAGCGCTTTTTGCCGGAACAGTTCCGTCTCCATCGGTAGGTATTGCATCGTGTTTTATTACATTGTTGGACCCGACATAATCAAATAGCTGACCGACAGTCGGGATGCCTGAGCCTGCAATAAGATAGGTTGTTACTCCATTTGTATTAGAGTAAGTTGGGTCAAGACTGTCGTGGAACAAGTCTGCTGATCGGGATGCTGTAGTATTTTTGCCCAAGTTAGCGAGTAGTGTTCTTGTCTGGTCGAAATTTAGTGCCCCTGTTACACCGTTATGGTCAATGTCCAATTGATCGCTATAAGGATAGATATCGGGATAGAGAGTATTATAGTAAATCTTGCTGGGGAGGAGTTCAAAAAGTCCTGGAAAATTTTGGACAAGACTATATGTTTCGTTTTGATTAATAGCGCAGATGAATTGCAGATGATTTGATCCAATATTTTTATCAAAAATCCAATGTATACAAGTAGGATACAACAAATCTGCTAGAGCCTGTGGTGCTCCGGCATGGGGGGTACCAAGCTCCACAAGGGTATTTACCTTTTGCGCTCTGGTTGAATCACTGATATAATCCCGTGCAACCATACCACCCATACTATGCGCAATAATATTTACTTTTGTGGTTCCCCCGCTTACTGTTGCTATTAAATTATCTAAAGCAGTCATGTTGCCCGCAAGGTCTTTACGCCAATCATAAGTAAAAACAAATAAATTTACGTTAGTTGTATAACCATGTTGCACCAGATAAGGAAGCATGGAATTAGTTGTACCATCATCATATTGAGATACAGGTGTACCTTTTACTACAATTTGGGAATACAGTGGTGTCTGACCATCAGCTTGAAGCTTTAATACATCGAGATATTTACCACAGGTAATATAGGAGAGTACATTAGTTTGATCGATCTTCTCCCACACGGTATCTCCTTGGTTATATGAATATGTTTGACCTAAACAATCAGAGATATTTGGAGTAAACGTTTGATTAACCACAAACTCACTTCCCATAATTCCAGGAATAAAAATGAGTGGTTTTGGTGGCGTTGGAGCATATTCAACTTCAATCCACATAGAATCTACTGCACCGGAAGAAGCACCATTAAGACTTGAGAAATAAAAGTAATACAGATGACCTCCAGCAGGATCATTGGTTGGTTGATTAAAAAGAAATTGTGGAGTAAGAGCAGAACAATTTTGAGGTGTAAAAGTATATGTCATATCTTTCAAAGTAGTACCGGCGCTATAGCTTGAAGTATCACCTGTACATCCAAGGGAAGAATGAATGTCTAATAATAGAGCACGATATGAGCTACTACTGTTGAAATAGCCTAAAACGTGGAATTTGACATCAATGATACTAGCAGATGACGTAGCAATGTTATTGGTTGTGGGATTACACCAAACGTAAGCATTATCTGTTCCGCCACCATTGCGAGTAAATGTAGCAACATTATTATCGGGTGCGCCCAAAACGTTGTTGAGATTGCTATATTCGGAATTTGATATCATCTGGTTACAATAGATGTCTTTAGTATCTGCAAATGCTTGATTGTGGAAATGAGGTAGTACAAGTACAAAAAGGATAGCAAGAAAAAAAAGAGTTAGATGCCTGAATATTTTCACAGTATTATAGATTAATTCCTGCCTATATCATCATCTTAGACCTAAGCATTTATAAGATGCAAGAGGGAAAAATGAGTCAATTGAAAAGGCAATGGAATGCCGTGGAAACTGTTAATCTGAAACCCAAAATAACTGTATTTATAAAAAGCTCCATGACCTACCATCACAAAGAGAACTTTGTAAAAATGCAATGATTAATATACTGAGTAGTAACGCGGCTTCAAAAAGCATAAATACTTTCCAATAAGAAGGACTTTTGACTAAAAGCCGACTTAACAACAAGCTAATAACGCTTAATACCACCCCTATCACAATCAGAATATTATATGCATATGGATTTAAACAGAAATTTTTTCCAGTATAACCCAAAACAGCAGACATGGCGGGGGTATACTGGTCTATAATCCAGGGAATAATAAGTAGAGCGATAGTGATGATTACAATAGCAAAAAATGTAAAATCATCTCCTGGCAGGAATACTTTTTCATTATTATTTTTTATTGGCTTTGATGAGGAGCTTTTCATTGTGTAACCTTTATAAAAATATAAATGAAGTAAAATCATATGTCAAGTTATGTAACATCTTTTGTTATAGAATTTATCTATGCTTGATGGCGTGATTAACCCGATTGTGAACGCCTGGCGGGGTGGAATTGTCGTTATGGGCGCAGAGTTCCTATAACGACAATGGGGTGGCAGTGCGTGAGCACTGGTTGGCCGAAGGACAACACATAACAACCTTGCATTACACAAATGAATAGAACCTTCCCTGCCCCGCTAATTCACCATATCCGGATCGAAATATGCTTGTTGAGGAAACCGAAACGTCTGGCTGATCTCTATTGGCAGGGGTGCAATCTGCGGAAGTGGTGAAAGCTCTGGCGCTGGTATCTGCCTTCTTTGTGTCAGTGTAGGATGTTTTCGCCAATCCATTCGTGTCAGCCGCATTGGTGGCAGGTGCCGGTGAAAGCCGATGATTTCTTCATCTGAAAGTTGTGCAATTTCCTGGCTGGCAAGTAAGGGAATGGGTCGCTCGGCGAGTCCTTCACTGGTTTCCTCTCCGTCTCGTAGCGTTGTTGAATGAGCAAACGCTGACATATTGCCTAGTCTGTCTTCCAGATACTTTGCGGTATGTATGTCGGCTGGTCTATAGTATATTTGGCTGTCCATATTATCCTGTAAAACTTGCGCACGGGATTTGCCGTAAGCAGTTTCTAGCTGTGCGAGCGATTGAATGGCAATCCACATAGATATGCCTCTGCCGACAACGGTGGTAGCCTGGTCGGAAAGCATCGGTATAGCGGTTCTGCCTGCTTCATCAATGAGTAACAGGACTGGTTGACAGTCCTTCCCCTTATGGTTGTCATACGTGGTTGTCATTTCATGTATGAGTGTGCTCCACAACAGCCGGACAAGCGGTGAGAGCACAAGTAAATCCTGCTCCTTCCAGCGAAGATATACCGTTATTGGTTTGTTACCTCGTATCACCTGTTCTGCGGTGAAATCCGAACGAAGAAAACACCGGACAACGGTTTCTGTTAAGAGTGGCCGCATTCTGGCAGCAAGTGTTCCCCAACACGAAAGTAAAAACCGGTCTGTCAGGTTGGCTTGTTCGTATCTGGTATCAAGAAACTGCGTTGCAAGGTCGGGATCAAGACGATTAAGCCGTAAAGCTGCGTCTGCTAATCCTAAGCGGATCAGAAACCTGGTGTATACAAGAGGTGAAATGTTTTCATATCGAGCCGCTAGAAATATCTGGGTGAGCATCACAATAGCTCGCTGTGTAAAAATAGCTCCCTCCCCTTCATCGGCATGAAACAGCAAATGAGTCGCTGTAGAGATAAACTCATCTTCTGTGTTTTTCCCTTCGAGCGGGTCAAAGCAGTGGCCGATGCCAGTGTGGTCAATCACAAATACATCACCAATTGTTGCCCTATACCCTGCTGTTTCCTCGAACAGTTCGCCTTTGATGTCATTGACAATCGCACTATTGTTCCAGGTTAAGAGTTGGCTCGTTGCTAAGAGTCCTTTCCCTCCCCTAGTCGGTGCAACAATAAGCATGTTGCCAAGTTCTCGCCGCGTTTTTGTTGGTTGGACAGACAAAACGTCTCGGCCTTCCCTGCTCCCAAGCAAGAGACCGTTATTTATTGGTATGGTGCAAAGAAGTTGACTTAACTCGTCCATTCTGGCAAAGCGTGCTCGATGGAGGCGGTTGTCATTCGTAAAAAGCGCAAGTATCCGGTGGAGCACCATGCTGAGAAATAAGTGTGCTCGTCGGAGTTTTAGTATCCCCGTTCCCATTGTGCCTCCTCCCTCTCTTTTTGGTCTCTGGCAAGATCGCGCTCGTGTCGCTGCTCCAAACAAGCGGCTGTTGCTTCATTTCTGAGTACTTGAAAGTCTTGAACCTGAAGTCTCCCGGGAACAACAGCCACGATATGCACATGCCGGTGTGGTGCGTGGTCGTTGTGCTCTGCTGCTACCCATTGCACTTGTTTCTGTACTCGTTCTTCTAGTGTCTGCATGGTTTTTTCTGTCACTTCGCGTAAGTGCAAATCTTGTTTTGTGTCTTCTCTTGTGGGGTCGGGACTAATGACAATGCGGAAAAAGATACTTCCCTTCTCTGCCTCATCAATCATGCGGTTTGCTTGATACCTCCCCATTGCTCCGTCACTGCCAAACAGCGTCCGGGTGATTTTTTCTCCGTCCTTTCCTGGCCGGTGCTCTATATATCGGATGGAGGCCTTCGCGCCACTGCGTTGTTTTGTATAGGTGGCTTTGACAATTGCCATTATGCATTCGTCTGTTTGTCCTCCTCCTCTTCTGCTGTTATCCAGTGTTCAACGGCGTTAATGAGTTCGACAAGCTGCGGTGTCCGGCGCGTGATATTTCCTTTAGCGGTTTTGCCACTTTGGTCGAGAATGGTTTTGAGCATGTCCTCTGTGACGCCTGGCTGTCTCCCAAGAATGTTGGTGACAAGACTTCTGGTCTGCCCGGAGTCAAAGGCGACACGCACCAGAAGCCAGGCAAGACGGGTACTTATTCCTTTCATGTGTTTGCGGATTGCCTGCTCAATGATCGGTTGCAAGAGGCTGCTGTATTGCATATCAACGGTTGCTTGCAGGGAGCGCTCAAGAAATGCTCCCCCTGCTGCGGAAACGCTTACTCCTTCACGCTCTGCTATTCGCTGCAATTCTGCTTTGACTACGGGCTTCACCCATAATGTTACCTGAACAGTCTTCCGGTTGGCAGTGGATCGGTTTTGTGAACGAGAGGTATTGCTGTTCATTCGCTGCGCGCGCATGTCGTTTTTAAGTGATGCAGGCTGTGTCGAGGCTATGCGCGCGGGCGAAGCCGCGCGCTTATCTTGCCCTACACCGCGTAGCGGTTGTACCCCGTTTGGTGAAGACGACTGTCGGGAAAAGACGTTCTGTGAAAATTGGGTATGTTTGGTGTGTTCCATAGGGTGTTTTGCAGTAAAGTGTAGATTTCATCGTAGCAATTCAGTTTAAGGACGCAAGTAAGAATATGATAAGAACTACTCTGGGGTGTTTTGCGGCGTTTTTGTGTACCTTTTTTGTTCTTTGCCACGATCTTACCTACCCCCTTAACAACCCCCAGGGGCTACCGTTATTTATAAGATGTACCTATCCGTTGCTTCGCAACGATTTTTTCTTTTCTCATTGCGAAGCCACGTTCACCTATCCGGTGAGGTTACTCAGGTAGTCCGTCCATCAAGATGACGGTTCCCTATCTGGTGAAAGACAATCCTCTTTTCAGAGTAAGACCAGATCGTTTTATCAAATCGGATGTGCAAGATGCACGACCACCGATTTCTTATGCGGGAGAAAAAAACACTTGCTGTATCTTGTGGCAAGGTGGATATATGGTGTGTGAGTCGGTAGATAGTGATTTGATATATTCGGGCAAGACATAAAAATAACCTCTTCGGTCTTGACAAGCCGCAAGAGGTTTGATACGCTTTCCCTGTCTTAATGTGGAAAAGCGGTTATGTCCTCTACGGGTCTAACCGTTTTTTTGTGCTCTTTTACTGGTAAGCTCTACTATTATTGACAGAGCAGTTAGCTTGCTGTCAAGGGCTAAGTTTCAGGTTTTCGGGTTTCCCTGAAATCGGGGGTTCTGGCTTTCAGGCTTTCCAGAAATCGGGATTTCCTGCTTTCGGGTTTTCAGAACTACTGGCTCTTCTTAAAAAATTCTTCTATAGCCTGTGTAACAACTTCATAATCTTTTAACTTATGACGAATAGCATAGACTTTAATCTCATCCTGCAATGCTTGTGGAAGCTGCGTATAATACTTGGGAACTTTGAATGTATCCTGTTTTCGGGTATTCCCGGTTTCAGGATTACCCCCTTTCGGGATAACCAGATTTCCCCCTTTCGGGTTTTCCTCTTTTCTGTTTTTCGGGATTTCGGGAGATCGGGATTTCGGGAGATCGGGAAAAGGGGTTTTCGGGCTTTCTGGTTTTCGGGTTATTTTTTCTTGAGGAGGATGTGTCACTGACGGAGCAGTCTGTTGGGACTCTTTTACTGTATTTTCCATCAATTTGTCGAAGAGACTTGGCATAGTTATTTCGTCTTAGTTAGCTGTTGTAGGGGTTGCATATTTTGGATGGAAACGCGTTCGACTTCTTCAGGCGTGGTTTTCTTCCTTCCATCCATCCATACGTTGGTCATCACGTCTGCCGCAATCTTGAGCGCATCACGAGGGACACCATTGGTATATTTGGCAATGATTTCAAATAATTGGTGGTCGTCGAGGGAGAAGGGGAAATCAGCGTCGCTTCCTCCGGCCACTTTCCAACGGAAGATCAGCATTTCCTTAATTTCTTCTGCGGTCATGGAAGAGATAATGACGGCCTTCATCCGTGAAGCTAATTCACCTCGCGCAAGTATATTTTGAGCCAGGGGAAGTTGCCCTGCAAGGATCATAAAGAGTAACTTTTTCTTGGCTGTTTCCAGGCCGGAAATACTATGGAGCAAGGACAGTGCATCTTTCTCAATATAATGTGCCTCATCAATAAGCAGGACTGGTTTTGGTTCTTCTTCCCCGATATTAATAAGGTACTCTTGCATGCGTGCTTCGGCTTCATGCGCTGATCGTGCTGGTTTTAGATCAAACTCTCTCAAGATGGCTCGTAGCAGTGCGTTTTTCGTGATGTTGGGACTTGCCTTCACAAATTTGATCTGAAACCGTCCATCCTGCTGTAAGAGTGAATAGATACGAAACGCAATCGTCGTTTTCCCGTTGCCGTATTCGCCGGAGATAAAGACATGATGGGTGCGATAAAAGACTTGTTGAAGCGTTTTTGCCACGGCGTCTTTGACCTGCTCAGTCGTATAGAGAAAACGAAAATCAGGTCCACTCAGAAAAGGATGTTCGAGGAGATGAAAATAGCTATTAATTTGTGCAATTGACTCTTCTGTGCCTGCAAGCAACTGTTCATTTATTTCTACATTCATAAGTAATTATATTCAGTATTGCATATTTCGGGCATTTGTCAAGGAGTTACTTACTTTTAAGAGTAACTTTTGATGTTTTTCCGAAATTAGGTTAAATATGCTGCAATTTTGACCATGTGAGATAAAGTTACTGAGACCTGCGTAGAACAGAAAAGTAGTGTCAAGTGGCATTTCTGTTTTAAGGCCTTAAAAGGCCATTTCCAGCAGGGGATAGAGATTTATACTACACCGAGCAAAACCCCTCTGAAATCGGCTAAAATTAAGTCAGAGAGGCATCTAAAACAGATGTTCAGTTGATGGAAATTACATGTGTAACGGTAGGGAGTGGGGAAGTACATATAATCACCCATTCTTAAGAACCAGGTGGGTGCTATGAAGTTTCTTGGTCTAGGAATTGTTCTAAGTAGTGCAAAGGATTTTCTTCGAGCACCATTTGTTGGAGGTGAAACTTCCAAGCATCATCTTTGTGAAATCCATGTCCGTCTGTACGCGGAAAAAATGCTTTTGCAAAGTCATGGGAAAAGATCACTTCAAAATACCATCTGTCTCTTGAGTCTCCTGGTGTATACCCATTCCCCGCAGCTTTCTCTAATGATTTTTTGAGTATCTGCTTGTCTGTCATAAGATCATAGCGATTTTATCATAGGTCGGTTGCTTTTAATAGTTTGGTGCATATAACAGGCTTTTATACGAAGCGGAGTTCCTTTGGACACACCGGATAGTGGTTATCATGTGGCACAGGGAGTCGCGATGATCGTCGTATATACTTCTCGCCTCTCTTGATCTGCATTCCACACCTGAAGCAAACATGTTCCTTTTTCGCTTCTGTGGCTTGTTTATCCATATATTGCAGAGGTTAGTATAGCAAGTTGTTGGAGGTCAGGCTAAGCCGCCTTTTCGAGCGACTTCGAGTCTTTTTTCCAGACTCATTTTTGCAAAGCCTTTGGGAACCGGCGCTTTTCCGCCTTTACTCTGCGCTGCACGCTTGATATCTTGGTCATATTTAGTTGACGCAAATCCTTGATTACTCTTTTTATGTGTGCCTGCTCCTCTGCTCATAGGAAGTGTTCTCCTAATACCACTGTACTACGCCGCCATGATGCGAGCAAGTACCTCTGTGGTTCAGACTAAAGCTATACGTTCCGTCTGCACAATGCGCGGTAGCTCCTGCTGGTATGCTGCCGTTTGTTGTTGCCGGTTGCGTTTGTTGATACGTTTGCTGCGTTGGTTGTGGGTGATACAACGGAGTCGGGGTCGGTGTGAGTGTCGGCGTTACTGTTGGAGTGGGTGTATTGGTGGGCGTCGGGGTTGCGGTAGGTGCTGTTGTTTGAAGTCCGGCAACTTGCGAGTGGGAAGTAGCTTGCTGGATGTATCCAAATATGGCAGAAAGGCCGATGACTGCAAGAATGATTTTACTTTTCAAGTTCATAGCTGTGAGACAGCGTGATTATAGCATACTTATAAACGAACTTCGCACAGTCACGTTGGGTAGGAAAGTGTAGCAAACATCCGGTGGCGGTGATCGGCGGGTAAGTGAGCAGTGTACTAGCTACACGAAGTGGAAGAGTGGAGTATAGGCTCGTTTAGAGGCATGATATAATGCGACAAAATGGCAATAAAACGAAACCTGAGAGATCACACGATACTAATCAGCGGGTTACTTGCCGTATCCGTGTTAATTTTTCAATCTTATCTTAATCAGCCGCCGAAACAGCTTGATTGGTTGCAGCAAGGATCGCTCATTGCGTTCGCAGTTGCTCTGCCGGGTCTGGCACTCTGGTTTTTAATAATTCTCTCTGATAAAAGCGGTTATCCAATTGATTTTTCTAAGATCAATGACAAAGTATTAATTATTTTTCGTACTATCCTAGCGGTAAGTATTCTCGCTGCAATTGTAGGCATTGGCTTGGCGATCTGGCGGCTTGTTCCTTTGGCTGGATTTTTGTTTCTCTTATTGAGTACTCTTTACTTAGGTATCTTCTATCTATTGGGAAATTATCAAGGTTATAAAATAATGTGATCTGTTCGCAGGAGAAAAACGGGTGGGGGATTTATCAGGTGTGGCATTGCCACAAAAGAAAGGCTCCCCCAGAGGCCAAATGTTGCAGTCTCAATTCGAGACAGGTACCAGTATCTTCCGGTGCTTTTTTCGCTCCAGGGCGATCCGGTGTTGTCTCAAACGATAACGAAAGTCATATTTGCCGTGGCAGGTAGGACACAAACGGGTAGGTGATATCCATGGTCGTGATCGCGGTGGGTGCAGGTAAATACACGAAAACGTTCTGGTACCATTGGGACTCCGTTTGGCAGGGAAGTATCGCGAGTGATAGAATACCAGCATGCGGGACTCCCGCTCCATATAAAGGCAAGTGCTCTGTACTTGGGTTGGCAAACGTGAGAACAGAGTGCTTGCTTTTTCATCTGTCCGGTGTTTCCGGATGGTCTTTTTCTCCTTCTGTCAGGAATTTGCGCAAGAGTTTGAGTGCGCGGTATTCTATCAGGTACGCTTTGCTTCCTTTGACACTCTTAGACATCCGCCGACTCATCTGGTAAAGAGACTCTACAGGACTGTTGTATAAACCATAGTGCTTTATCAAAACGTCCTGAAAATGCTTTGGCAACTGCTTCACTGCCTCATAGAGGGAAGAGTAGTCCGGTTGCTCCTCAGCCACAACATGCTCTTGACTCACTGTGTCGGAGTAGCATGGATTATCCAGACTGGTAACAGAAATTCGTTTCCGGGCGACCCAGGGAGTAGGAATGAGACTGGAAAGGTTGAAACAGTGGTAGATGATAGCATATTTGGCGCATGCTCGTAAGAAGCCGCCAGGGTTCTCCTTTGTTAATGCTTCATCAAACCGCTCAACCACTTCCGTATTTCCGATCCCGACTAAATCAAGGTACTCGTCATGGTGTGCGTATTTGGCATGCCACGCCGCGATGCAGCCGACATAGTTCAGACAGCTTTTTATCAGAGCAGTACGCGCTTCATTATCGCCGTCCCGCGCCCGTCTGATGATTTCCCATTCTTTCTCCACCGTGAGTCGGGGTATACAACGAACCTCTCTCTGGTAGAGTTCTTCACTCGTGATTGGTGGTTCCATATGTCTCTCCTTTTGTCCGGTTGTCCTGATGAGTAGGAGGAATGGTAAAGGACACTGCCCAGGTACCTTGAGTGGTGAGATCGCGCATGACGATATCAACCAGGTACGACGAGGTACCGGATGGAAGGACTGCTACGCCTTCCACCTGCTGGCTGATTTCGAGTTTCTGCAACACCTCGTTAATGGCCGTTGCTGCGATCCGCGCTGCATCGTCTCTAAAACGTGAGTTCACGAAACTTCTCCTTTCACAAACAAATAGACACTCTGCCAGTGTCAGAAGACTTTAAGACAGAGTGTCCTACTTTACGCCTACGGGAACTCGTTGCCATCGGGTACAAGATCGGTGCCTGAGCTTGGCTGCTGCTTGCCGCTTAAAAATTCGACTTCGCTGGCAAGAACCTCGACCGTTGTGCGCTCGACACCATTTTTGTCGGTGTACTTACGCTGGGTGAGGCGACCTTCGATATATACCTTCGAGCCTTTTTGCAGGTAGGTGTTACACACCTCCGCGAGTTGCCGCCAGGCAACGACGTTAAACCAGTCGGTTTCTTCATTTCGCTCGCCGGAGCTGCTTTTGGTGCGGCGGTTTACGGCAAGAGAGAACCGCGTAAAAGGGGTGCCGTCTCCGGTGACGTTCATTTCGGGGTCTCGTCCGAGATTGCCAATGAGCATGATCTTGTTCATGCCGTTTCTCCTTCTTTTGGAATAGGAACTGTCTTCCCAACAAGAGGGAAGATCATATGCAGAAACAGAAGTAGTCAGCCACACTGCAATATGCTGTTGTTTCTCCTTTCGGTGCATAGAAAACTGCAACTTTTCAAGGTGCAACAAAACAAGCTCCGCGTTTGGAGCTTTCTGGTACAACACCAGTAAATACTGAGTATGGCAAGCAGGCGGCGAATAAACAATGCAATAAAATACGGATGGAATACGAACGGTGTTAGCTGGTGGAGCTGAAGGATTTGTTAGCTGGCAATACTTTATTGCTGTGTGGATCGCGATGAAAAGATTTCCCGCAAGACTTTAGCGTCGCTCTCGTTTTGTTGCCGGTTCTCGTCGGGGTCTGCTGTAGGCGCTCTTCACACTGGCAAGTGCTTCTTGTGAGGAGTAGGTACTGTGCTCCTGGGGGACTCGGTTGGCATAGACGAGAAGAAGGGTGGTTGCGTGTTCTTGGGTGAGTCCGTCATCACGCAACTGGCAGGCAAGCCAAAACCCCATTGCATTCCGGTTGCCGTGTATGGCTCCGGCGACTGCTTCGGCTAACCATTTCTCGCCGGATGAAGAGGCGAAGCCCAAGCCTTGCGGGAACTGTCGGTGTTCTCCTTTTGTGGGAAGGAGTTTCTGTAACCAGTCGGGAACGGGTGCAAGGGGTGTTTGTAGATTAGCCCAGGTGTAATATTTTCTGCCATAGAGTCTGGATGGTGGCAACACGACATAGCCGCCGTGTCCCCGGATATCTATGCCGATGTGTCCGGTAAGTCCAACGACATTGGGGTAGGTATTGCCATCGTCTGGGTAGCTAAAGAAGTAGTGGAGGCCTCCGTTTGCGGTTCTGCTGCGTCTGGTATCGGGAAGGGTTCCGTAGTGCTCCTGAAGTGCTTTGAGTGCATAGTAGCCTTCTGGTAAGTCCATATCCAACACAATGACGCCGGATACTCTGCCGGTGGCAAGGCCGATGTTTGCTTTGGGGTGGTCGATCCATGCCTGTGTGAGGAGTGTTTCATCGGTGGTTGCTTCCTTATGTCCGATGGTGCCTTCGTAGGGGATTTTTCCAGCAAGGGGAAACACCGGCCATCCCTGACTGGCATAAGTAAGTGCTGCGTCACTCAAGGGGATTTCCGTCTGCACGTCGTTTTTCTGTTCCTGGTATCGCTCTGCACTCATGTCTACAAGTATTATACCCTGCCTGGTAATAGGGTGGATTGGTTGTAAAAAATCGGTATCCTTGCTACATTTTTTCATACATGTCCGTTGAGAGCAAAAAACCACTGGATACTTCCGCGTTGCACGCTGTGTATCCGCATGAGGCATTACCGACACATGACCGCTATGGAGAAGGGGAGCGGTACATCTTTGGCACTACCCTTGCTGATGTGTACAGCGATCCGCCGGAACTGACACCTGTGGTACAGATGAGAATGGTCAAAGGGTATTTGGCCGTAGGGGATGTGCTACATGTGTTACCAACTGAGGCAGGGGGGTTACATGTCGATCATGCCACTGGCGCGTGTGAGATAGGGAAAACAGGGGATTTGGCGTATGTGTATACAGCACCGAAACCGGAAGCGCTGTTACGTGCGTCACAAGACGGGCCGCAACGAAAAGATGTGTATGGAAGAAGTTTTACCCAAAGCAGTATGGAGGTGGGAGGAACACCGGAAGGGGTACGGGTGACTATCTTTGGTGTGGTTGAGGCTGCACCAAAGCCGGTGAATGCTAAGCGTGGAAGTCCGTTGCAATTTTTCCTGGTGGAATATGACCCTGCAAAACCAGATGAACCACTCCGGCATGAGGTGTGGGCAAGAAACAAACTGCGGGACGAGGTAAAAGCTATGAAGCTGAAAAAAGACGATAGCATTGAAGTGGTGCTGTATCGCCATACCTGGGAGGTTGAGCTACAAGGCGGGGGCAAACAGACGCATACGCGCCATAATCTCGCAAAGATTGTAAAAGTGGATCGCAAAGGGGACGCGAAGCGCACTACAACTGAACAATCTGGTACCAGGGAAGAATAGACAGGCCGCGAAGCGCTTTATATACTGTCTCCCGAACACAAGGTTCACTCTGCAATAGCACGAGGTGCCATACACCAGGAAACAGAACGCAGCAATTCTGCGATCTATTGTCATCAAGGATGAATTCACTTATACTAAACGCTACTGCAACATCACTGACTGAATGAGTTAGATAGTGAGAGGTAGCTTTAATGTCTATAGACATCTTCTTTTCTTACGCGCATGAAGATGAAGAACTCCTGAACAAACTCCAAAAGCATTTAATACCCTTATATCGGGAAGGATTGATTGACCTGCTGTGGCATGATCGGAATATCAGCGCAGGAACAGAATGGGAACATGAGATTGATACATATCTTAATAGGGCTCAGATTATTTTGTTGCTCGTTAGTCCAGATTTTATGGCATCGGACTATTGTTATAGTAAAGAGTTGACGCGAGCTATAGAAAGGCATGACCAAAAAGATGCACGTGTTATTCCTGTTATTCTTCGCCATGCACAGTGGAAGAAGTCTCCAATTGGGAAACTTCAGGCATTGCCTACTGATGGTAAGCCTGTAAAAAGCTGGCGCGACGAAGACGAAGCATTTTTTAATGTGGTTGAAGGTATCCGTAAAGCTATTGAAGAACTAGCTGTACAGTCTTCTGATCTTGCATCCGTATCGTCAACAGATTTGTTGGAAGCAGCACCACCAACTTTTGTATCTAAAAACGTGCCAGAACAACAGGTAACCGTCATAGATGCTACGCCAAACCAAGTATCATTATCGACCGCTAACGCTATTCAGCATAATATCCCTCCAACAGAGCCTATTGAAGCCCTTTCATCAAGTCAAGTGCCTCAGAAAAAGAGTGGCTTGCAAGAGGTACTTACCACGTATAGAAACAGGCTTGCTAAAATGGAAGAGACCCTTGATGTGGGAGCTACGAGTCAATTGACGAAAGATTTTGCTTTCGAGTTGCATAAGTTGCTTCGGCAAATCATCTCAACAATTCGTAATCTGCCTCATGAAGCATCATATCCCCCTTCAATAGAGTATTTTAAGTCAAAGGATGATGTGTTAGAAAATCTCCGTCAAGCACGTATTCAAGTGATGATGGCAATAAATTCCCTTCCTCCATTTTTCATGCAATCAATATTTGACCAACGTATGCCCGAAACATATTACGAATGTCTTTTGAGCTGTCGAGAGTATCTCGAAAGAACGCTCAACCATTGGTAACACAATTCTTAGACTACCTACTCCGTGGGGAAGGCGTATTCTAGGCTGCTTTCTTGAGGTCTATAAGTTCCCATTTCAGATGAGGAACGCGGTCAAAGTCAGTATCGATAGTTACCAGCGTAAGATCATGCTCTACGGCTGTTGCTGCAATGAGGGTGTCAATATCACCAATGTCTTGATGCAATGGCCGCAGGGTACGCCGAATATCGGCATACCGATCTAGAATGTGATAGGTGAGCGGGTAAGGGGGTATCTCAGCAAGTATCTCATGGAAAGCTGCATAATGCTCAGGGAAATTAGGTAAGCCCTTTAAGTACTCAATCACTTCGCCATAGACAAGAATGCTTGTGACAACGGCGTGGTGTTGTAACCAAGGTGTGATAAGATCAACCGCTTTTTTCCGTTGATGAAAAAAGCCAGCAAGCAGAGAGGTATCAAGCAGGTAGCGCTTCATAGTTCAAAAGGTGGTGTGGGCTTACTCTGATGACGAATACGATCTAGCTCTGCTTCTACCTCATCCCACTTCCGCTCTCCCCAGGCTCCTGCAAGCGCAAGTGTCTTTTTCACACTGGTTTTGTCTGTTTTCTTTGATGAAACGTGTGTCGTTGGCATCAACACAGCCACAGTTTGATTATTGCGCTTCAATTGACGAGGTGTCTTTGTTGTCTCTACTTCCTCAACCAGGCGAACAAGATCAGGCATATTACTTATATCGATGGAGGTAAGGTTGTTGCTCATAGCAGAACCATTATAGCATAACTCCGCTTGGTTGGTAGCAGAAAAATGAAGAGCGGTTCGGCTTCTGGTCATTCTCCGACCTTGGCTCAAACAATCAGTTCTCTTCAACTGTCTCAACCATCCAGTCTTCCATCTTCACGGCTTGCGCCAACTCATTGACAAGCCGCACGGTCTCAACGCTCACTGTAACTACTTTCCCGATTATACGCACAATGTATTCTTCGTCATTTAGGTTATTCGGGTCGCTCACAATGCCACTGCGCTTATCCTCGGTCACTTGGTACTGGTCTATTACCCATTCAAGAGCCGAGCGGTTGCCGAGCCGGTAGTGGAAACATTCTTGAGGGATGCCAGAAAGCGTCAGGCTTTCATTGACGATCACCACCGTTCGGTCTGGTGACAGTCGCATCTTCTCGACTCGCCAGGAAAACGGGATATTATGGTTTTCAATCCATTTGAGTGGATATTCCTTGGCCTGCTCATAATGCAGATGTATATCCATCAGTTGCTTGCCAATGTTAGTACAGGTCAAAAACGCCTCTTTGTTACGCAACAGGGGAATATGTGGCAGATCATGCTTGAGGTTTTCGGCATAGCGTTCACGATACTGTGGATGGTGCAGCATAGCATAGACGTAGTAATAGATATCTCGCTTTCCCACTCCCTGGCTGTATTGAGCTTGGAATTGTGTTAATGCCCAATCAGTGATGTTCTCACGGCGGTTAGTGCCGTCTTCATTATAGGTGTAGTAGGGGAAGCATTGGAAGCCGTCAGTTGAGGCAAGCAAATGCAGATCGGGAATAATATTAGTGGAGAATGTACTGAATGGAGCACGATAGCCACGATCACTCACAACAATTACCGTATTCTCAAATTCAGTTCTAGGGACAGGAAATATTTTAGGGAACACTCCTTGTCTATGAGTCATGATGCTATCGAAATAGAGAAACTGCCGAGTGAAAGGCCTATATAGAGCATTACGTATAGCCTTTGTTTCAAATTTTGCCTCTATTCTTCGTGCAAAGCACTCCTTTAGACGGCTACACCATTTAATTTTTCTTTCATCAGCGAGCACAAAGGTATCTATATCTTTAGGCGAACCAGCTCGCATCCAACGAGAAAGCTCAGAATTGTATGTTTCAATCATGCTCCTTGCTTTAATGGCCAGTTTACTTGCATCAAAGTCATACATCCAACTATCTCGGTTAGTTTGGACTCCTGGCGAGAATACCTTAAAAATAGTTTCTACCTCGATCCCTCCGACTTCCACAATACGAGCTGCCTTTGCTTCTTTCGTTCCAATAAATAGGAAAGAGGAAGAGTCAAACTCAGGATATAGGTTATCGTTAAGCCAATTGCGATTTTCATCCAGATGCAATTCTCGCCATTCAAATCCGTAAATGGTTTTCCTTGTTGCTAGGAAATTTAGCTTTGCAGTACCATTCTGATTTTCGGGCACTTCATGATAGAAAATAGTTGCTGATTTAAAAGGAGCCGAAGTATCTTTACGACGACGTACCAATAGAGTAATACCTACCCCTATTCTGATGCCAAAAACATTGCCTCCACCATCCTCGCGTGAATTGCCCCCAAGGTCTAGAAGATAAATTTGAGTAAACTCTTCTGCTAGACGCTTACGAAATCCATCAAAGGCAATATCTTCAAAAAAGCTGTTATTACTTACAAGACACACAATTCCATCTCTATCCCCAAGTCGATCTGTCGCCCAGCGAAAGAACCTAATATAGGCATCGTAAAGTTTGTTTTTATTTGTTGCCTTGGAATATCTTACATAAGAGTCTTTGATATGCCCGTCAACTACTGGATACTTACGATTTTTGTTATTATCGTTCTCATTTTTCTGTCCCACATTGTACGGTGGATTACCAATAACCACCATAATCTGAGCCTCTTTTTCACGCTTCACGCGCTCCGTATTCTCCTCCACAAACATAGACATTTGCTGACTTTCAGCCAGTTCCAAGGTATCGGCAAAACAAATCCCCTCGAAAGGTCTGTATTCACCCAAGCGAGAGTAGTACTCGTGTTCAATGTTCAGGGAGGTAATATAGTAGGGTAACAGCATAATTTCGTTGCAGAAGAGGTCATGATGGTATTTGTTTTTCAGCCGATGGTTTGGAATGCGGTGCAAGAGGTTCACAATGTAGCTGCCAGTGCCAACGCAGGGGTCAATGATCTGCACACCTGGCTCCTCTACCGAGGTACCAAACTCGCGCCGCAACACTTCGTCCACACTAGCACACATGAATTCGACGATCTCCTGCGGTGTGTAGACAATGCCGTATGTATCCGCTCGCTTCACTGAGTAACCCTGGAAGAAGCGCTCGTAGACGGTATCAAGGAAGTGTTGACGCTCTAGCCAGCTATCAATACTTTTGGCTGCGGCTTCAATCGCGACATAGAAGCGATCAAGTGATTTGAGAAATTCATGGCGGTTGAAGGAGCGGCTGGTGAGGGCCTGGATGACTTTCTCGATCTCAACAGCGATAACGTTGCGATCCACGAAGTCGGAATTGTCAAAGATGGTGCGGAAGAGGCGTTCCGTTAGTAGATGCTGAATGAGCATCTCGTTGATGACATCAGTACTGATCTTGGGGTCAAGCGCCTGGCGGCAAAGCTCGGCAAATGCATCGAAAGCTGTAATGAACTTCTTATTGAGCTTGTACTCCCGTTCAATGATTGTCAGTAATGCTCGTGCCAGTTCGGGAACTCGCTCCTTAAACTCCTGTACTGCTACCTCGAAGGTCGCGATCTCTGGCTCGGTGTAGGTGAAGAATTGGATGAGGAGATCACTGACCGCTTTCGGGTTCTGTAGATCGTATTCATAGGCACGCTTTTTGTTTTGATAGAGAACCGCTCGCTTCGTATTCTCAAAGATGGTATTGATAAGTGGGTAGCCGGTGGCAATTTTCTTGGCAATCTCTTTGTCAAGATCGCTCTGTGGCCCTTTGGCTTCCCAGAAGCCGCGTTTCAGGTCAAAGCTATCGCGCAGCACTCCATCAGGACGAATACCGCCCTCGATGGTCTGTTCAGGTATGAGCATCCACTTCACTTGATGGGCAGTCTCATTCAGGAGATTGAGAAACGCCGTTCGGACAGCCAATTCATAATCTGCTCGGCCTTTGTAGTCTTGAAGCTGTTTGTAGTAGCGGTCAATCGCTTTCTTCAGTACATGCGTGCTGAGTGTTGCCGTTGTCTGCATTGCTCCCCCTACAATCCAGATAGATAAACATGCCAAGAGCGTGCTATGCTCTGTGAACGATGAAAGAGAAATAGGTAGATGCTGGTAGAGATACTGAGTTGGTAGGCTTGCGTGAACGCTTGAAGCAGTGCTTCTGTGTTACTTGCGTCTTTATGCCCCTTTCTTCTGATGTTCGTGGTAGAAGCGTCTGTGGGTGGCGCTATGGTTCCCCAAGGGTGAACTGATGTGCTGTTCCACAGTGTATATTACAAAGCAGGTTTGCTGCAAGAGGTGTAGGACAAGAAGATAATCTCGGCTTTCCTATAAAGCTCGGTCGGCTTCGGTTTTTTCTGCGCTCTGGAGCGTACAACCTACCTATTTGGAATGCTCTCTCTTTAGTTCCTTCGGGAGAAACGCATTAATTTCTTCTTCTGAAAACGTCAGGTCTTCTTTTACTTTCAAGGCTGCCTGTGCTTTTTTATATGCTTTATAGTTGGTGCTTGGTGAACCCGCATAAACAGAGTTAAGTTCATCAAGGAGTTTGTCTCTTTCCTTTTGTAATTCTTTTAGAGGCTTTGTTCCCATTGCGAGGTCTGTAAGGAGAGAGAGGTACTTTTCACGAATAAGCCACGTATCATTTGCTGCTTGCTTGTGTTTTTGAGCAATTTCGCCGAGGTCGTAGTTCTTGGTGTAGAGATTAAGTGTGAGAAGAAGGACAGAGATAAGAGCACCTATGGAAGCTCCTATTTTCCCAGCACCAAAAAAAGCTGCAATAAATCCTCCTGTAGTTAGCGCAGATAAGAAAATCTGCAAAATCTTTATTCTTGAGAACCTATCAAGCAGTATTTCAACGCATTTTTCATGCGTCTTATGGGAATAAACAACCCGCGCAAAGCATTCCCGAATTTGTCCTTCTAAGATGCGTCTGGCGTGGGTATCCTCATTATTCAGGGAATGTTGTTCCAAATATCTCCCTCCATCCTTGTTTTGCTGACCATTCCCTTTTAGGTTCTGCTGTTTCATGCTTGATTGCTTCTAGCGAAATATTATAACATCGCAGGGCTTTATATTGAAAAAGCCCTTTTCCATACACATACTGACCACTCCCTAATGCTCTCCAATATTCCTGCTCGGTATCTTGGTCAGCCATCCACTTAAAGAAGTCTCTACACATCCAATCATAATAGAAATATGATTTATCACGGTATTCATAGTTTTCAATGAACTGGTAAGCCAAAGTATCAATAAGCAAACCACCTATGGGGACTTGCCATTCATTCTTCCACGATCTTGCCATTCTGCATAGTGGAACAAGATTGTTGTTACATGCGGTGTTTCTGTCTTTCATTGCCTGTATTTCTGGCTTAGGATTTGTCGTTTTCCAGCTCCCGCCGTTATTAGTATCCGGGTAGGTATAGCTACCTTCCTTATTAAGAAAGACAGGATTTACTTCAAAGGTAATTCCATCGTCAAATTTCACAACAATGACTTGACCATCTGCACCAATGTCTGATGAACGATAAGTATTTTGCATAGACGAACGAACTCTTTGTAGAAGAGCAGATTGACCATTACCAGAGTAAGCGTCATACTGATAGTAAAGGCTACTAGGCAGTTCAAAAATCATATCAAGGTCACTGAAACCGGCGATTGCGGTATTTCTCCCGTATGAACCAACATAGAGACTATGTGAAGTCTCAGACGTTGTGTCCCAAAAGTCTGTATTTAGCTGCCTCGTAATACGCTTGTAACGATAAGAAATCGTACCACCATCTTGTACTTGTAGATTTGAGCAGAAATCTTTGAACCAGTCTGCTAACCCCATAATATATCCTCGATCATCTGTAAAAACTGTGAATTCGTCTAGTATAGCAAATCATAGGGTTATGTGATACTACATGCAACCAACACTTGCCACTGACATTATAGTGCAGAACCCTCTTAAAACCGTTTCACCTCATGCTGGAAATTGGCTGCCGAAGAAATCACGCCATCGCTTCAGCGTGTCTGGATCGTCTTTGAGTCTGCATAGCTTCTGAGCAGACTGACCGAGTTGATCTAACTTGCCCTTTAAGGCTTGCAAAGCAGCAGGAGAGGCAGTGATCAGATTAGGCAACGAGTAGCTGCCTGAAAGGACCAGAGGAGTAGCTAAATGAGTGCCAGCATTGCTCAAGAAGTAGGCTAACATCTGATGATAACCCCATGTTAGTCCGTATGCCTGACATAAGGCAATAGCAGGCGGGAGAATGCGGGAACAGAGGATTTCAATAAGAAAAGATTTGATGTGAATATCTTGTCCACGCAAAAACGCTTTGATGAGTTTGACGGAAGGCACAAAAGTGCCGCCAGTTTGCGCATTGAGTTTGGTTATTTGTGCAGCGTCATAGTCGTAATCTGCTGGGGACCAGGTATCAGATTTTAACCCAACTAAATAGCAATCTGGCTCCCCAGATTGGTGTTTATACCTACCAGTTTTATCTACCAGTCCAGGGACGATCTCCATAGTAAACTGGTCTTTGTAGGTTAATACAACAGTTGGAGCATCGGTCTTTGGCCGCATAACGCTATAGGTGGGGTCTGAAAGGAGAACCTTTTGGATTTTTTTAAGTGCGCCGTCCGGTGTTCCCCAAAGGCCGAAGAACCCAGCTAAAGGATCATTAGCAATCCTAAACTTCACCAGAAGGTCAATGTCAAGTTTGTCGCTCAAATCAAGCGGCCTAATTTTGGTATTGCGTTGAAATGACCCTATCTGGGTCACGGTTTTTCCTGGCAATGCCTCCTCAATCACCAACTTGACAGCATTGTATCGTTGCGATGCGAGCTGCACGCGGGCCTGATTTAACTCAATCCGCGAAAGAGTTGCTGCGAATGCTTCCTTGATGTTCACCTATCTACTACTCCAAAGTCATACTAAGATTGTTAATGTCGATTGATCGGCTAAACATCAAAATGCCTCCCAATGTCATCGACTCGAAAGGAACGCACACGTTTAGTATCGTAGATCAGTATAGCACTCTCGACAGAGGATTGCTAGAAATCTGGAACGGAAGTACAAACCAGTGGTACAAAAGGGCTATCCCTTATTAAGGTGTTAACTGTGTGAGTCGCAGAATTGAGACAAGGCGACCTGGCCGTTGCGGGGATTTACTTTGTGGTATGAGCAGATGGTATATTTTCTGGTTTGGGAGTCAGGACAATAACACCGTTTTCGGCGGCAACAATGAACTCATCTCCTGGCACGGCTCCTACTGCTTCAAGCTCGCCTTGCAGCAATGTGATTTGCCCCTGATTGGTTACTGGTACTATTCTCATGGTTCTATCAGTGTAGCAGATGATCGCAGCTTTTTGTAGAAGTTTCTGTAGATTGTTCTGCGGCGCTCTCTGACTGCCGCTAACACTTTCCGGCGTTTTTCGCGGGCCTCCTGAACTGCAAGCGATGGAAGTGTGATAGGTCTGAGGTTGTAGGCTGTCATAACTCGCTTGGATTATACAATCGAGCAGGAGAAAGTCAAGGAATATATAACTGATTAGACAAATCCCGCTCCTGTACGTTATTCCCTATAGAAAAGCTTGAGGAGGAAACATGTCAAACCAACTCATCACCGTTCTCAGCACGTTAAGTGGAGCAGTTATCGGTTTTGTTGGAGCGCTTATTACCAATATCCTGTCCAACCGCCATACGACCAATTTAGAGAGGTTAAAGATCGCAGAAGAGAAACGTAAAGAGGAGTCAAAAAGGCATACCACAAGCATCGAGGAAGTGTATCAAATACTTCTTCGTGTTGATGATCTCATCACCCAGCTTGCGTATGATGTGAGAAACTCAAATAACCACAATTTGGGGTTATCGTAGTAATCCGGAAATTTCCAACGTTTTGAGGCTCTTTGAACAACATACTGCGAATGCTACAAACTAATGGGACGTAGCCTCAAATCGTTGTTTTTTGTTCGGTTACTACTGAAAGGCCATATACTGTTTCCTGAGCGCAAAGTTCCTCTGCAAGAGCACGAAGTGCCTTACAATCAGGTTGACTCCTATACTTCCTGGAACTTTTTACCCAATGATGTAATTTACCAGTCCAGATTGTTGAGACGATCTTTCAATTCAGCAAGCGTTGCTTCCGGCAAGCGTTGCAGCACCATTGCGAGATTGCCGAGAATTAACGCTAACTCCTGGGGTGTCATCTCTTCAAGTCGTACTGGATCGAAGGAAATCTGTATCTGCTGTTTATCTGTCAATATATTGAAATGTACGTTTAAATTGTTACTCATAGCAGATTAATGACCTTTCTGCATCAAAACTATTCTGACATACTGCCAGTTTACAAACACTGCTGCAATCAGATGCCACGAAAACATCATTCGGTAGGAAGCCACCCCTCCTGATAGTAGAGCTATTTTTTGCTTTCTTTTTGTATCCGGTAAAATTCCAAATATGCTTTAATCAATCCCAGCAATAAGATAGCCCGAAGCGCCCAGAAAAATACCTCAGCAAATGCGACTGGTGCCAAGCTCCTCATAAGGTCAGCCGCCGCTCTGACTCGCTCTGTGACCTGCTCTGGCTTTTCTGCTTCCGGCGCTTTCTCTAGCAGCTTCTTGCCCTCCTCGAAAACCTCTATACCCGTTTTCGTAGTATCCAGCATCGGCTTGACCACACCAAGCAACCGGAGCAGCATTATACCAACGTCGATGATATCTTTGAAAAGTGCTCCAACGTCAACATGCATAGACGCGCTCCTTTTCAACTCTTCATGAATAAATCAAAATATTTCTTCTTTATCTTTTTTGTAGGATGCACTCCATTAGCGATCTCTAGCAAATCAGCTTGAGTCAAGACGATAATATACTTACTGTCTCTAAAAGCATTTCGTATGGTATTAACTGCGTCATTACTATTATCACCTGTAATACCATTTCTTGTCATAAGAATTGCAAGTTGAATATTTTTGTCATCCATGATAGCTCTTAAATTTCGTACTTCTGGAACCCCTACAGGGTTTCCCCAATTCTTACATTCAACTATAAAGGCGTGCGGCATTTTCTGCCAAAAAACGTGTTTTGACTCGTTAGTAACCCAAAGATCAATTTCTTCAGATGCTCCTTGCTCGTCATGACCAATAATTGTTAAGCCATTAATTGCACCAATCAGAAACATCGCTAAATATTCATAGGTCAGCTTCTTTTCATGGCTCGTCTTAGCATTATCAGCTTTTTCAATGAATACCTTGAAAATTCGGCGGACAGTGCTGTTCCATGACTTACCCTTTTTAACATTTGGACTGGGCTGTTGTTTACGTTTACTGGCTTCAACCAACATCTGCTGCTGACTCCGTATATATGGATAGAAATTCTGCTTGTAAGGATATGTCCAGTAGGGAAATAGTTCCTTCCCTTGCTCATCATTAGGTCGGAATGGACTGGGTTCCGTTGCCGCTTCAAGAAATCTCTTAATCTTAGCTGTCCAAAAAGTTCCTTCGTACTCGGCACGAAATTTTTCTTTTAAGTCTTCTGGCAAATTTGCTAAACATTTACCAAGCCAAGACTGATATTCTTTGGAGAGTTGGTCGATTGCTGCTTGTGATAAACCGACCTTTTCACCATCCTGAATTTTACTAGCTGTTTCTTCTAATCCTTGGCTTTCAGCAAGCAATTCATCCCAAACATTCATTGTTGTCTCCACAATAACAGAGCCGTTCAGAGAGTGATAACCTTTACAATTGTATCAATTCATGCCTCTATATGTCTTCTTAAAGCGCAGAAATTAGGCCAAAAGTACTACAGAGAAGTTACACAACAATAAAAAAACAGGGAAGCGTGTGCTCCCCTGTTACTGGTGTTCCTGTATTTGTTACTGTTGTTGCTCGTAGGCATCAAGAACAGGCTTGACAATGGTTTTGTATTTGGCGCTTCCCCAGCGAAGATGTGAGCACATGTCCCGTCGCGGAATGCCCTGTTTGTGCGCCTCGATGACTTTGTTCCTGTCCTCGTCGGAAACGCTGAGCAACAAAGTGTCAGTAGGTGTTGTCGCCTCCTCCGGCTGTGGTGTTTCTGTTTGTGTTGCCGTTGCTGTTTCTGCAATTTGTGGTGTTTCCGGCTGCTCCTCAGTAACAGTTGTTTGTGTCAGTAACACGCGCAATTCGTTAAGCAGTTCAGGAGTGAGAACAATGGCTGCTGATTGCGGCGCAGGTGCTTGCGTGCCCTCTGCTGGTTTCTGGCTGCTGACATGCCGCAGGGCATGAGCAACAATCAGAAGCACAATTGCAACTGAACGTATCCAGATCAGGACTTCGACCGGCACAAACACATGAATGTAGGAAGCATCCAAGGTGAGGTTTAGCGTCTGCTGGACGCTTTCAATGTTTAGCACTATAGCGGCTGTGAACAAAAGGAGCGCGGATAACAGACCATAGAGCCAGGTCTTTACCTTCTCCCCTTCTGTGTGGTAGCGGAATGTGCGGATAATGGTACCGGCAACGCTGGCATCTATCGCGATACATTGCGTCCACGCCCACACGCGCTGCATGAACAAATTGTCGGTGAGAACACTTCCTTTGGTAAGGACATTTGCCATTGATGCGATCAATCCGAATGCCAGTAAGAGGACTGACAGGCTTGATGCAAGTTCTAAAAGGTAGAGTATGCCGGTGTCGAGCTTTTCAATGGTAGCAAACTGCTTCATTGGGCATGCACCTTTCTCTGCTGTTTGCCTATGCTGGCAAGGACAGACTCAAGAACAAAGAGGATTTCTTTGTAGGGGTGTCTTTCGTAAAAATTTGGGGTTCGTCTGCACGATCACGGGGCCGGGCGTCACGAATATCGCCACACCTGTTGCAAACGCATATGCCGACTCTCTCCCCCTGCTCGTCATCAGCAGTAGTCTGCCACGAGCCTCAACAGGCCGTCCACAGGGTAAGCTGCATGAG
>WNFC01001578.1_pt1 | contig 33220 bp, 27 predicted proteins | sample 5400541 | NCBI WGS metagenome assembly WNFC01 (sample SAMN13153342, study PRJNA577476) | soil metagenome | isolation source: 120 cm saprolite under Douglas fir tree site 2 hole 2 replicate 1 | place: USA:California | collected 2015-04-18
CTCTCCCGACCGCCCTGACGGACCTCACCTCGGTCATCACCAACTCGCTCGGCCAGCCCGGTGGGCCCTTCATGGCCTCGATCCCGGCGGGTCCTGCTGGCTGGGGCACGTACGTCTACACCCCGGTCGCGTCTGCCGGCACATTCACCATCAGCAACAGCGGCGACAGCACCAGCGTTAGCCTCCCGTAACGCCTGGAATCGCTCCAAGCGGCGGACAGGGAGTCAGCCTCACGACTCCCTGTCGTGCTGGCTCTCGAAGGCGGCAGACCGAGCCTGATCCGAGAGGTTGCTCATGTGCGAGGTCTGTAAGGCCGATCAGAAGTGTGGGCATGCTTGGGCGCAATGCAAGGCCAGTCGCGGCGAATATTGCGCAGCTTGCTCCCACGACTCATGGGCACCCCCATCGTCCTTCCGACCCGCCGCCACCGCCACCGCGCAGCTCAGAAGGTTAGCGGCTCATCCCCTTCGGGCGAATGCCGGGCGTGTCGGCAGGCACCCGGCAACCCGAGTGTAACCGCGCTGGATCAGCGAGAGCTGCGTCCCAGGCGCGGGGTCAGCCGGCGGTTCCTCGATCGTGAAGGCGGTGTGCCGGCGCCTCGGGTCCGTGGGGCCGACATCGTCCGGTTCTGCTACGCGACGGGGTGTCGTTCGAAGTCGGAGGCGTTCCCCCTCCGCTGAGCTCAAGTGGACTGGACGGGCGGGTTCGTCCGGCTCGAGCCCGGCCAGTCGAAGAACCGAGGCGGCCGCGCCTTCCCGATCACGCCGGCGCTCCGCCAAGTGCTCGAGCGCCGGCTTGAGGTGACCCGCCGCGTGGAACGGGCGCAGTCGCGTATGGTGCCCTTCGTGTTCCACCGGAAGGGCGAGCCGCTTCGCTCCATGGCGAAGTCGTGGCGGTCGGCCTGCAAGGCCGCGGGGGTGCCCGGTGGGATGCTCCATGACCTGCGTCGCAGGCCGTATCGCCGGTACGCCATCGTCGCCGAGGCGGATCTCCGCGAGGCCGGCGCCAAGCTGGCGGCCCTGATACCGTGAACGGTGACAGTTTGGACGTTCTACGGTGACATACCTACCTCGGCGGCCACGTGGTGGTAGACTCCTTCCGCTGATTCTGCACGCAGTTAGGAACACGGAAGCGTCTAGGATCCCGGTGGGCCTCCCGGACTTCAAATCCGGCGTCCGGCTCTAGACAAGTCGGAGGTGGGTTCGACTCCCACACGCTTCCGCCATCGTTCGAAGGAGTGGCGCATGGCCAACGGCAGGATGGGTAAGGGCGACAGGCCGAGACCGGATTCGCGGGCCGCCCGGCGCCGGCGCACGTGGATCACCGGGCTCGGCGTCGCGGTGGTCGCGGCAGCCATCGTGGGGTACTTCGCGTACCGCGCGGTGGCCGATCTACCGGGGGCCAGGTTCGAGGATCAGGGCAACGCCCACATCCAGATGGCCAGCGAGCCGCACCCGCCGTACAACTCCGACCCGCCCACCTCCGGGCCGCACCTGCCCTACATCGCCCCCTGGGGTATCCACACCGAGCCGATCCCGCGGGAGCTGCAGGTCCACAACCTGGAGGACGGCGGCGTGGTCGTCCAGTACCGCTGCGCCACCCCGTGTCCGGATCTCGCGGACCAGCTCGCCCGGATCGTGCGTCGCTACGAGACGCAGGTGATCCTCGCCCCGTACCCCGGGATGCGGACCCGCATCGCCCTGACCGCGTGGACGCGGCTCGACGCCTTCGACGACGTCGACGAAGCCCGCATCGAGCGGTTCATCCGGGCCTATCGCGGGATCGACCACCACCGAGGTTAGAATGTGGCCCAAGGATAGAATGAGGCCATGATGCAGCGTTCCCGGCGCCGCGCCGCCGCGCTCGCGGCGGCCGTCGCACTCGTCGCCTTCGGTGGGTGCTCGCGGGTGGTCGTCTCGCCGATCGCGCCGCCCCCGTACCGCGACGAGACCGTCGCGCCCTACGACGCGACCTGGCGCGCCCTCGTGCGGGCCCTCGCGGTCGAGAACGTGCCGCTGCGGGTGGTGGCCAAGGACTCGGGGGTGATCTCGTCGGACGACTTCATCTCACCGATCGGGGTCTACACCGACTGCGGGCGCATCGGCGAGGCGCTGCTGGAAGGAGAGGCCCTCGTGGCGTTCACCCTCTTCGTGCAGCCGGGGCGAGACGGCGCTACCCTGATCCAGGTCAATTCCAGGATGCGCACCCACGCCTACCGCCGCGGCAGCTCGGGCAAGCTCAAGACGGATCGAGTCTTCGAGTGTGTCTCGACCGGCCGCTGGGAGGCCAACCTGCTCGACTCCGTCCGCCGGCTGGTGAAGGAGTAGCGCGATCGTGGCTCCCCGGCTCCCGGAGCTGATCAAGCGGGCGCGGCGATTGGCGCACGAGCGCGATCGCCTGGTGCAGGAGCTCGCGCGCGAGTGGAGCGCGGCCCTGCGCGGCCAGGGCTTCTCCCCGCGGGATCTCGACGAGCTGTGGGCCGGCCTCACCGAGGACGCGGTGCGCCGCCTCCTGCACTCGCGCGCGGAGGGGGCGAGCCCCGAGGCGATCCGGCGCGAGGCCCACGAGGTGATCGCGCGGGTGAAGGAGCGCGTGGAGACCGAGCTTGCCGCGGGCGGCTAAGGGCGGCGGCGCGGCGGCGGTCCAGGGGCTGCTGCGCGCGCTGCCCTCGGTCGACGTCCTGATCGGGGCCCTCGCCGCAGAGTCCGCGCTCGCGGGCGTCCCTCGCCCGCGCCTGGCCGCCGCGGTGCGCGAGGCCCTGGCGGCCGAGCGGCGCCGCCTCCTGGAGGCGGGCGGCCCCGCCGCGGACGCGGCCGCCCTCGGCGGCCGGATCGTGGCCGCGCTCACCCGGAGCGGCCTCTTCTCGCTCGCCCCCGTGATCAACGCGACCGGCGTCGTGCTGCACACCAACCTCGGCCGCGCGCTGCTCTCCCCCCTCGCGCAGGAGCGGCTCCGCGAGGTGGCGGGGTCCTACTCGAACCTCGAGATGGACGTGTCCCGGAAGGAGCGCGGCTCGCGCTACTCGCACGTCGAGGGCCTGCTGCGGCGGCTCTCCGGCGCGGAGGCGGCCCTTGTCGTCAACAACTGCGCCGCCGCGGTGCTGCTCGCCCTCGAGAGCCTGGCCCGCGGCAAGGAGGTCATCGTCTCCCGCGGCGAGCTGATCGAGATCGGTGGCGAATTCCGGATCCCCGACATCCTGCGACGCTCCGGCGCGGTGCTCCGCGAGGTGGGCGCTACCAACCGCACCCACCTCAAGGACTACGTCAACGCCATCGGACCCGACACGGGCATGATCCTCAAGGTCCACACCTCCAACTACCGCGTGGTCGGCTTCACCGCCGCGGTCTCGTCTCGCGAGCTGGCCGAGCTGGGCCGGGCCCGCGGCATCACCGTGATGGAGGACCTGGGGTCGGGCTGCTTCGTGGATCTCACCCGCTACGGGTTCCCGTACGAGCCGACCGTGCCCGAGGTCGTCGCGTCCGGGGTCGATCTGGTATCCTTCTCGGGCGACAAGCTCCTGGGCGGCCCGCAGGCGGGCGTCGTGGTCGGACGGGCCGAGCTGATGGAGCGTCTCGCGCGCAACCCGCTGAACCGGGCGCTGCGCATCGACAAGTTCACCATCGCCGCCCTCGAGGCGACGCTCTACGCCTACGAGGCGGGCACCGCGCTCGAGACGATTCCCACCCTGCGCATGCTCACCGAGCCGCTCGTGTCGATTCGCCGCCGCGCCCTCAGGGTTCTCGCGCGCACCGGCCCGGGGGCCCTCCGCGCCCTCGGGGCGGCCGTCATCGAGTCCAGCTCGCAGGTCGGGGGCGGGGCCCTTCCCACCGTCGAGCTGCCCAGCGCGGTCATCGCGCTCGGGACGCGGGAGCGGCCGGCCGAGGGGCTGGACGAGGCGCTGCGGACCGGTCACCCGCCGGTCCTGGGCCGCCTGCTCGACGACCGGCTCCTGCTCGACTGTCGCACCGTCCTGCCCACCGACGTTCCCGCTCTCGCGGCGCGTCTCGCCGCCCTCTAGGTCCCAGGGACGGCGTGCGACACGTCGTGGTGGGAACCGCCGGCCACATCGACCACGGCAAGACCTCGCTGGTGAAGGCGCTGACCGGAACCGACACCGATCGGCTGCCCGAGGAGAAGGCCCGCGGTATCACCATCGACCTGGGCTTCGCCTTCCTCGAGGAGGCCGACGATCTCGTGATCGAGATCGTCGACGTGCCCGGGCACGAGCGGTTCGTCCGCAACATGCTGGCGGGGGCCGGCGGCATCGACCTGGCCCTCCTCGTGGTCGCCGCCGACGAGGGGGTCATGCCGCAGACCCGCGAGCATCTCGCAATCTGCCAGATCCTCCGCATCAAGTCCGGACTCGTGGTCCTGAGCAAGGCCGACCTGGCCGAGCCCGACTGGATCGAGCTGGTCCGCGACGACGTGCGCCGCGCGGTCGCGGGCACCTTCCTCGCCGGTGCCCCGGTCGTGCCGGTGTCGGTGAAGACGGGCGCGGGGCTCGGCGAGCTGCGGGCCGCGCTGGCGGATCTGGCGCGCGTGGTGCCCGCCAAGGATCCGGATCGGACCGCGCGGCTACCGATCGACCGGGTCTTCACGGTCAAGGGATTCGGCACCGTGGTCACCGGCACCCTCGTGGCGGGGCGTCTCGCGGTCGACGAGAGGGTCGAGGTGTACCCGCGCGGCGTGCAGTCGAAGGTTCGCGGCCTGCAGGTGCACGGCCACGCGGTGGAGCGGGCGACCGCCGGGCAGCGCACCGCGGTGAACCTGCAAGGCGTGGAGCGATCCGCGATCGAGCGCGGCGACGTGCTGGCTCCCGCCGGGGCGCTGGTCCCCACGCTACTCCTGGACGGGACGCTCGAGCTGCTGGAGGACGCGCCTCGCCCGATCAAGACCCGCGATCGCATCCGATTCCACGCGGGCACCCAGGAGGTCATGGCGCGGGTGCTGCCGGTGGACCGTGCCGCGCTCGAGCCCGGGGAATCCTGCCACGCGCGGTTCCGGCTCGAGGCTCCGCTGGTGGCGCTGCCCGGCGATCGCTTCGTGGCCCGCTCCTACTCGCCGATCGTCACCATCGGGGGCGGCACCATCCTCGACATCGCCCCACCTCGCTTCAAGCGGAAGGGGCCGGCGCTCGCCCAGCACCTGACGCTGCTCGCCACCGGCGAGCCCGGCCAGGTGCTGGAGGAGCATCTCAAGCAGGCCGGCGCCGCGGGCGTGCGGGCCGCCGACCTCCGGGCGCGGACGCCGTTCGGGCCGGAGCAGCTCCGCGAGCTGCTGGAGGGGCTCCAGCAGGCCGGACGCATCGTGGCGGTGGACCGGGAGTGGTACCTGCACCGGGATGCGAGCGATCGCCTGCGCGCCCAGACGATCGCGCTGCTCGAGGCCTTCCACCGGGAAAACCCGCTGCGGGGTGGGATCTCGCGCGAGGAGCTGCGCAGCCGGGCCGGCCACGCCCAGGAGCGCGTCTTCGCTCAGCTGCTGGGTGCGCTCGAGACGGAAGCGGTGGTCCGGAGCGAGCGGGACCAGGTTCGCCTGGCCTCGCACGCGATCCGCCTGAGCCCGGAGCAGGAGCGGGTGGTCAAGGGCCTCGAGGCCGACTTCCGGAGCGGGGGAGCGGCGCCCCCGAGTCCGGAGGAGGCGCTCGGCCGCCACGGGGTCAAGGGCACCGAGAAGCACGAGCTCTTCCAGGTGCTGGTCGCGGACCGGACGCTGGTCCGCGTCAAGGAGTCGCTCTTCTTCCACGCCGACGCGCTGCGCGTGGTCCAGGACCAGCTCGTGACGCTCCTGCGTCAGAAGAAGGAGATCGGCCCCGCCGACTTCAAGGACCTCTTCGGGGTCAGCCGGAAGTTCGCCATCCCGCTCATGGAGTACTTCGACGCCCAGCGCGTCACGGTCCGGGTCGGAGAGCGTCGGGTCCTACGCGAGGGGTACGGGCGCGTTGACAACCCCGGGGCCGGCGCGTAGTGTAAGGGGGCGTCAGCAAAGGAAAGGAGTCCCGCCATGTTTGGTCTGGGATATCAAGAGCTCCTGTTGATCCTCGTGATCGTTCTGATCCTGTTCGGCGCGCAGCGTCTGCCGGATCTCGCGCGCTCGCTCGGCAGCAGCGTCAAGGAATTCAAGAAGGGCGTCACCGAGCTGAAGGACGATTCGACGGCGGCCGCGAAGAAGGACGACGAGAAGAAGGCGTAGCCCGGTTTCCTCTCTCCCCCACGCGCTGCTCGGGTCGCCGATGCATCAGGCGCTCTTCGACGTCGGCACCGGCTCGAGCGGCGGCCGCTCCCTGATCCCCCGCCTCTCGCGCCCACTTCCGTGATCAGACGGCTGCTCGCGTGGATGGCGTCGGGCGGCCGACGGACCGCGGCGCGCCTGGCCCCGCACGGCGACCTGGCGCTGGCGCTCGGCCTCGCGGTGGTCACCCTGCTCTCCCGCTGGCCCTACCGCGCGCGGATGCTCTACAACTGGGACGCGGTCCAGTTCGCCCTGGCGCTCCACGAGTTCGACATCGCCAAGCATCAGCCGCACCCGCCCGGCTATCTCCTCTACGTCGCGCTCGGCCGCCTGCTGAACGCCTCCCTGGGCGACCCCACGCTCGCCTACGTGGCCCTCGCGATGCTCTTCAGCGCGGGCTCCACCTTCGTGCTCTACCGGCTCGCGCGCCGGCTCTACGATCGGGCCACCGCGCTCATCGCCGCGTCGCTGCTCGCGGTGAGCCCGCTCTTCTGGTTCTACGGCTCGGTGGGGCTCACCTACGCGGGGGAGGCGTTCGCGGCCTCGGTGGTGGCGTGGTTCGCGTACGGGGCGCTCACCGGCCACGTCCGGTCGCTCTACTGGGGCGCGCTCGCCCTCGGGCTGACCGGCGGGATGCGGCAGTCGGTGCTCGTCCTCCTGCTGCCGCTCTGGCTCGGCTCGGCCCTGCTCGGCATCCGGTCGCGCCGGCGGATGGCCATCGCGGGCGGGATCCTGCTCGCGTCCATCCTCGCCTGGCTGCTGCCGATGCTGTGGCTGACCGGGGGCCCGGCCGCGTACGTGGGCGCGTCCACCCAGCTCTACGGCTCGATGCTGCTCCCGACCTCGGTGTTGGGCGGCTCGCTCGAGATCACGCTCGCCCAGGCCCGCTATCTCCTCGAGTCCACCCTGGTGGGCCTGGGGCCGCTCGGCCTCGTCGTGCTGGCGCTGCCTGCCTACACCCGGCGGATGGGCTGGCACCGGCCCGAATGGTTTCTTCTCGCCTGGATGGTCCCGCCGATCATCTTCTACATGCTCATCCATTTCGGCCAGGCCGGCTACGTGCTGACCTTCCTGCCCGCCCTCGTGATCCTCCTGAGCCGCGTGCTCGCCTGGGTCGTCGCGGCGGGCTCGGAGCGCCTGCGCCGCCCCAACTGGCGCTGGGCGCTCACCACCGCGACCCTGCTGCCGCTGGTGCTGATCAACACCGGGTTCTTCGTGAGCGCGCGGCCGCTGCCGCGCGAGTTCAACAATCGCGGGGGCGACGGGTGGGTGTGGCGGGCGCGGGACGAGTTCCACGACTGGATCATGAGTCGCACCGCGGCCGCGCTGCGCGAGCACGAGGCGGTGATCCGCACCTACGTGGAGACCATCCGCGCGGTCTACGATCCGGGCGACACCGCGCTCGTGACCGAGCTGGGCAACCCGCGCTCGTATCCGTGGCTGCGCCACGCCATGTTCTACATGCCGGAGTACCCGACGTATCAGGTCCAGGTGGGAGCCATGCCGCTCGGTTTCTACGCCCCGCAATACGCGGCCACCATGATCCTGACCGCGGGAGCCCGCATCACGCTCCCGGCGGGGATGCGGCAGCTCGTCTGGTTCGTGGATCACTGGGACCCGGCCACCCCGCCTCCGGCCGGGCTGCGCGAGGTGCAGCTGCCCTACGGGCGCTTCCTCTACGTCCTGCCCCTCACCCGCACGCCCGTGGAGTACGCCGGCTACACCTTCGAGCGCGCCGCGCGGTGACGGGACGCGCCCTGACCCTCGGCGCGGCCACCGCCGCGCTCGGGCTCGGCGTCGCGGTCTTCCTCTGGAAGACCCGCCAGATCGCGGGCTCGATCGGCGTCGGCGCGTTTCCCCTCGACGACTCGTGGATCCATATGCAGTTCGCCCGCAACCTGGCCGAGGGCCGCGGCTTTGCCTACAACCCGGGCGTGCCGGTGTCGGGGTCGACGGCCCCGCTGTGGACGCTGGTGCTGGGCGGCGTCTTCACGATGCTCGGCCCCCATCCGGCCCTGGTCAAGGCTCTGGGGCTCGTCCTGGCGCTGGCGACCGCCTGGCTCGCGGGCGCTCTCGCGGAGCTCTGGACGGGCCGCCGCGAGCTCGGGCTCCTGGCTTCGGTCGTCACGGCCCTGGCGGGGCCGATGGTGTGGGGCGCGCTCTCCGGCATGGAGGTCGCGCTCGCCGCCCTCCTGGTGACCGCCGCGCTGGTGCTCCGGGCTCGGGAGCGCGAGGGCGCGGCTGCGGTCGCGCTCGGGCTAGGGGCCCTCGCGCGGCCGGAGGCCGTCCTGCTGCTGCCCCTCTTCTGGCTGTCCGGACCGCTCACCTGGCGCCGGGTCCTCACCTGGCTCGGCCCGGTCGCGGCCTGCGTCGCGCCCTGGGTGGCCTTCAACCTGGCGACGATCGGCAGCCCGCTGCCCGGCGGCGCGGTCGCGAAGATCGAGGGCGGACTGCTCGGCGCGCTCTCGGGGATCCGGGAGCCGCTCGCCACCTCGCTCGTCAGCCGGCCCGGCCAGTACGCCTGGGAATGGATGCGCTGGCTCCGGCGCGTGGACGCCCTCCTGCCGCTGCTGCTCGTGCCCGGCCTCGTCTGGCTCGGCCGGCGCCTGGGCCGCGCGGCGCTCATCCCGGCCTGCGCGCTGCTGGCCCACCCGCTCGCGATGGCGCTGCTCGCGCCCTACCGGGGACCCGGGTTCCAGGAGGGTCGCTACTCCATCCACCTGCTGCCGCTGGCGGTGGTGGTGGCGGTCGTGCCGCTCGCCGCGCTCACCGCGGTGCGGGTCCGCCGGGTCGTGGCCGTTGCCGTGCTGGTCGGCATGGTCGTGGCCCTGCCGGGAGCGGCGTCACGCTACGGCTGGGCGGTCCAGAACATCGAGGCCATGCAGGTCCACCTGGCTCACTGGGTCATCGACCACACCCCCCCGACCGCCCGGATCGGCCTCAACGATGTCGGCGCGATCACCTACTTCTCCCGTCGCGAGATCGTCGACCTCATGGGGCTGGTCACGCCGGCCATCCTTCCGTACCGCCGGGAAGGGGAGACCGGCGTGCTCCGGTACCTGGAGCAGGCCTGTCCCGACTACCTGATCGTCTTCCCCGCCTGGTTCCCGACCCTCTCGGCGATGACCGACCGGTTCCGGCCGGTTTACCGCGTGCGCCTGGACCACAACACCGTGGCGGGGGCCGACGAGCTGGTGGTCTACGAGGCGATCTGGAGCCGCTGGGCGGCCGACCGGCACCCGTGCCCGGGGGCCCTAGCAGGAGCCCCCGGCCCCGACGGCCGCGGAAAAATCCCGGGATCGTATAATCGTCACGTGGAGCCCATGAAGGGTCTCGCCCGCGTTCTCGCCGCCGGCATGGTGCTGGCCGGCATCGTTTGCGGATTCGCCGCGCCCGGCTCAGCCCAGATCTACCGCTGGACCGACGAGCGGGGAGAGGTGCGGTTCTCCCAGGGGATCAACAGCGTTCCGCCCCAAGCCCGCGGCGGTGCCGTCATGATGAGCACCCCGGGCCAGCCGGCCCCGTCGGCTCCCACACCCGCCGACACCCCATCCGACACCGGGATCCCGGCCGGGGCCGCCCGCATCCCGTTCACCCCGGGCCGGCCCATCATGGTGAGCGCCCGCATTAACGGCGGCGGCACCACCCAGCTCATCCTCGACACCGGCGCCCAGGGCACCGTGATCAGCCCGACCGCGCTCGCCGCCCTCGGGATCAGCTACCGCAACGCCGCCCGCGGCTCCATCCGCGGCGTCACCGGGGAGACCAGCGTCCTCGCGGTGCGGATCGAGAGTCTCGAGGTGGAAGGCGCCCGCTTCGGTCCGCTCATGGTCATCTCCCACGATGCCGGGCTCGGCTCGGGGACCGACGGCCTGCTCGGGCGGGACTTCCTCGACAACTTCATCGTCACGATCGACAGCTCGAGCCGCGTCGTCACCCTGACTCCGAAGAAGTAGTACCGACGTAGCCTCAGGCGTCGCCCGACGCCGCCCGCCGCGAGGGCCCCATTCTTGCCGGGAGCAGGGATGAGTGCTAGCGTTGGCCCTCTATGGATTACAAAGACACGCTGAACCTGCCGAAAACCGCCTTTCCCATGAAGGCCAACCTGCCCAAGCTGGAGCCGGAATGGCTCGAGCGCTGGGCGGCGATGGACATCTACGGGCGGATCCGGCAGGCCTCGGCGAGCCGTCCCCTCTGGATCCTGCACGACGGCCCTCCGTACGCCAACGGTCACATCCACATGGGCACCGCGCTCAACAAGATCCTGAAGGATCTCGTGGTGAAGTCGCGCTCCATGCTCGGCCACAACGCGGTCTACGTGCCGGGCTGGGACTGCCACGGGCTACCGATCGAGCACCAGGTGGACAAGGAACTGGGCCTCGACCAGGCCTCGGGCGACGTGCGGCAGGCGATGGATCCGCTGGAGAAGCGTCGGCGCTGCCGCGAGTACGCGAGCAAGTTCATCGACATCCAGCGCGAGGAGTTCCGGCGCCTCGGGGTCTTCGGCGATTGGCGCAATCCGTACCGCACGATGGAGCCCGCCTACCAGGCGACCATCGCGCGCGAGTTCGGCCGCTTCGTGGGTCGCGACCTGGTGCACAAGGGGCTCAAGCCGGTGCACTGGTGCATGCACTGCAAGACCGCGCTGGCCCAGGCCGAGGTGGAGTACGAGGACCAGACCACGCCCTCGGTCTACGTGAAGTTCCCCCTCAAGGCGCCCGCGCCGGCGCTCGCCGCCCTCGGCAGCCGGCCGGTGTCGCTCGTGATCTGGACCACGACGCCGTGGACCTTGCCCGCGAACCTCGCCATCGCGGTCCACCCCGAGGCGACCTACACCGCGGTCGAGTTGGACGGGCAGGCGCTGATCGTGGCCCAGCCGCTCGTGGAGGCGTTCCTACGGTTGCCCGGCGTGAAGGGCCGCGGGACCGCGCTGCCCCTGGCGGTGCCCGGCCGCGCGCTCGAGGGCCTCGTGGCCCGCCATCCGTGGATCGACCGGGACTCGCCGGTGGTCGCCGCGGACTTCGTGGCGATGGACGCCGGCACCGGGCTCGTGCACATCGCGCCGGGCCACGGGGAAGAGGACTACGAGGTCGGTCGCCGCGCGGGACTCAAGGTCTACAACCCGGTCGACGACGACGGGCGCTTCATCCCGGAGGTCGCGCACTTCGCGGGCCTCACGGTCTGGGAGGCGAACCCGCGCATCATCGAGCACCTCCGCGCGCTCGGGGCGCTGGTGGCGGAGGTGTCGCTCCAGCACACCTATCCGCACTGCTGGCGGTGCAAGAACCCGACGCTGTTCCGCGCCACCGAGCAGTGGTTCATCGCGCTCGACCGTCACGGTCTCCGGCAGAGGGCGCTCGACGCGATCCGGAACGAGGTGCGCTGGATCCCGGGGTGGGGTGAGGAGCGCATCTACAACATGGTGGCGCACCGGCCGGAGTGGGTCATCTCCCGCCAGCGGGTGTGGGGCGTGCCCATCGTCGCCTTCTACTGCACGGGCTGCGACGCCCTGCTGCTCGACGAGGCCATCGTCGAGCACGTGGCCGCGATCATGCGCGCGGGCGCGGGGGCCGACGAGTGGTACATGCGCGAGGCGTCCGCCCTCTTACCTTCGGGCACGCGGTGTCCCCGATGTGGCGGCGAGCGCTTCCGCAAGGAGACGGATATCCTCGACGTGTGGTTCGACTCCGGCTGCAGCCACGCGGCGGTGCTCGAGCAGCGTCCGGAGCTGCGCTGGCCCGCCGAGATGTACCTCGAGGGCTCCGACCAGCATCGCGGCTGGTTCCACTCCTCGCTGCTGGAGGCGGTGGGCACGCGCGACCGGCCGCCCTATCGCTCCGTCCTCACCCACGGCTTCGTGGTGGACGGCGACGGGCGCAAGATGTCGAAGTCGGGTGGCAACAACATCTCCCCCGACGAGCTGATCCCCAAGTACGGGGCGGAGGTCCTGCGCCTGTGGGTGGCCGCGGAGGACTCCTCGGAGGACATCCGCCTCTCGCTCGAGATCCTGAACCGGCTCGCCGACGCGTACCGGCGCATCCGCAATACCAGCCGCTTCCTGCTCGGCACCCTGGCCGACTTCGACCCCGAGCGCGACCGGCTCTCGTACGAGCAGATGGACGAGCTCGACCGCTGGGCCCTCCTGCGCCTGGGGGACCTCATCTCGCGGGTGCGCCGCGCGTACGAGGACTACCAGTTCCACGTGGCCTTCCACGCGCTCCACAACTTCTGCGCGGTCGACCTCTCCGCGCTCTACCTCGACACCATCAAGGACCGGCTCTACATCTCGGCTCCCGACGACCCGCGTCGCCGCGCGTCCCAGACGGTGTGCTTCGAGCTGCTCACCGCGCTGACGCGCTTGATGGCCCCGGTCCTCACCTTCACCGCGGACGAGGTGTGGTCCTACATCCCGGGTCGCGGCAAGCCGGAGAGCGTGCACCTCGTGCTCTTCCCGGAGGAGCGCGGGGAGTGGACGAACGAGCGGCTCGCGGCGGACTGGGAGCGGCTGCTCGAGGTGCGCGGCGAGGTCTCGCGCGCGCTCGAGGCGGCCCGCCAGCAGGGGAAGATCGGTAAGGGCATCGACGCGGTGGTGTTCATCCCGAGCGCGCCCGAGGAGCAGTGGCGGCCGCTGCTCGAGGCCAAGGGCGAGGCTCTGCTCACCACGCTCTTCAACGTCTCGGGGACACGGCTCGCCAAGCCCGCGCCGGCCGGCGGGGTCCGCTACGAGAGCCAGGACATCCCCGGCCTCGTGCTGGAGGTCGTGCCGGCCCAGGCGCTCGGCTGGAAGAAGTGCGAGCGCTGCTGGACCTGGAGCGCGCGGGTGGGGGAGCATCCGTCGCATCCGACGCTCTGCGAGCGCTGCACGCCGGTCGTGACGGCGCTCGCCCGGTGACGCCGGCGGCCCTCCCCGCGCTGGCGATTCTGATCCTGGACCAGCTGACGAAGGTCTGGGCGCTCCAGGGGCTGGCCCCGGGCCGGCCCGTCCCGGTGATCGACGGCTTCTTCTCCCTCACCCTCGTGATGAATCCGGGCCTGGCGTTCGGCATGCTCTCGACCACGCCGGCGGGCTGGCGGTGGGTCGTGGCCCTGCTCTCCATCGGCGCCCTCGCGGTGCTGGCGGTGGTGGGGCTCCGGATGCTGCCGGGCGGCGGCCGCCTCACCCCGCTCGCGCTCGGACTCATCTTCGGCGGGGCGGTCGGCAACCTGATCGATCGCGGCCGCTTCGGGGCGGTCGTCGACTTCCTCGACTTCTACTGGCGCGGCTACCACTGGCCCGCATTCAACGCGGCCGACTCCGCGATCACCGTCGGGGTGGCGCTGCTCGCCCTGCGCCTGCTCACCGCGCCCCCGTCGACCAGCTGAGGCGCGGGGTGAGTGCCGCGCCGTGACCGGCGATCGTCGCGTCACCCACGTGGTGGAGAGCGACGGCGCCGGGGCGCGGCTCGATCAGTGGCTGGCGAAGCGGCTCCCCGAGCTGTCGCGGATGCGCGTCCAGGCCCTCATCGCGGCGGGCCGGGCCCTCGTGGACGGCCGCGCCGTGAAGGCGGCGCACCGGGTCCAGGCCGGCGAGCGGGTGGAGGTGGCCATCCCGCCGCCGGCCCGGGAGGGCCTCGAGCCCGAAGCGGTCCCTCTTCGCGTCGTCTTCGAGGACGCCCACGTCCTGGCGGTGGACAAGCCCGCCGGCATGGTGACCCATCCTGGCGCGGGGCGGATCGACGGAACGCTCGCCGCCGCGGCGCTGGCCCATGCTCCGGAGATGGCGGGCGTCGGCAGCGCCCGCCGCCCCGGGATCGTCCATCGCCTGGACAAGGGCACCTCGGGGCTGATCGTGCTCGCCAAGACCCAGGCCGCATACGACGGGCTCACCGCGCAGCTCGCCCGGCGGACGGTGAGCCGGCGCTACCTCGCCCTCGCCCAGGGGGCGCTGCGCCGGGCGGAGGGGACGGTCGACGCGCCGATCGGCCGCGACCCGCGCTCCCGGGTGCGCATGGCGATCGTGCCCGAGGGCCGCGGCAAGCGGGCGGTCACCCACTACCGCGTCCTCGAGCGCTTCGGCGCCGGTGCCTCGGCCGTGACCCTGCTCGAGTGCCGGCTCGAGACCGGTCGGACCCACCAGATCCGGGTCCACATGGCCTCGCTCGGCCATCCCCTCCTGGGTGACGACACCTACCAGGGACGGCGCGCCGTGTTGGCGGGGGACCCGGTGCTGGCCGATCTCGTCTCGGAGCTCGGCGGCGTCGCGCTCCACGCGGCCGGCCTCGCCTTCACGCATCCGGTCACGGGCGCGCCGATGAGCTTCACGTGTCCTTCGCCCGACAGGATCGAGCGGATCGTGTCTCATCTCCGCAACAGATCCCGCTGAGCGGCCCGGCGCCACGCCGCTGGCTGCGCCCAACACCGCGTCAGCACGGGCCATTCGAGGCCCCCGCGCGCCTCCGGCGCGTGGCATGCCGCGTGCTAACATGGTCGATACCATGAATCAGCTCACCGCCATCATTCTCGCCGCCGGAGAGGCCAAGCGCATGCGCTCGGCCCGACCCAAGGTTCTTCACGCGCTCTGCGGTCGCCCGCTGATCGCCTATCCCGTCAGCGCCGCGCGGGCCCTCGGAGCCCGGGTGGTGGTCGTGGTGGGACGGGCGGCGGACGAGGTCCGGGCGTCGGTCGCGCCCGAGGCCGCGGCGTCCTTCGTCGAGCAGAAGGAGCGCCTCGGCACCGGGCACGCCGTCCTGCAGACCCACGTGGCCTGCGGCGACGCCCCCGGCACCATCCTGGTCCTGCCGGGCGACGTGCCGCTGCTGTCCGAGGCCACGCTCGGGCGGCTCGTCGAGCACCACGTCGCGAGCCGCGCGGCCGCGACCCTCCTCACCGCGGAGGTCTTGGATCCCACCGGCTACGGCCGTGTGGTGCGGGAGCGGGGCCGGCCGATCGGGATCCTCGAGCACCGCGACGCGACGGCGGCGCAGCGGGAGATCCGGGAGATCGGCACCAGCGTCTACTGCTTCGACGCCCAGCGCTTCTGGCCCGCGCTGGCCCGGGTGACGCCCGACAACGAGCAGCACGAGTACTACCTCACCGACGTGATCGGCATCCTGCACCGTCAGGGCGAGCGCCTGGAAGCGGTGATCACCGACGACCCGAGCGAGTGCCTGGGCGTGAATGACCGGCGCCAGCTGGCCGAGCTGGGCGGGATCATGCGCCGTCGCATCCTCGACCGGCTGATGGCCGCGGGCGTGACCGTGATCGATCCGGCCACCACCTACGTCGACGACACGGTGACGATCGGGATGGACACCGTGCTGCACCCGAACGTGAGCCTGGCCGGCCGCACCGTGGTGGGGGCCCAGTGCGTGGTGAGCGCGGGCTGCCAGGTGACCGACACCACGATCGCCGACGGGGTGCTGCTCAAGCCGTACTGCGTGCTCGCGGAGTCGACCGTCGAGACGGGCGCCCAGCTCGGTCCCTTCTGCCACCTGCGGCCGCTGAGCCACGTGGGAGCCAACGCCAAGATCGGCAACTTCGTCGAGCTCAAGAAGTCGAGGATCGGTCGGGGCTCGAAGGTGCCGCACCTCTCCTACGTGGGCGACACCCAGATGGGCGAGGGCGTCAACGTGGGCGCGGGCACCATCACCTGCAACTACGACGGGGCCAAGAAGCACGAGACGGTCATCGGGGACGGGGTATTCGTGGGGACGAACTCGAGCCTGGTGGCCCCGCTCACCATCGGCGAGGGCGCCTACGTGGCGGCCGGCTCGGTCATCACCAAGAACGTGCCGCCGGGATCGCTGGCGGTGGCCCGCGGGCGACAGGAGACGCGCGAGGGATGGGTCTCGCGCAAGAACAAGGACAAAAAGCCCAAGCACGGGGAGTAGGCCCATGTGTGGAATCGTCGGCTACGTCGGGGACAAGAGCGCGATCGACATCGTCCTGGAGGGGCTCCGGCGCCTCGAGTACCGCGGCTACGACTCCGCGGGCGCGGCGGTGATCGAGCCCGATGGGCTGCTGCAGATCCGCCGCGCCGCCGGGCGGATCAAGGTGCTGGAGGGCATCCTGAGAGAGCGGCCGATCGACGGCCGCATCGGGCTCGGCCACACCCGCTGGGCCACCCACGGCCGGCCCACCGACGAGAACGCGCACCCGCACACCGACGGCTCCGGCGAGCTGGTCGTGGTGCACAACGGCATCATCGAGAACTACCTGCCGATCAAGGAGCGCCTGCAGGCGGAAGGGCACGTCTTCAAATCGGAGACGGATACCGAAGTCATCGCCCACCTGATCGAGCGGTATCTCAAGGACATCCCGCGCCTGGACGAGGCGGTCCGCCGCGCGCTCCGCGAGCTACGCGGCTCCTACGCGGTCGTGGTGCTCCACCGTCGGATGCCCGATCGTCTCGTGGCGGCCAAGCTCGGCGCGGGCAGCGTGGTGGTGGGGCTCGGCGAGAACGAGACCTTCCTCGCCTCCGACATTCCGGCCATCCTCTCCCACACCCGCGACGTGGTGGTGCTGGAGGACGGGGACGTCGCGATCATCACCCGCGCCGGGGTCGAGATCACCGACCTCGACGGCGCCCCGGTGCAGCGGACCCCGAGTCGCATCCTGTGGGACCCGATCATGGCCGAGAAGGGCGGCTATCGCCATTTCATGCTGAAAGAGATCTTCGAGCAGCCGCGCGCCGCCGCCGACACCATGCGGGGCCGCGTCCAGCTCGAGGGGGGCACGGTGGTGCTGCCCGACGTGCAGCTCGATCCGGACGTGGTCGCCGGCATCCAGCGAATCGTCCTGGTGGCGTGCGGGACCTCCTATCACGCGGCCATCGTCGGCCGCTTCATGATGGAGCGCCTGACCGGCATCACCTCCGAGGTCGACATCGGGTCCGAGTTCCGCTACCGCGACGCGGTGCTGGGCCCCGAGACCCTCGTGATCGCGCTGTCGCAGTCCGGCGAGACCGCGGACACCCTGGGCGCGGTCAAGGCGGCCCGGGCCAAGGGTGCTCCGATCGTGGGCATCACCAACGTGGTCGGCTCCGCGCTGTCGCGCGAGGCCACCGGCACCCTCTACACCCACGCCGGTCCGGAGATCGGAGTCGCCTCCTCCAAGACCTTCACCGCCACCCTGGTGGCCTGCTACCTCCTCGCCCTCTGGCTGGGACGTCGCCGAGGAGCGCTGCTGGCCGAGGACGGGCGCAAGCACATCCAGGGCCTGCTCGAGCTGCCGCGGCTCATGGAGCAGACGCTCGAGATGGAGAACGCGGTGGCCGACCTGGCCCGCGAGGTGTCCCGTCACAAGAATTTCCTCTTCCTGGGCCGCGGGATCAACTACCCGCTCGCCCTCGAGGGCGCGCTCAAGCTGAAGGAGCTCTCCTACGTCCACGCGGAGGGCTATCCCGCCGGCGAGATGAAGCACGGGCCGATCGCGCTGCTGGAGGACGGCTTCCCGGTCATCGCGCTGAACCCGCGCGACTCGTCCTACGACCGCATGATGGGCAACCTGGAGGAGGTGCGGGCGCGCGAGGGGCGGGTCATCTCGATCGGCCACGAGGGGGACCGCGAGTTGCGGGCCAAGTCCGACATCATGCTGACGGTGCCGCCGGCCGGAGACCTGCTCACCCCGATGCTGCTGTCGATCCCGATGCAGCTCCTCGCGTACCACATGGCGGTTCGCCTCGGCCGCGACGTCGATCAGCCGCGGAACCTGGCCAAGTCGGTCACCGTCGAGTAGTCGTCAACCCTCTCCCCCCCGGGGAGAGGGCGGGGCGAGGGGCACGACCCCTCGCGGTTGTGGTAACGTTAGCCTCGATGCCGCACCCCGCAGTGACCGCCGAGAGTCTGCTCGCGCCGCTCAACCCTCCGCAGCGCGAGGCGGTCACGACGACGAAGGGCCCGGTGCTGGTGCTGGCCGGGGCGGGCAGCGGCAAGACCCGGGTCATCGCCCACCGCATCGCCTATCTCCTCGCGGTGGAGGGCATCGGCCCGCGGCACGTCCTGGCGGTGACCTTCACCAACAAGGCGGCCGCGGAGATGCGGCACCGGGTGGAGGATCTGCTGCTGCCGGCGGGCATCCGGCCCCCGCTCATCGCCACCTTCCACTCCGCCTGCGTGCGGATCCTGCGAGAGCGGGCGGTCCACGCGGGGCTGCCGCCGTCCTTCGTGATCTACGACGAGGACGACCGGCAGGCCCTCGTGAAGGAGGCGCTGCGCGAGCTCGACTTCGACGAGCGGACGCTCACCCCGAGCACGGTCGTGCACCGGATCAGCCACTGCAAGAACCAGATGCTGACCCCCGCCGACGTGGAGCAGCTCGCCCACACCCCGCGCGAGGAGCGCATCGCGTCGCTCTACCGGCTCTACGAGCAGAAGCTCCAGCAGGCCGGCGCGCTCGACTTCGACGACCTGCTGCTCCGGGTGGTGCGGCTGCTCGAGACGGTGCCGGAGGCGCTCCGCTGGTATCGCACGATGTGGACCCACGTGCTGGTGGACGAGTATCAGGACACGAACCGCGCGCAGTACCGCATCGTGCAGCTCCTGACCGAGGAGCACCGGAACCTCTGCGTGGTGGGCGATCCCGACCAGTCGGTCTACCGGTGGCGCGGGGCCGATCTGCGCAACATCCTCGACTTCGAGAAGGACTACCCGGACTGCCGGGTGGTGGCGCTCGAGCAGAACTACCGGTCGACCAAGCGCATCCTCGGCATCGCCTCCGCGGTCATCGTCAACAATACCGCGCGCCGTGACAAGCGGCTCTGGACCGAGAACCACGAAGGCGAGCGCCCCGAGGTCTACCGCGCGTGGGACGAGAACGAGGAGTCCGCCTTCGTCGCCCAGAAGGTGCGCGCCCTCCGCGGGGAGGGGCGAGACTACCGCGACATGGCGGTGTTCTACCGCACCAACGCCCAGTCCCGCGTGCTCGAGGACGCGCTGCGCCGCGCCGGTGTGCCGTACCTGATCGTGGGCGGCGTCCGCTTCTACGAGCGCCGCGAGATCCGGGACGTGGTGGCCTACCTCCGGCTGGTCTCGAACCCGCTCGACGACGTCGCGTTCCGCCGCGCGGTGGCCGCGCCCGCGCGCGGGATCGGCAAGGCCACCCTCGACCGCCTGGCCGACGGGGCGCGCGCGGCGGGGGTGCCGCTGCTCGCGCTCTGCGCCGCGATCCCCCCCGACATCACCGGCAAGCCGCGGCGCGCGCTGGAGGAATTCGCGGGGGTGATCGCCCGGCTGGGCGAGCGCCGGGGCGGCCTGACCGTGCCCGCCCTCATCGACGAGGTGTGCGCGGCCTCCGGCTATCGCGAGGCGCTCAAGGCGGAGCGCACCGCCGAGGCCCAGGCCCGGCTCGAGAACCTGGAGGAGCTCGTGGCCGCGTCCGAGGAGTTCATCGTCACCCAGGAGGCGGCCGGGCTCGAGACGGTGACCCTCGAGGCCTTCCTCGATTCGATCGCGCTGGTGGCCGACACCGACGAGATCGATCCGGACGCGGGCGGGGTGACGCTCATGACGCTCCACTCGGCCAAGGGGCTCGAGTTCCCGGTGGTCTTCCTCACCGGGCTCGAGGAAGGCGTCTTCCCCCACTCGCGCTCCATGCTGGAGCCGGAGGAGCTCGAGGAGGAGCGGCGCCTCTGCTACGTGGGCATCACCCGGGCCCGCGAGCGGCTGCTGCTCTCCTACGCGCTCCACCGCCGCATCCAGGGCTACGGGGTCGCCGAGCCCTCGCGCTTCCTCCTGGAGATCCCCGAGGAGCAGCTCCACCTGATCAACGCGCGGCGGCCGGATCTGGTGGCGCCCGCGGTGTCGCCGGCGGCCGCGGCCGATCCCGGCGACGACTTCCCTTTCCGCCTCGGCGCCAAGCTCCGGCACGCGCGGTGGGGCGAGGGCCTGCTGGTGGGGATGGAGCGCGAGGGCGCCGACGTGATCGCCACCGTCCACTTCGCCAGCGTGGGCCGCAAGCGCCTCTCGCTCCAGTACGCCCACTTGGAGGAGCTCTAGTGGCCACGCCCCAAACGAAGATCTCGCTCCAGGAAGTCGACCACGTGGCCCGCCTCGCCCGCCTCGAGCTCTCCGCCGCCGACAAGGAGCGGATGCGGAACGGGCTCGACAAGATCCTCGGCTACATCGACAAGCTCCGCGCCCTCGACACCCGCGACGTCCTACCCACGTCCCACGCGGTGCCGGTCACCAACGTGATGCGGGACGACATCGAGCGCCCGTCGCTGCCCGCGGAGGACATGCTCGCCAACGCGCCCGACCGCTATCGCGAGATGTTCCGCGTCCCCCGGATCATCGAAGAGTAGATGGCCGCGCTGGCGTCGCTGACCGCGCACGAGCTGGGGGCCCGCTACCGGAGCGGGGAGGCCACCCCGACCCAGGCGGCGACCGAGTACCTGGCGCGCATCGAGGCCCTCGATCCCGAGGTTCGCGCCTTCCTCACCGTGACCCGCGAGGACGCGCTCCGGCGCGCCGCGGAGGCCGACGCCCGCTTCCGGGCCGGCACCCCGCGCGGCCCGCTCGACGGGGTGCCGATCGCGCTCAAGGACGTGCTCTGCACCCGGGGCATCCGCACCACCTGCGGCTCCAAGATCCTGGAGCGGTTCGTGCCGCCGTACGACGCGACGGTGGTCGCGCGGCTCTTCGCGGCCGGCGCGGTGCTGCTCGGCAAGCTCAACATGGACGAGTTCGCGATGGGCTCCTCCACCGAGCACTCCGCGTTCTTCACCACCCGCAACCCGTGGGACCTGGCCCGCGTGCCGGGCGGGTCCTCCGGGGGCGCCGCCGCAGCGGTGGCGGCCGGCATGGCCGCCCTCACCCTCGGCACCGACACCGGCGGCTCGATCCGCCAGCCCGCCGCGTTCTCGGGCGTGCTCGGGATGAAGCCCACCTACGGGCGCGTCTCGCGCTACGGCGTCATCGCCTTCGCCTCGTCGCTCGACCAGGTCGGCCCCTTCGCCCGGGACGCGGAGGACGCGGCCCTGATGCTCGGGGCCATCGCGGGTCCCGACCCGATGGACGCCACCGCCATCGACGTCCCGGTGCCCGACTACCGGGCCGCGCTCGGGCAGGGGATCGAGGGGCTGCGCCTCGGGGTGCCCGCCGAGTACTTCATCGACGGCTTGGACCCCGAGGTCGAGCAGGCGGTGCGCGCCGCGATCGCCACGCTCGAGAAGCTGGGCGCGCGCACCGAGCCGGTGTCGCTGCCCCATACCGAGTACGGGCTGGCCGCCTACTACGTCATCGCGCCCGCGGAGGCCTCGTCGAACCTCGCCCGCTACGACGGGGTGAAGTACGGGCTGCGGGCCCCCGGCGCGCGCGACCTGATCGACATGTACAGCAAGACGCGGGCGGCCGGCTTCGGCGCCGAGGTGAAGCGGCGGGTGATGCTGGGGACCTACGTCCTCTCCGCCGGTTACTACGACGCCTACTACGGCCAGGCCCAGAAGGTGCGTACGCTGGTGCGGCGCGACTTCGAGCAGGCCTTCGCGCGGGTCGACCTGATCGTGGCGCCCACCACCCCGGGGGTGGCGTTCAAGATGGGCGAGCGGGAAGACCCGCTCCAGATGTACCTGAACGACATCTTCACGATTCCGGTGAACCTGGCCGGCCTGCCCGGGGTGTCGATCCCCGGTGGGTTCACCCAGAGCGGACTGCCGATCGGGCTGCAGCTCATCGCGCCCGCCTTCGACGAGGCCACCCTGCTGCGGGTGGCCCACGCCTACCAGGGCGTCACCGACTGGCACACCCGCAAACCACCCCTCCATGCGACGACGGCGGAGGGGACGCCCCGATGAGGGCCAAAGGCCCGAAGAGGCCAAACCGCAAGCCGAAGTCATCCACCATCGGGCGCGATGAATAAATACGAGACCGTCATCGGCCTCGAGGTCCACGCTCAGCTCTCGACCGTCACCAAGATGTTCTGCGGCTGCCGGGCGGTGTTCGGCGCCGCACCCAACACCGCCACCTGCCCGGTCTGCCAGGGCATGCCCGGCTCGCTCCCGTTCATCAATCGTCGCGCGGTGGAGTTCGGCATCATGACCGCACTCGCGATCGGCTGCGCGATCAACGCGCACAACCGCTTCGCGCGCAAGCACTACTACTACCCGGACATGCCGAAGAACTACCAGATCAGTCAGTATGAGGAGCCGCTCGCGGAGCATGGACGTCTAATTGTCGACGCGGGCCCGGGCCCGCGGGAGATCGGCATCCAGCGCGTGCACCTCGAGGAGGACGTGGGCAAGCTGCTCCACGAGGGCGCGCTCGAGACCGCCCAGTCCAGCAGCGTGGACTACAACCGGGCCGGCGTGCCGCTGATGGAGATCGTCTCCAAGCCCGACCTGCGCAGCCCCGACGAGGCCACCGCGTATCTCCGAGCCCTGCGCGCCATCGTGGTCTACCTCCGGGTGTGCGACGGGAACATGGAGGAGGGCTCCCTGCGCTGCGACGCCAACATCTCGCTCCGGCCGCGCGGGCAGACCGAGTACGGGACCAAGGTCGAGATCAAGAACATGAACTCGTTCCGTAACGTCCGCGACGCGCTGGAGCACGAGATCAAGCGGCAGAGCCGCGCGCTCGACACCAACGAGCGGATCGTGCAGGAGACGCGCCTCTGGGATCCCGACCGGATGGTGACCGTCTCGATGCGCTCGAAGGAGTTCGCCCACGACTACCGCTACTTCCCCGAGCCCGACCTGCCGCCGCTCGACGTGCAGCCGGCCTGGGTGGAAGAGGTGCGGGCGCGCCTGCCCGAGCTGCCGGAGGCCCGGCGCGCGCGCTTCCAGGCCGCCTACGCCCTCTCCGCCTACGAGGCCGACCTCCTGACCCAGGGACGCGGCCTGGCCGACTACTTCGAGGCGGCGGCGCGCGCGGGGGGAAAGCCCAAGAGCGTCGCCAACTGGGTGCTCAACGAGCTGCTCCGCGAGCTTCCGGCCGACGACGACCGCGCGATCGGCGCCTGCCCGATCCCGCCCGCCAACCTGACCGGGCTGCTCGCCCTGATCGACGACGGCACCATCAGCGGCAAGATCGCGAAGGACGTGTTCGAGAAGATGTATCGCTCGGGTGACACCGCCCAGGCCATCGTGGGCCGAGAGGGCCTCACCCAGGTCGCCGACGAGGGTGCGCTGGGGGCCGCGGTGGACCGGGTGCTGGGCGAGCACGCCAAGGTCGTGGAGGACTACCGAGCCGGAAAGAAGGCCGCGCTCGGCTTCCTGGTAGGGCAGGTGATGAAGGCCACGCAGGGCAAGGCCAACCCGGCCCTCGTGAACCGCCTTTTGATCGAGAAACTACCGAAAGTCTGAATAGTTAGGTAAGATGAAAGGCAGCCCATGATTCGGCTGCAGCACGTGTCGAAGGTCTTCGGAGCGGGCCCCTCCCGGGTGGCCGCCCTCAACGGGATCTCCTTCAGCGTCGCCAAGGGCGAGTTCGTGGTGCTCACCGGTGCCAGCGGGGCGGGGAAGACCACGCTATTGCGCATGCTGTATCGCGCCGAAACACCCTCCGAGGGCGACATCGAGGTGGCCGGATTCGACGTCACCGAGCTGCGGCGCTCGGAGATCCCGCGCCTGCGGCGCTCCATCGGCATCGTCTTCCAGGACTCCAAGCTCCTGGCCGGCCGCACCGTGTTCGAGAACGTGGCGTTCGTGCTCCGCGTGCTGGGCACTCCGCGGCGCGACATCACGCCCAAGGCCTTCGCGGCCCTGAAGGCGGTGGGCCTCTCCGCCCGCGCGCAGGCCTTTCCGAACCAGCTCTCCCAGGGCGAAGCGCAGCGGGCCTCGCTGGCCCGGGCCATCGTCAAGTCGCCCGGTCTGCTCCTGGCCGACGAGCCGACCGGCAACCTGGACGAGGACATGGCGGGCGAGATCCTGGGGCTGGTCAAGGAGATCTGGAGCCGCGGCACGCATAAGCCCACACGGTGTGAGCCCATGCTGAGCTTCATCTTCAACGAGGCGATGCGCGACCTGCGGCGCGCGGGCCGGGTCGGGATCAGCGCGATCCTGCTCATCGCGCTCTCGCTCACCGCGCCGCGCTCTCGCTCACCGCGCTGGGCGGCTTCTGGCTCCTCTCGCTCAACCTCGGGCGCGCCATCGACCAGTGGGGCGATCGGGTGCGGGTCATCGTCTACCTGAAGGACGAGCCGCCCGCCGCGCGGCTCGAGGACCTCATGCAGCGGATCGAGGCGGTGGGCGGCATCCAGCGCCTGCGGTACGTGTCCAAGGCCGAGGCCCTGCGCGCGCTCAAGCGCTCGCTCGGCAGCCAGGCCGACGTGGCCGACCAGCTGCCCCGCAACCCGCTGCCCGCGTCCGTCGAGGTGACGCCGGACGCGGCGATCGCCACCCCGGAGGGCACCCGCGCCCTGGTGGGACGGCTCGTCCTGCTGCCGGAGGTGGAGGAGGTCCAGGGCGGCAGCCAGTGGGTCGACGGTCTCGCCCAGTTCCGCCGGCTGTTCCAGGGCATGGGCCTCGTGGTCGGCGCGGTGCTGGCGCTGGCCGCGATCTTGACCGTGACGACCGCGACCACCCTGGTGCTGCACCTGCGGCGCGATGAGATGGAGATCATGCGACTGGTCGGCGCCACCGAGAGCGTGATCCGCTGGCCGCGTCTGCTGCAGGGCATGGCCCAGGGGCTCCTGGCCGCCATCGTGGCGCTGGCCACCCTCGAGATCGCCTACGCGCTGGCGGTGCCGCGCCTCGAGCCGCTGCTGCCGGTCACCATCGGCCTCGAGCGCGTCACCTTCCTCTCGCCCCTGCAGGCGCTGGCCCTCATCGGAGCCGGGACGATGCTGGGCGCGATGGGCGGTCTGCTCGCCCGGGGGCGCGCGCAGGCATGACCCGCGCCTGGCTGCTCGGGCTGACCCTCGCGGTGGCGCCCGCCCTGCTCGCCCCCGCGGCGGCCTGGGCCCAGGCTCCCAGGCGCGAGAGCGCCGCCGACATCGGCGACAAGCAGCGCGACCTGCAGCAGACCCAGAAGCAGCTCAAGGAAGAGCGCCAGAAGGCGGCCGACGCGCGCAAGCGCGAGGCGAGCGTGCTGAGCGAGCTGGAGGCGATCGACCAGCGGCTCACCGAGAAGCGCAAGCAGGTGGTCGCGATCGACGGGCGCATGCGCCGGGCGCAATCCGACATCACCGATCTGCAGGGCGAGATCGGCCGGCTCCAGACTCGCCGCTCCGGGCAGGAGGACGTCCTGGGCCGCCGCCTGCGCGCGCTCTACAAGCTGCAGGCCCAGGGCGGGGTGCTGCCCATCGTGCTCTCGGGCGACGACCCGGTGAATCAGGCCGTCCAGCTCCGCCACCTGACCACCCTGGCCACGGTGGACGCGCGTCTCATTCGAGAGTATCGTGTGACCTCCGAGGTTTTGGCCGATCGGAAGAGTCGGGTGGAAGCGCGGGGCAAGGAGCTGGCATCGCTCAAGTCCGAGGCGGAGCAGGAGCGGCTCGAGTTCGACCAGGAAGCGGCGAAGCGCCGGGCGCTCTTGTCGAAGGTGCAGGACGAGCGGGCCTACCACGATCGGATGGTGGGCGAGCTCTCCGAGGCGACCCGGCGGCTCGAGGCCTTCATCCGCGACCTGCAGGAGAAGCAGCGGCGGGCGGTGGCGAAGGTGCCGCCCCCGAGCCGGCCCGCCCGACCGTCGCCCGGCGACGCGCCGACGGGAGCCGGGTTCGCGGCGCTGCGGGGACGGCTCTCCTGGCCGGCGGACGGCCGGGTGGTCGGCGAGTACGGCCCGCAGGTCAATCCGCGCTTCGGGACGAAGACGTTCCGGAACGGGATCGACATCGAGGCCACCGAGGGCTCGAATATTGCGGCGGTTTTTCCCGGCCACGTGGTCTACACGGGATGGTTCCGGGGTTACGGGAACCTGATCATCGTGGATCACGGGGGGGAGTACTACACGGTCTACGCCCACGCGGCCGACATCCGGGTCACGGAGGGCGACGAGGTCAAGCAGGGGCAGATGATCGGCACCGTCGGGGACACCGGCTCGCTGCAGGGGCCGCGCCTGTACTTCGAGGTACGGCACGAAGGCAAGCCACAGGACCCGGCCCAGTGGCTGCGTCCAAAAGGATAGTTCAACGGAGGCGTACACGATGCGGCCCATCCGGCACATGAAGAAGGTGGTCCTGATCTCCTCGCTCCTGCTCATCCTGACCCTGTCGCTCGGGGGCGGGGTGGCGAGCAAGGGCAACGACACCGCGGCCACCTACGAGAACCTGCGCCTGTTCACCGAGGTGCTCTCGATCGTCCAGAGCCAGTACGTGGACGAGGTCCCGCCCAAGGACCTCATCTACAACGCGATCAAGGGCACGCTGCGGGGGCTCGATCCGCACTCCTCGTTCCTCGATCCCGACATGTACCGGGAGATGCAGGTCGAGACGAGCGGCTCCTTCGGCGGGCTCGGCATCGAGATCACGCTGCGCGACGACGTGCTGACGGTGGTGGCGCCCATCGAGGGCACCCCGGCCTACCGCGCGGGCATCCAGCCCGGCGACCGCATCCTGAAGATCGAGGGCCTCTCCACCAAGGACATGCAGCTGGCCGACGCGGTCAAGCGCATGCGGGGCAAGCCGGGCAGCAAGATCACGGTCACCGTCGTGCGCGAGGGATGGACCGAGCCGAAGGACTTCCTGATCACCCGCGAGCAAATCCGGGTGCAGTCGGTGAAGAACAACCAGCTCGAGCCCGGCATCGAGTACGTCCGGCTGCGCCAGTTCCAGGAGCAGACCTCGAACGACCTGGAGACCGCGCTCGAGAAGTACGCCAAGGAGGGCAAGATCCAGGGCCTGGTGCTCGACCTGCGCAACAACCCGGGCGGCCTGCTCACCTCCGCGGTCGAGGTGACCGAGAAGTTCCTCGAGCCGGGCAAGCTGGTCGTCTACACCGAGGGGCGCGTGCGCAATCAGAACATGCGGTTCTCCTCGAACGCCAAGCGGTCCTTCACCGACTTCCCGGTGGTGGTGCTGGTCAACCAGGGCAGCGCCTCCGCCTCCGAGATCGTGGCCGGCGCGCTGCAGGACTACGGCCGCGCGGTGGTGCTGGGCACGCAGAGCTTCGGCAAGGGCTCGGTGCAGACCATCATCCCGCTCTCCGACGGGTCCGGCCTGCGGTTGACCACCGCCAAGTACTTCACCCCGAAAGGCCGGTCGATTCACGGCAAGGGCATCACCCCCGACATCCTGGTGGAGGGTCCGAAGACGACCGCGGTGAACACCACCGGGGAGAACCCGAACCCCACGCCTCCGGTGGCGGAGACCCCGCAGGAGCAGCTCAAGCGGGATCCGCAGCTGCAGCGGGCGCTGGATCTGTTAAAGGCGATGAAGATCCTGGACAAGAGCCGGCCGACGCCGGCGAATCCGCAGGCGCAGGCCCGCTAGGCCGACGGGAGCCCACGAGTGCCGGCGAGAGTGTGGCAGGCTCTCGCCGGCCTCATCGTTCTGCTGCTGATCGCAGTCGTGGGTCTCGATCAGTGGCAGGCGCGGCGCGGAGAGGTGAGCCTGTTCGGGCGGGGGCTCCTCGGCTCTCCCCCGGCGCGGCCGATCACGCCGGTCCTGCCCGCCCTCTCCCGGCCGAGCCCCGCGCTCGAGGCAACCCCGGCGCCGCCACTCCCGGGAGCGCCCCGGATCGCGGTCATCGTCGACGACCTGGGCGGGCGCCGGGACGTGTTCGACGTGCTGCGGGAGATCCGGCGTCCGCTGACGGTGGCGGTGCTGCCCGCGCTGCCGCTCTCGGCGTCGATCGCGCGGGACGCGTTCCGGGCCGGCATGGAGGTGCTCCTGGACGTCCCCATGGAGCCCTACCGGTACCCGGAGCTCGATCCCGGGCCGGGCATGCTGCTGACGTCGATGGCCCCCGGCGAGATCCAGCAGGTGGTGGGGACGCAGCTGGAGACGGTGGCGTCGGCGGTCGGGGTGATGAACCGGATGGGCTCGCGGCTCACCGAGGATCGGACGCGGATGCGGGCGATGCTCGAGGTGCTGGCGGCCCGGCGCCTGTTCCTGGTGGACGCCTACACGTCGAGCCAGTCGCTGGCCTTCGACGAGGCGCGCAGCGCGGGGGTGCGGGCGGCGCGCCGGCAGATCCTGGTGGATCACAACCGCGGAGAAGCCGGGGACCGGCTACGATGGGACGAGGTGGCGGGATGGGCGGAGCGGCGGGGCGAGGTCATCGTGGTTGCCCACGGACATCCATTGACGGTGAGGCTCTTGAAAGAATACGTGCCGCGGTGGGAGGCGCGCGGGCTGCGGCTCGTCCCCGTGTCGACTCTCGCGCGCTAGGCGCGACCCGATGATCGTCCTCGGCATCGAGACCTCGTGTGACGAGACCGCCGCTGCGGTGGTGGACGGAGGCCGGAAGGTGCTCGCCAGCATCGTCGCCTCGCAGGACGACGTGCACGCACCCTACGGCGGCGTGGTGCCCGAGCTGGCCTCGCGGCGGCACCTGGAGGTGCTGGTGCCGGTGGTGCGGCGCGCGCTGGAGACGGCCGGGATGGGGCTCGACGACGTGGACGGCTTCGCGGTGACCCACGGGCCCGGGCTCGTCGGCTCGCTCCTCATCGGCTGCTCGGCGGCCAAGGCGATCGCCTACGCGCGCCGGCGGCCCCTGGTGGCCGTCAACCACCTCGAGGGTCACATCTACGCCGCCTTCCTGGAGGGTGAGCCCCCCGCCCACCCGTTTCTCGCCCTGGTGGTCTCGGGCGGGCACACCGCGCTCTACCTGGCGCGCGAGCCGCGCCGTTACGAGTGCGTCGGGCAGACCCGCGACGACGCGGCGGGCGAGGCCTTCGACAAGGTGGCCAAGCTGCTCGGCCTCGGCTTCCCGGGCGGCCCCGCCGTCGAGCGGGTCGCGCGCACCGGCGATCCCCGCGCCATCGCCTTCCCGACCGCCAACATGAGCGACCGGGCGCCCGGATTCTCCTTCAGCGGCATCAAGACCGCGGTCTCGCTGCACGTGCGTCGCGCCGGTCCGCTCGGTCCCGCGCAGGTGGCCGACGTGGCCGCGTCCTTCCAGGCCACCGCGGTCAAGATGCTGGTGCGCGAGACCACGAAGGCGGCGCGCCGCTCCGGGGTCCGACGCATCGTGCTCACCGGCGGCGTGGCCGCCAACACCGCGTTGCGGGAGGCTCTCGAGGGCGAGTGCCGAGAGCGCGGGTGGGTCCTCCACGTGCCCTCGCGCCGCCTGTGCACCGACAACGCGGCGATGATCGCGGCGGCCGGCCACGATCGCCTCGAGGCGGGCGAGCGCGCTCCGCTCAACCTCAACGCGGTTCCCGACCTGGCGCTGGCATGAGCGCCGGACCGGTCTGAGCGTCCGGTGACTCGCCTCGACTACGAGGGCCTTCTCGCCGGCCTCCCCGACGCGGTGGTGGGGGTCGACGACGCTCTCCGCGTGATGCTCTGGAACCCCGCCGCGGAGTCGCTGCTGGGGCGCTCCGCCCGGCGGACGGTCGGCCGCGCGCTCAAGGAGATCTTCCCCCCGGAGACCTCGCTGGTGCGTCACCTGGGCGACACGCTCGCCACCGGCGAGAGCCGATCCGAGTCGGAGGCGGTGATCGAGAGCGGCGACGGGCGGCCGGTGCACGTCAGCATCGTCACCGCCCCGCTCGCGCGGCGCGGCGACGTCGAGGCGGCGGTGGCGGTGATCCGCGACATGACCCGCCTGCACCAGCTCGAGTCCGAGGTGCGGCGCGGGGAGACGCTAGCCGCGGCCGGGCAGATCGCGATGGGCCTGGCCCACGAGATCCGCAACCCGCTCGGGGCGATTCGCGGGGCGGTCCAGCTCATGCGGCGGGAGCTGGGCGACGACCCGCGCCTCGCCGAGTACACCGACGTGCTGTTCAAGGAGGTCGACCGGGTCAACCGCATCATCGAGATGCTGCTCGACATCGGCCGCCCGGTGACGCTCCGCCCGGTCCCGCTCAACGTCCACCAGCTGCTCGAGCGCGTGGCCCTCCTCGCCGAGGAGATGGCGAGCCAGCGCGGCGTGCAGATCCTCCGGCGCTACGATCCCAGCCTGCCGCCCATCCTGGCCGACGAGGACCGGATCCTCCAGGTCTTCCACAACCTCGTGCGCAACGCGGTGGAGGCGATGGACGGGGGCGGGCGGCTCACCCTCGTCACCCGGCTCAGCATGAACCCGCTCTTCGCCAAGGTGGACCTGGGCCACGGGCAGCGCAGCATGGCCGAGATCCAGGTGATGGACGATGGCCAGGGCATCCCGGAGGCGACCCGGGCGCGGCTCTTCACCCCGTTCTTCACCACCAAGGACAAGGGGCTCGGCCTCGGGCTGGCGCTCTGCCACCGCATCATCGACGAGCACCGCGGCGCCATCCAGATCGCGAGCGAGCCCGGCCGGGGCACCACCGTCTCCTGCTACCTCCCGATCGCCCGATGAGCGATCAGCGCCCGACCGGCCAGATCCTGATCGCGGACGACGAGGATAGCCTGCGCTGGGTCCTCGAGAAGGGGTTCCGGGGCGCGGGGTATCAGGTCACCGCGGTCAAGGACGGCACCGCGGCCCTCAAGGAGGTCGAGGCCGGGCCCTTCGATCTCATCCTGCTCGACGTGCGCATGCCCGGTATCGACGGTCTCTTGCTCCTCAAGCAGGTGCGGGACAAGCGCCCGGATGCCCAGGTGGTCATCATGACCGCCCACGGGACCATGGAGACCGCGGTCGCGGCCATGCAGCAGGGCGCCTACGACTACCTGGCCAAGCCCTTCGATCTGGACGAGGCGCTCCTGCTCGCCGAGCGCGCGCTCACCGCGCGGCGGCTCACCCAGGAGGTCACCGCGCTCCGCTCCGGCCTGAAGGAGGTCTGGGAGTTCGGCGCGCTGGTCGGCCGGCACCCGACCATGCAGGAGGTCTACAAGGCCATCGGCCGGGTGGCGGCCAGCGACGTCTCGGTGCTGCTACGCGGCGAGTCCGGCACCGGCAAGGAGGTGGTGGCGCGGGCGCTCCACCACTACAGCCGGCGCGCGGGGCGCCCCTTCGTGGGCATCTCGGCCGCCGCCATCCCGGCCACCCTGCTCGAGTCGGAGCTGTTCGGCCACGAGAAGGGCGCCTTCACCGACGCCAAGGAGCGGCGCCTGGGCAAGCTCGAGCTGGCCCACGGCGGGTCGGTCTTCTTCGACGAGATCGGCGACATGCCGCCCGAGCTGCAGGTGAAGCTGCTGCGCGCGCTCCAGGAGCGCAACTTCGAGCGCGTCGGCGGCCACGAGCTGATCCGCATGGACGTGCGGGTGATGGCGGCGACCCACCGCGACCTCGAGGCCATGATGAAGAGCGGGCGCTTCCGCGAGGACCTATTTTACCGTCTGAATGTCGTTACCCTCTCGCTGCCCGCCCTGCGCGATCGCCGCGGCGACATCCCGCTGCTCGGGGAGCACTTCCTCGCCAAGTACGCCGAGTCGCTCGGCGAGCGGGTGGTCACCGCCGACGCGATGGACCGGCTGATGGGCTACGACTGGCCGGGCAACGTGCGCGAGCTGGAGAACGTCATCCAGCGGGCCATGGTCATGGCCTCGGCCGGGGCGATCCTGCCCGAGCACCTGCCGATCGGCCCGGTCTCGGCCGCGGCCGCAGTCGGCACCGACGCCTCGCTGGAGGAGATCATCGAGCGCAAGATGCACGAGTGCGTGCGCGGCCTCCGCGGCCACGCCTCCGCCAACCTCCACGGGCTCATGGTGGGGCTGGTGGAGAAGCCGCTGCTGCGCGCGGTGATGCGGGAGACCAAGGGCAACCAGGTGCGCGCGGCCCAGCTCCTCGGCATCAACCGGAACACCCTGCGCAAGAAGCTCAAGGAGCACGGCATCGATCCCGACGCCGTCTAGGAGACCCGTGCCGATCCGCTGTGCCTGGGCCAACGGAGGCCCGCTGGAGATCGAGTACCACGACACCGAGTGGGGCGTCCCCTCGCGTGACGACCGGCACCTCTTCGAGATGCTGATCCTCGAGGGCGCCCAGGCCGGGCTCTCCTGGTCCACGATCTTGAGGAAGCGGGAGAACTACCGGAAGGCCTTCGCGGGCTTCGATCCGGTCAAGGTCGCCCGGTTCGACGGGCGCCGGCGCGCCGCGCTCATGCGGGATCCGGGCATCGTGCGGAACCGGCTGAAGATCGAGGCGACGGTGGCCAACGCCCGGCAGGTCCTGGCCGTCCAGGACGAGCACGGCAGCCTCGCGGCCTATCTGTGGCAGTTCGTCGAGGGCGTGCCGGTCGTCAACGCGTGGACCGCCATGGGGCAGGTGCCGGCCGAGACCGCCGCGTCGCGCGCGATGAGCAAGGCGCTCCTCAAGCGCGGCTTCCGCTTCGTGGGCCCCACCATCTGTTACGCGTTCATGCAGGCCACCGGCATGGTCAACGACCACATCACGACGTGCTTTCGGTATTCCAAACGGAGGAGTCGACGGGCATGAGGATCGGGGTCTTCGGAGCGGGCGCGATCGGCTGTGTGGTCGGAGGGCTCCTCACCCGAGCCGGGCACGACGTGACGCTGGTGGATCAGTGGCCCGAGCACATCGAGACCATGAAGCGTCGCGGCCTCAAGCTCTCCGGCACCTGCGGCGAGCACACGATCCCGGTGAAGGCGCTCCACATCCACGAGCTGCAGGGCGTCTCGACGCCGTTCGAGGCGATCTTCGTCGCGGTCAAGTCCTACGACACCGAGTGGGCGGCCCAGATGGCGCTGACCTATCTCAAGACGCCCGACGGGGTGGTGGTCGACTTCCAGAACGGGATCAACGACGAGCGGGTGGCCCAGGTGGTGGGCAAGGATCGCTGCCTCGGCTGCGTGATCACCATCGGCGCCGGGATGTACGAGCCCGGCCACGCGATGCGGACCGACTCCGGCGCGGTCGGCTTCAAGATCGGCGAGCACGACGGCCGCGACACCCCGCGGGCCCAGGCGCTCGCGAAGGTGATGAACGACGTGGCCGGCACCAAGGTGACCACCAATCTGTGGGGCGAGCGATGGTCGAAGCTCGCGATCAACTGCATGGCCAATCCGCTCGCGGGCCTGAGCGGCCTGG
>WNFC01000743.1_pt1 | contig 33184 bp, 27 predicted proteins | sample 5400541 | NCBI WGS metagenome assembly WNFC01 (sample SAMN13153342, study PRJNA577476) | soil metagenome | isolation source: 120 cm saprolite under Douglas fir tree site 2 hole 2 replicate 1 | place: USA:California | collected 2015-04-18
AGAAACCGGGAACAACCGATCCGAATGTCACGCGATCGGTGATCCCCTCGGAGAGCGCGAAGTACGCGGCGCCGAACTCGCGCTAGACGGCAAACCCGGTGCTCGGGTTGACGGATACCAGATGTTGTGGGTGTGGACCTAAGTTCCCACAATGCGAACCCACCCGGCGTATTCGACGGTGAGCCGGTTCCGCTGTCCGACGTGGCCGATACCCGAATCGCGGAGTCTGTGGCGGCTCTTCGGAGGTTCGTCGCTGAGCACGGCTCGCTCCCGACCGCCGAGAGCTGGACGCAGGCCGCCATGCGGCCGTCTGAGAAGACAATCCGGCGCCGATTCGGCAGCTTCCGAGCGGCGATCCAGCGGGCCGCGCTGACCTGATGCTGGGCGGGACCCGGGGCGCCCGAACTGGCCGGTGCAAGGGTTCCCGTTCGGTACTGGGAGCTCTAACACGGTATACACGACGCGCTGAACATCTCGGCGGACGACGCGCGTCGACGCCACGTGGCGATCGACGATGCCGTGTTTCGAGGGTGCGGTGGGGCGAGAATTGCTCTCCAATGGCCCCGGCGAGTGAGAAGTTGATGTTGCTGCGACCCGAGGAGACAGGCCGCCGCCAATCGGCCGGTCCGGCCGAAACGCAGCTGATTGGGATGAGGCTCCGAACCCTGCAGGTCGGCCCTGGCGAGCGAACTTTGCTCGAGCGGCTACTGCCCATCCGGGAGCTTTCGATGCTTGTAGAGGCTGATCGGAGGGCGGCCGACCCGGTCTACGGCGCCCACCGCTGGTGGGCCCGCAGACCACCCGCCATAATGCGCGCCGTGTTGTTGGCAGCCGCCTTGCCGTGGGATGCCAGCCTCACCGAGTTCTGGAACGCATTTCAGAGTGATCAGGCCCACCTCTCTGGATTACGCATCCACGATCCTTTCGCTGGGGGAGGTTGCACCCTCATTGAGGGCGCTCGGCTTGGTGCCGCCGTGTCGGGTGGCGACCTCGATCCCCTGGCGGTCGAGATCGTTAACCACGAACTTGCGCCACCGCCGGGAAATGAGGTGGAAAGGGCAGGGTCCCAGTTGGTCGACTACTTGCGCGGCCGGTTAGGGAACCTGTATCCCGAGCAGGGCAAATATGTGCCGCTCCACTACTTCTGGCTGCACGAGGTCACCTGCCCAGAGTGCGCAACTCAGGGTTTGCTCTATCGCAACCTGATTCTGGCCCGAGATGAGGGCCGTATCGGAGCTGTGGTCCGGGATCATGGATTAATTGTGTTCTGCCCATTGGACAGGACGATTCACCACCTAGGTGATCCCTCCCGACGTGAGCTTCGGCATCGTGGACGAAGGATTCCGATCAACGAAGGGACCTACAACAACGGTCGGTATACATGTCCTGCGTGTGGCCGACGATCAACACACCGCGACTTGCAGACAGGGGTCGCACCTCGGCGGCTTATCGCGGTTGAGGAAACCGCCGCCGGGTGTCGACGGCGCGTACGGGCACCCGTTCCCGCTGATTTTGCCGCTCTGGCGGCCGCGACTGCGATCACGACCTCTCAAATCGATTTGGACTTACCGACCGGGCGGCTAAGCCCTGACCGCCATGATGATCGTCCGTTGAGCTATGGCATCGCTACGCCGCGCCAGCTCTTCTCGGATCGACAGCTGGCCGTACTAGGGAGCGCGATGGCCTGGGTACGTCAAGCCGATCTACGGCCTTCGGTGCGCCGGGCGATGCGCCTCGCGGTGTCGAACGCACTGACTACTAACAACAAACTGTGCTCGTATGCAATGGACTATGGTCGCCTGGCACCCCTGTTTAGTGTCCGGGGCTACTCCATTCCCGCTCTTGCAGTGGAGCTCAACGCATTGCACCCCAATCAAGGACGGGGAAGCATCCTGCACTGTATTGAGCACGTCGTACGGTCGTCGACCCTCTCGGTTCAGCGCCACGTCTGGTCCGCGAGCGCGAACAAACCCCTGAAGACCACTATGACTTTCTCAAAAGCGACCGACTCAGACACTGTCACGTGCGTGCCGGCGGAGTACAGCCCTCCCAACGCCGGCAAGGTCGACATGTGCGTATTCGACCCACCGTACTTTGATTACATTTCGTATGGCGAACTTTCGGAGTTCTACCGCAGCTGGCTGGGCCTCGGTGATCCACCTAGCGAGCCTCTCCTGCCTAGCGGATCAGATCCGGCAACGCGATTCGGAACGAAAATGGGCGCCTGCCTGCGCGCCGCGACTGACCGCCTCGCAACCGGGCGGATGCTTGCGTTCACATACCACTCAGCTAACCCGGATGCGTGGCGTGCGATCGGCATCGCACTCGATGCAGCCAGCCTTGCCGTAACCGCAGTGTGGCCGGTGCGGAGCGATGGGCATATGGGCCACCACTCCCATCCAGGAAACTGTGAGTGGGACTTGATCTTAGTTTGCCGAAGAAAAGCCGAGACCCGGCCAATTCCGTTGAATGTAACTGTCGAGAGCTGGGTCGTTGTCGCGCGGTCGCTCCCAATAGGCGATGCCGACAAGGCAAGCATGGCGCTCGCCCTCGCGGCCGTCGGTCCCAGATTTGGGGCGCTGGATCGGGCGGATGGTAGCAGGAGCAAAGCAACGAGGAGGGCGATCACGAGATGACTGGCGAGGAGCGACGCCAGATGATCCAGGCTCGCGGCACGGACACAGACCGGCGGGAGCGGCTCTGGGTGCGTGAGGCGTGGCGTATGTATCCGGTATTTCAGATGCCGGTTGAGGCACTGCTTCTCAACGTCGAAAACCGACGATTCGCAGCCGAGCGTGCCTTGCTCGAGGAGCAGCTCGGACATGATCTCGATCCTGAGAACAATCCGAACGACGAAAGGATCGTGGAAACGATTTTGCTCGACACCAATCTGGAGGTCGACGGCGACCGGTTAACTGGCAAGCCTGGCAAGGACTATGAAGCCTTAAAGGGAGACTGGCAACGCCGACATCAGGAAACGGCACTGTGGATTAGGCCAGACGGCCTGGTACGTAACGGCAATCGCCGGCTAGCGATGCTCAAGCGGCTGCAGCGCGAGGAAGGACTGGAGGGTTTTGAGTACGTCGACGCGGTCGTTCTCGACCCTGCCGACATCGACGAAGTCGCTCTCTTTGATATGGAGCAGCGAGAGCAGCTGACCGAAAACCTTAAGGTCCGCTACACCGACATCAATCTATTGCTCGCGATCCGCGATGCAGCTGTTGCACGTGGCATCGATTGGTACGACCCTGACGACCTCGAGCGCGTCGCGGGCGAGCTCCAGTATGTGGTTGGCAACAATCAGCAATACGCATTAGTTCAACTGAACGCCATTAAGTACATGGACGCGTATCTCGAGGACTCTGGCCAGCCCGGTCAGTACCACAAGCTGATCGGGCAGATTGAGCGATTCCGAGACGTTGGTCGGGCGATGGCCCGCATCGAGGCCGAATACCCGGACGATTCGGCCGCCATGCTGCGACTGTTGTTTGCCGCGATCCGAGCGGGAATGCCACATACCACGATCAGAGACCTTAGGCGGATGTTCCGCGAAGATCGCGAGAAGCACACGGAGCTGGTGACTGCCGTCGATGCCCTCGAGCAGCAGTGGGAAGTGGCGGGTAACGAAGCGAAGTTGCTCGATCCCGAGGTAATTCACCCGGTCGACGCCACCGATGAAGGGGATACGGACGAAGAGGAGGTGGAGGCACCCGGCCCGAACGTCCCTAACTATCCGCAAGCCGCCATAGTGAATGTTGTAGACAACGCGATCGACGCGTTTGAGGCCTCCCGGTCCGACGACGTGCTAAAGATCTTGAGTCAGATCCGTAACCGACTTGACGCGCTCACCCGTGAGCAGCTAGCCAATAGTCTTCGTGGAGATGAGCGCGAAGCAGTCCGAGTGGCGCTTCAGACCCTATTCGACTGGGTGGACGAGCACCGAGATCTGCTCGTAGACCCACCCTCGTGATCGCAGACGGAGAAGAAGTACAGCTGAGTGTTAGCGGCGACGACGTAGTCGTCGTCGGTCCGAAGACCCTCGCGGATCGCCCAGCCCGGTTGTTCTTCCGCTCCGTCCTCGGTGCAAGCGCCACTGCGGACGGGTGGCGATGCCCACGACGTCATGCCTCCGTGACGAGCGTGGTTTTGCGTGTCAACACCTTCCTAGAGGGCCAGGGTTTTCGGGTTTCGCGGGTAGGCCAGGCAGATAGGGAGGTCGAGAAGGAACTTGAACGCCGTCGGAGCTTCTCCCGTACCCGCGACACGGCGTCTTCGTGGAAAGCGGGTGACCGCATCATTGATATCGAATCTGTGAAGAGGCAACTCTCGGAGTTCGGTTGGGTTGATGTCAGGCCCATGCGTCCCCACCAAGAGCAGGGCCTAGCCCATGCACTAGTCGCTGCCAACGCAGCAAATTTCTCAGTTCCGGGATCTGGCAAGACCCTGACAGCACTTGCGGTAGCTGCTACGCATCTAGCCGCTGGCAACATCGACCTCATTCTCGTCATCGGCCCGTTGGCGTGCTTCGCTCCGTGGGAGCATGAGGTAACTACCGCGCTAGGCGCCCGAATACGAACCAAGAGGGTTCGGGGCTCGGCTGGAGTTCGGCGCCTCACGTATTCCCAAGTCCGCCCGGGCACTCTGCTCCTGGCCAGCTTTGGGAGTGCGGCTGCCGATCGGCCTGCGCTCATCGAGCTCTGCCGAGCCCACAACGTGATGTTGATCGTCGACGAGTCCCATCGAATCAAACGCTTCCGAGGCGGACTCTGGGCCACCGCGCTAGTCCAGGTAGCGTCCGAGGCACGCGTCAGAATGATCCTCTCTGGCACGCCTATGCCGCAGAACGGGCGCGACCTCTACAGCCAGCTCAACGTTCTGTGGCCGCGCGGTGAAATTACCGGTGGGCGCGATAGCTTCGCGGCTCGCGTCGACGCTAACTTCCAGTCCGTGTTGCGGGACGTTCATCCATTTGTCGGTCGTACGCCTAAGTCCGCATTGGGCCTGCGGCCATACGAGGTCCATTACCACCAGGTGCCGCTAGGGTCGCTTCAGGCGGAGATATACCACCTGGTCGCCAGTGGATTGCGACGGCGTATCGACGGCGCGGAAACTTGGCAGGACAAGATTGAGGCGCTTCGGCGAGCCCGTCCGATTCGCCTCCTCCAAGCTGCCGCTAATCCGGACCTGTTCAACAGCGCGGACAATTTTTACCGCCTCCCTCGCTCGGGTGCGGACAATCCAACGCTGATGGATCGGTTGGCCAATTACCGCGCGCAGGAGACACCGGCGAAATCCGAGGCCGCCCTCCAATTAGTCACTGACGTAGCTCTAATGGGCGGTAAGGTCGTGTGTTGGAGCAACTTTGTTGCGAACCTGGACCAGTTCGCTGGCTTGGTGCGAAAGCGGCTCGCCGTGACGTGTTTTCAAATTGACGGACGCATTCCCACAGGCGATGAGCCCATGGATGATCAACCAAATGGTGGACGCTCCAATCCCGATGACACAGACACTCGCGAGCGCATCATCGATCGATTCTTGGGGACCAAAGGCCCGGCTGTTCTTGTAACGAACCCTGCGTCCTGCTCCGAATCGATCTCCCTGCATCGCGGGTGCCACCATGCCATCTACCTTGATCGCACGTATGACTGTGCCCAGTTCTTGCAGTCCATCGACCGAGTGCATCGCTTGGGCCTGCCACCTGACGTCACGGTGCAGATTCACATTCTTCTGGCTTGCATCGGGGATCAGCCCACCATCGACCAGCTAGTCGACGCGTCATTGCGTTCCAAAGAGCAGGTCATGCGTAGCCTTCTCGAGGGGGCCGAACTGAACCCGATCGGCGAGAGTGTAGATCCAAGCCAGGACGCGGATGGAACCACGCAAGATCTCGGAGCGCTGCTGCGATATCTCCTCGGAGAGGATCTGGTCGGCTAAGAGATCGTGGCGGTCCGATCATCTTGGTTCACCGCAATTCGAATGCGGCGACTTGCGGCCGTGGTCCGGACACTTCCGTCTCGAGCTCCTGGCTTGGAGTGGGAATCGTCTCGTCTCCACGTATGGCGAAACTGCGGAGGGCCGATAGATGAAATTCCAGCCTTGCTGGAGGTTCTGTTACGAGCAGAACTGATCGAAAAGCAGCAGGGCTACATTCGCCTCTCCGCCGCGGGTCAACGCATACGGACACGATCTACTCCGGAGGGCCCACGCCAGCTTAGCCTCGCGCTTCTTCGTGCTGGATACTTCTTTGACCAAGCTCGCCGCCTGCTCGACATGGGCACTGTCGCTGCTGACGGAAGCCTGACATGCAACGCTGGTAACGCCCGGAGATCATCTCCCCAGCTCGTTGGCGTTTTGCAGTATTGGCCCAGCGTAATAGTCCAGCCAAACCTAAAGGTGCCTGTTGAGCTGCTTCACGAGCTTGAGGCAGTGTGGTCCCTGCTACCGCCAGCGATACCGGATGACAACGGGGCGGACGTCATTCGTAAATCGATTGGGAATCGAGGCGAGCTCTACTCCTACCAGTTTGAGCGGCTACGCGCCACCGTGGCATCTAACATCGTTTGGGTCGCACGTGACGACGACGACCTTGGCTTCGACATAGAAGATCGGACTACTCCCCGCAGGCGCATCGAAGTCAAGGCCAGTGGCGACCGCGAAGTCCGCTTCTTCATGTCAACTAATGAATGGACTCGAGCGCAGGAGGATCCAGATCGATACGAGATTCATTTCTGGGGCGGGCTCGATCTCAACGTCGCGCCCTCAGAAGAATTCACTAAGCTGCGATCCTCGGGCTTTCCTCGGATATTTCTAAACTTCGCAGCCGCGATATCGAACGGCCAATTGGTAGCCGCCCCGGCAAAGTGGTTGGTGACTGAACCAAGCCCCCCAACCTAGAAGGCGGCCAGTCCCACCGGATCACTTAATGCGTCGCTGAATGGAGCCAGACTGCAAGTCCCGATTTGTGGATGGGTTCAGAGCAGGCCCGAGGGTGTCACTCTCTGCAGGTCCTTGAGGTCGCGAGGAACATCGACAGCCTTTACTTCGTAATCGAACAACTCGTGGACGATGTTCCGCGCTGCGGGCGCGCAGGCTGCTTGTGGCCTGCCATCTTTGCCAGTCCTGCCACCTCGAGAAATCACGAACTTACGAGGCAGCCCAGGTATTGCGAACATGCGTGGCTTCCAGTGAACGGCCGAGCTGCCAACTACCTGGAGTGACCTCGACGAACGCCGGCTGGCGCTGCAACTCGGACTGCAGAAACTCGAGGCGTTTTCGCGGAACTCTCTGGTAGCCCCAAATCCGTCGAACTAGCTGACCAGTGGTAATTGGTTGCGACGCCCCGGCAAGAATACGGGCGGCCAATGCCACATGATCCTGTGCAGTTGCAGAACTTACCGCGCCGGCGCGCAGCCGGGTGTACCCGTTCAACTTATCGACTGTGACATGCGCATAACCGCCTAGCGTCCATTTGCCACCCGTGATCAGGGCGTGCGCTCCATCTTTCGCTGCGGCTCTCAGCTTCTCACGCGCTGGTTCATGTATCGCACAGAGAATCATGCCTCCAATTGCCAACAGCACCAAAGTGAGGCCGATGCCTGTAAGCACCAACTGACCGTTGCGACTTGAGGCCAAGGAGCGCACCGCGTTGTAGGTGCCCTTGATGGTCGCGGCGGATACAGTGACACCAGCTGCGACACCGATATCGATGGCCTCACCTTTCACCGCGTAACCCGCAGCGAACACGAACTCGAGCCATGTATCGCCCGCTGCAAGTCCAGCGTCGACCAAAGCGCCATCCTTCGACAGCGCCTGGACTCCGAGCAGGACAGCGAGAGCGGCCGTTGGCGCATCGTCTGGATCCCTTACGCAAACTGCCGATACTCGTGAATCGTCGCTGTACACGTTTCCAGGATCGACCACTCGAATACGACGTGCGAGCGCACGCCACGCGATCTCTCCCCGACGTGGATCCAAGCCCTCCCGTTCGAAGTACCCTTCCAGTTTTTCGTCCACCTCTACAGCAACATTCGGCGCGACATACAGCCTAAGGAGCCCTGGCAGAGTCAACGTGTCGATTCCAGTGGGCTTCGGACTCTGACGGACATGTCGAGCCAGGTTCTGCAGAATGACCATCGTGTCAACAGGCGCAAACCGCACTCGTGGCAGGGCTGAATCGAGCTCGACCCGGAGAACGGTGTCGGCCGTCTGACGGAAAGGGCGATGGTGGTCGGAGGTAGTCATGGTGGCCCTGCGGAAGTCTATTTTCTAACCCTACGATGGATTATTCCGCGACCCCCCCTTTAATGGGACTTGCTGACCGCAGGTGTGGCCTGGCCGCCGAACGCCGCCCGGCCGCGATCTGCCGCCACCTTGAGGGCCAGGTGACCTCGTCATCGCAATCTCGTAACGGCTCGGGCGAGTTGATTCGCGCCATTAGTCCAGACCAAATCCTGTCGGCCTGACTGCCGGGCTCGATTGGCCGGAAGCTCTCCTGCGTCTTCGCGGTGTGGCAGTTGTGACACAAGAGCTGCAGATTGTCCAATTTCGATGAATTGCCGGCGATGTGGTCGATTTCGATTCCCGGTTGCCCGCAGAGAACGCATCGGCCTCCATCCCTCTCCACGACCGCATTCCGCGTTTCGGCGTCCAGATCACGGAGCGTGCTTGGATAGCCACCATCAGTGACTGCAAAGGCCATCTTTGTGCGAAGGGCTTCGGCTACAAGAGGGTCCTTAATCCGGCCGTCCCGGTAGACACGTCGGCCGTAGCGGACGGTATCTGCTCGCTGCTTACAGATCTCGGAGCAGAAAAGCGTGCCCGGCCGCATCTGGGGCGGCATGACGCCATCGCAGTTCAGGCAGTCCACGGCACGCGCTGACAGTACGACGTTGGATTCATCGTTGGACAGTCTGCTCGTCCAGGCGACAGCTGTATGTCGCTAACCTTCGAGCGTGGACGAGGAGAAGATCCAAAACAGTGGATGAGCGAAATGGAACAACCTACGGTTGTCGAAGCGGCTCGGTGGTGTCTCGAGTACCTTGCGGCTTAAGGTCTGGCTCGGCTCGGAGGAACATTCACACTGATTAGTCGCGCGGCTTTTCCTTTTGAGTTATCCGTAGGAATGCCTTGATCCGTTTGGGCTCGATGACATAGCGAGGCGTGCGGGTCTCTCGATCGAGCCGCCGAAGGGCTTTGGCCTGCATTGAAGAGTCGTCCAGATGACGATGAATGTGAGCCCTAACGTACTCACGATCTACCACGCGATCGGGAGCCGCCTGGATCGGTAACCGCGCAAGGTCAAAGGCCATAAAGGCTTCATACGCCCCGTACCCGGCGGTGATCAGACCAAGTAGACGTTCGTATACGACGAGTTTCGAATCGACTTGGTCATTCTTATGAACGACCCTGTTCCTCAGATCGGCGAGGCTGGCGAGGTCCTCACCTAAGTTCGGCGGCAGAAGGCCCAGTCGCCCTGCAACTACGAAGCTCTCGCGCATCGTTTTGGGACCCGACTCACCAAGTAACACGCCAGCTTCTTCACATGCTGTCAACGAGGCCTCAATTGTCTGGATCAAGTAGGCATACGATGCACGCCGCGCAAGGTTGGCCGACCGGTACTCGCTCCTGGTAAGGGGGTAAATGTCTCGCAGAATGCTGCTTGGGTAATGCGACAGTCTGAATTCCCAGAATCCTCCCTGGTAGCCCGGACGAAAATAGGGGTTGTCAGACTCCATTACCACCTCAAGTATCCACGCGTGCCGCTCAGGCGCCCAGGGATTGAGCGAGGACTATGGTTTCGCCGTGGCAACTCGCGCTGACCTACCCCAAATCGGAAGCCCTGAAGACGTCGCCTATTGGTTTTTCAGACTAAATGGATGTTTGACGATAAGGAATTTCGTGGTCCATCCCGAAAGGCGAGGATCTCAGTTGACCGACGCCGACCTTATCGCCGTTCGCTTCCCGTGGCGCTCAGAACAGAACCTGATCGACCATGGGCTCTTCGAGATGGCGGATCGATCGAGGCTATTCTTGGTCGAGGTCAAATCGGGCGGCGATTGCCGCCTAAACGGCCCGTGGACCGACAGATCCATCGGGAACCTGACCCGAGTATTAGAGGCAATTGGCTGCTTTGATCCCGACGAGGTCAGGCGAACTACAGAAGCGCTATACGGGGTCGGTCGTTACCGAGGAGACGTCATTGATGCTCTGCTTGTGGCTGTTGCCTCGCATCGCAGCGAGGAGCTTGTCAACATTGCGCCTGGTGCAGTGCAGCTCACGTGGGACGAGATTTTCGAGTTCATCTTCAGTCGGTTCCGGCTCTTTCGAGCGAAGAAGGCGCATCACCCCCAGTGGGATCCGCAGGGGCGCTCGCTATACACCTTGGCTCAACACGCTCGGAACGATTTCGGTTCGTTCAGGGCGGCAGTCCAAGGCGCATTCTTCGTATGAATTGTCTCCGCCTTACCTTTTAAGTTGCTGTGCGCCGAGTCACGATGCCACCGCCTCCCGCGACCGCGATTGCGATCGATTGGTCTGGGGCGGCCAAGGGTGCGGGAAAACGGATCTGCTTGGCCGAAGTGGTCGGCGACGACCTCGTTCGCCTAGAAACCGGCTGGACTACCGATCGATTGACCTCGTCGCTCATCCACCGGGCCGAAGACGACCCGTCGATCGTGGTTGGCCTTGATTTCGCCTTCAGCTTCCCCGTCTGGTTCGTCCAAGAACTCGGTGGCACGATCGAGTCTGTTTGGTTGGCGGCCGAGCGCAGCGGAGAGAGCTGGCTGCGAAAGCGTCAAAGCCCTTTCTGGGGTTGGGCCGGTTCGACGCGGCCGGCGACCGATGAAGCTCGTCCAGAATTCCGTAAGACTGATCTCGCACTAGCCGGGGCATACGGCAGGCCGAAGTCGATCTTCCAAGTCAGCGGGCCAGGGACGGTCGGGACCGGCTCGATCCGAGGCATGCCGGTCCTGGCTCGGTTACGAACCGCCGGCTTCGCGATCTGGCCATTCGATGCGCCCGCGCTTCCACTTATCGTGGAAATCTATCCCCGCGCCCTGACTGGGCCTGTTGTGAAGAGCGATCCGTCCCGGCGCCGCGAATACCTCGCTTCCAAGGGCTGGCCCCTCAACGCTGACCAGCGCACTCTCGCCGCCGACAGCGAGGATGCCTTCGACGCTGCTCTATCGGCGCGAGCGATGGCACGCAATTCGCAGAGATTCGTTTCGTTGCCCGCACCAGAGGCTGATAAAGAGCTGGAAGGGAAGATCTGGGTGCCTTGAGAACCTGGTGCCAGCACACGAGGTGCGCGACAATGCCGTGACAACCGATGTTGGTCAGGAAAGAGGGTGAGACAAAGTGGCACGCACCGGCGGTCACCCAATATGCCGATGAGGCCAAATTGGAAATACTGCTTAGGGAGTCGCCGGAGATGCTTCCAGGCACTTCCGGCACCGTGGCGGTGGCTTCACAGCTTCAAGTTCCCGACGTAGGCCCAGCAGACATTGTCGTCATCGACCAGGCCGGTGCAATCACCGTCGTCGAATGCAAGCTCAAGGCCAACCCAGAAATTCGGCGCTGGGTTATTGGACAGGTATTCTCGTATGCGGCCGGCATCGGAGAGATGTCCATCGAGGAACTCGACTCCGCTTGGGCGAAACGGACCGGAACGTCGATCGCAAAGTCATTCGAAGGCATTGATGCCGACGCTTGGGACAGCGGGGCCTTCGTTACGAATGTTGCCGAGAACCTCGAGTCTGGCCAATTCCGTCTGGTCATCGCGGTCGACAAGATGACCGAGGAACTGCAACGCACAATCAGGTACATCAATACTCACTCGCGAGGCGACTTTCAATTGCTGGGGCTGGAACTCAGCTACGTCTCGGATGGGGGCTTCGAGATCTTGACGCCCACCTTGTATGGCGAGGAATCCGCTGCCGCTTCTCAGTCGACCGGTTCTAAGAGGAGACCCTGGGATGAAAGCAGCTTCTTCGAAGAGTTAACACGAAACGTCGACCAGTCGACACTTGACATGGCCCGACGCTTGCAGACATGGGCGACAGACCACCAAATGGTGATCGCTTGGGGAACCGGCGTTAGGACCGGCACGATGAACCTTCGACTTCCTGAGGCAAATTACGCCTTCGTTCAAGTTTCCACGGATGGCAAATACACTCTGAGTTGGGGGTGGCCACATCTTCTGCCGAAGAGCACGCGCGATGCTGTGCGCCAGCGGCATTTGGAAAGGTTGAACCGCATCCCCGGCCTTAGCCTGCCTTTGGGCAAGGGGTGGCGTACGTTTCCACTCAAAGCGGTTGCGGAGGCTTCGCGATTCGATGCGCTCTGCGCCGCAATAGAGGAAGTGATTGCAGAAGCGGCATCGCCGAAAGAGGACAGTCCCGTCGGAGCTGACACATAGGCCCGGGTGGGCCAGCGAGTTGTTGATCTAACCGGCCGGTTGGATCAGCCCCAAATCAATGAGGTCGTCGCCCTCGATCCACCAACTCAGATCGGTGGCGTCGGTCAAGATCTCGATATGTAGTGTCTTCGCGTCGATCACGCCTATCTCGAGGACTTCTCGTGAATCGACATCCTCTCGTGCCCGCGTCGGATAGCCTGCTGGGTAGCCATGCAGCATCCTTCCAGCAGCCTGTGCGGCCTTATCGCGATATCGTGTGAGGTTCTGCGCTCCGACTACGTTTCCTTCGTAGTAAATGCGAATCTGGCCAGTGGCTAATGGCAGGCCAACGATCGCAGAACCGTGGGCCAGCGCGGTGCACAGCCTGGATTCGGGATGTGGCATGTAAAGGCTCAAACGGGATGGAGTGGCTACGTTAGATCGCACTGTCTTGAGCCTATCCGAACTGGCCTTCCACTGGGAATCGCCATTTCCGGAGCGCGCGGCCCAACAGGTTTCCTTACGTCGTGCTGCACCTCATTGCTAGAGTGGCTCGCCAGGGGGAAATAGGGCGACGGCTAGCGCGGCATCGAGCAGCCAGTCAGCATCCCGATGCTCATGAGATGAGCGTTGACGTGCCTTTCGAAGGCGATTCGCAAAGCCCTCCCACGCGGTGCTGTGCGCGGCGCAGAGCGGCACGTGCAGGACGAGGTCACTACCGAGTTTCAGGGGTTGCCTAACCGAAGATGGACGCTTGCAATCTTTGACACAGCATGAAGCCGGCATCAGCGGGCGCGACGCCTGAACCGAACCGCATTCTCGCTAAGCCTGGGTGACGCTCGCCATCCGTTTGCTGATGCCAATGAATGCCACCAGGCGGGATGGCGTCGTGCCGATGGGGGCAGTGGGCGACCCAGCAATCGTTCCACTTCCACGAATGTAACCCTTAGCTCATCACCCTCGGTCTCGAGCAATAGCTGCTCGATCGACCCATACTTGCCGCGGTTCGCCGTCGCTCGAGTGGCTTTGCGGGCTGGTTGACGCGATCTGGCTCGACCCCCCGCGTAGTACTCGCGTTGCTCGCCAAAGCGAAGGCCTTCGGTCGGCACGACCACGTCAGCTCCTACCTCGCGTAGGCCGTCGCGCAGTCCATAGTCGAAATAGTCCGCGCCAGCGTGGATCTCGAACGTGTAGTCGCGGAGGTCACCCAGCTTCGACCGGAGCGCGGCGAGCAATGTCGACGACCACTCACGACGCTGCTGCCTAGACATATTCGCAAGAGTCTTGTCGTACGTGTCGATCAGTTGATCGGGTTCTACGAGTCCATACTCGGCTGACAGAATGAACCAGCGGCCCACCCGACCTTCAACCGCTGCCCGACGATCGAGGAACATCGGGGACACGTAGAGGTCACGCGCAAGAGACGCGTGGCCAAGCTTGGTCTTCACGCATCCAACCAGCCCTATCAGAGGGCGCCCTCGAGCTGCCGTTGGCGGGCGGGTCCGAGCGCCGCTCATGGCAGCCACCGTCGACGCGGGCCGAACAGGTCCAACGGGCAAGCCGCACATCGAAACGTCAACTACTTGTCACGGCTGCAGCCCGTTCAATGTCCTTTGGGCATACGGTGGTAAGCGGACACGATTCACAGTTCGGTACGCCTGGGTGACACCAGCCTCGGCCGATGAGCCACGTCGGCATGTCCAATGCGCCGGGCCGCGTTGGATTCAGTCGTCGCGCTACACCGATCATGTGGTCACGGTCATCCCGATCAGCTAGCCGGGTTCGCAGAAACACGCGTCGGAGATGGACGTCAAACGCGATGTCGCTCCGATGGAGGTCTCGGATCTTGACCCCAAGATCACGCTCCAAAATTTCCACTGCCATGGCGGCCTTCTTTTGTCCGATTCCGGTGAAGGCGTCGAACCGACGCTGAAGCTCATCCGCGGTAGGCTCGTCGGACCAAATTGCTCTTGCGTCGCCGCCGTACTCCTTAACAACTCGGCGACCAGCGAGCGAAATCCACCGCGGCACATTTTCAACGTAGCGATGAAGCTTCGGGACCATGTTCACTGCGGCGTGAACAGCCTCTTGGTCGAGGGCGATGCGTTCTGGGTCAAGATGGCCCAATCGTTGCTTTAGTAGGAAAGGACCGCTCCATGCCCGTTCAGCGGCGATGCCTTGGTCCATGATCACGGCAACCAAGAAAGCGAAGGGATTTGTCTGTACAAGCTCGTTCGCATCACCGTTGGGAGTGAACTGCACCTCGCGGCCGCTCCCAACGGGATGCTGACTGCGGCCATATAGCAGAATCGCGGCAACTATTGCCAGAGCATCACCTCGCGGCCCGGTCCGTGGTGACTGCGATGCCGGGGCTGGGCCTGGACTAGATAGTGCCGGAAGCGATTTTCGCGGCTTACGTTCGCGAAGAAGGCCCCTCGATGCTGCTCGAAGCAAGGCATGACGCGTCCAGCCGTCGATGTCATCCTGACGGAGCTTCACCGCCAGACTGTGCGGACTATATGGACCCGACGCTTCGTCTGCCATTACTACTAGGTGAAAAGCCGTGTATGCGCGGGGCACCCGGTCGTCCGGCTTGAGGTGACCCTTTGTCATCTTGATGAGGCTCAAAAGAGATTTCGATATCGTGAAGTCGTCTGCTTCGACCCCTTCAACCGTTGGCCTGCCCTCCACCCATGTGACGGAGTGGATGCGGCGTCGTCCAAATACGTTTCGGTTTCCGATCCCATGCCGAACATGCACCTCAAGCCCGTCAACGTCGGCGACGGCTACCCACCCTCTCGTGAATGATTCGGTTTCCTTGGGCCACCTCCAGGAAAACGACCCAAGCGCCTCCATTTTGAGCAGCCGGATCTCGGGTTCCTTGGAGCCTTTCATTGAGGCGTTGTCATCGGCCCTGTTTGGCCGACCTCGATCTCGATCCGGCCTACTTCCGTGGTCGGTGGTGTTGCCATCGTGCCCAACCATAGATCTGCGCTCAATACCTGGTCCCGAACCGATTCCCATAAGCCTCTTGCTTCATCCAGGGTCACTGCGGCTTGCTTGAAGCCTTGCGGCTTCTTGTCCGTAACCATGGCGTGACGGATGCGTGGGCGCGCGAATCCGAGCGCTTGTCCGTGAGACGGGAGTGCTGGAAAGAAACTAAACATTCCATTAATTGGTGTTTCTCTCGTCGCTCCCCGATAAAGCCGATACCCAACATCGTGAGGCGAACTTGGGACCCCATCTGCGTACCACGGTTCGAGAGTGACGGCGTAGTACCAGTCCGGAACATTGCCGCGAAGCACGCTTCGGAAGGTGTCGGCGTTGTGGTCAACGTGATCCCGAACAACAAACACCGTATCGACCACGAAGGCACTCTCCGCCTGAGGGCCACCAAAGCGTGAGCCGAAAAGAATCACAGACCCGGAGGCGAGCCAGCGCAGCGAGTTGGTCGGTCGTTGCTGGCATCCCGTATAGAAGAAGCCGCCGAAGACACAGGGATCTGTGTTCTGCAAGCCGCGGTAGGACTGAGGGTACACGAGCTCCGCCTTCATGAGATACCTAGGAAAGCGATCCCACGGCAAGGAAGATGCCGGGTGGTCCAGGAGAGTGACCAGAGTCGAGGGAGGCTCCCATTCGCCCCAGAAAGTCAGATGCCCGCTGTGGGTCTGGTCTGGGCGCAGGCACTGGCCATTGGCGATAAGGAACTTCCGCGCATGCCTGGCTGAGTTCCATCTCACGCCGCTCGGTGTATCGGGCTCGTGCTCGCCGCCGGGATGGATGAACTGGACAACGAGGCGTCTGTCATCCATTGCCGAGTAGCTGGGACACAGCATTGCCGATCCGCCGCCGGTCAATGTCAGAGACAGTTCCGAAGGGACGGTTCGCCGAACGACCCCAAACAAGGAACGATTCCGTGTCACCGACTCGGATGCGCTGCTGGTAAACGTGGAAAGGATTGGCGCGTTCGATCGTGGTCAAGATCGACGCTTCTGAGACCTTCGGAAATGCAATCTTCGCAAGATGGTGCGCAGCAACGGAGGCGATGATGACTTGAGGTGCAAGCGCCACCACAAGCTCATGCCACAAGTGCGCACCACCTGGTTCGAGGCTGGCCTGCTGGATTCCGGACAGGCCATTCCAGGTTGGATCAGTCGCAAGAGGCGAGCACAAGTCCGTGTGTAGGGCGCTGGTACGAGCGTTGGGGAGATAACTGGCCCCGATCCCTTGCAGGAGCAGCTCGTACGAATTGAACCAAGCCATATATGGCCGATTCCGGAAGTAAGAGTCAAGGGCCTCGCGATGCACTCCTGGATCGCGCGCTCCATGATTCCCGTTTGAAGGCCGGGCCGAAGGGAAGCGCAAGAAGCGATCGGCCTCTGGGAACTCACGCCGTGATGGGTTGAGGCCGACAGTAGTAATGCGAACCAGGGAACGCGCGTAGGCGTGACTATCTCCAAAGTAGGTAATTGGAATGGACGGTCGAACAAGAGCCGCCTCGTTGAAGTCGTCAAAGAGCTGCCAGCTGATAGTCAACAATTCGTCGGGGATGAAGGGCTGATCACGTTTCAACTTGACCCTCTCCTGTTCCGTCGTCCGCTTGTTTATCCCAGAGCCCGGACCGAGTCCGCCTCGACGTCCACCTGGGTGCCCCTCCAAAGGACAGAGACAGAGTCGACTTCTCCCCAGGGAGCTAGAACGTGCCGGACGTCCAGTGGCCCCTCTATCCACTCTGGCACGCCCTCCAGGGTTGGAAGTCTCGGATCCGGAAACTTCTCCTTGTTGTTGGCCTGACACACGGCCCAGTCGTGAACTCGAGCACGAACCTGAGTGCCGTTCGAGGGTAGGCTCATTCGCGGATCAACATCTTGTAGTGGTCGGCGCAATTTCGCGCATCCGCTGCGCCAGCGGCTTAGATCCACCGGCCCGCCGGAGCGAACAGTTCTGAGGAAATCCGACAGCAGAGCCACCAGTCCATCCCGTGAGTACCTAAACCGGCCCCGCGGCCGGTGTTGTCGGCTCGATGCGAACCACCGCCCCCGTCGAGACAAATACGAACGACACTGCAACTGGCGTCTTGCCGGTGGTCGCCCTGACAAGTTCCGCGTATGCGTCTCCCTGCACCCGGTAGTGATCCATTCGGCTCTCCATCTCGCTCGCGCGGATGTTGTCAGTCTTGTAGTCGACAATCTCGTACCCCTGCGGTGTTTCGAAGAGGAGGTCGATAAAGCCCTCGAGGACGACCTCGCCACTTGGGGCGCCAATCGGCACCTCCCGCCAGAGACGTCCACTCGCTGTGGCGCGCCGAACTGGCTCGCTCTCACACGCTCGCTTCGCCAGCCGGGCAACCTCCTCAGAACGCTGCGAGATGCCCTCTGCGGCTGACTGGGCACGCGCCAAATTCTCGATCCCCTCCTGCGTCGCGAGGTCGATTGCCTGCAACACCGCATGGACAGCGCGGCCAACCGATGTGCCCCCGCGGCCACGCCTGAACCGGGCGGCGTCGGGCTCAGTCCTAGGTTCCTCGCTCGTGGCGAGCGCGGCTAGAGACGTGGCGGTCACAAACGGGACGCCCGCAGCGCCCGCCAGGGTAGCAAGGCGTTTTTCGATCCATGACTCCTCATCAGCGATTACCTGCTCAACCGTTGCAGCCGGATTCACCGCCGGAGCAAGAGGCGGTAGGACTTCCATCGGCTCGATATCGCGGACGCCGCCCACCATCGAGACGAGCGTCTCGGCGAAGGCGACAGCGGGAATCTCTGGCTTGGCTCCTGATTTGTGATGCAGGCCGAGAATGAGATGGTCGCGGGCACGCGTCGTCGCGACATATGCCAGCCGTATCTCCTCCGCCTTCCCAAGCGCCTTTTCGACTTCAGATGCATCGTTATATCCTGGGCTGGACCACGAGTACCCGCGAGCGTCGCTGAGTCTTGCGTAAACCCTGTCGTTTAGGCGGTCTCCAATGACGTTCGGGCTGGGAAAGGATCGGGATGATCCGAGCCCGGTCATGATCACAATCGGGAACTCGAGACCCTTCGCTCGATGCACGGTCAGCACCCGGACTGCCGACTCATCGCTCTCGACGATCGAGCCCGACACATCGCGAGCCTGGTTGCGCCCCAAACCCTCCATCCATTCGACGAACTCACGCAGCGTCGTCCGGCCGGTCGAGGCGAAAGCGCGGGCTCGCGCCGAAACATAGCGATACCGCCGCCATGACTCGCGTGGCCGCCGCTCCCCAAAGGCAGCCGCAATCAGCATTCTGTCGTCGACGAACCGCTCCACTAGGGCCGCAACAGACGTCCGGTTGCGATCGGCGTGGAACGACGCTAGGTGCTCGAGCGAGGCGCGAACGCGCTCAACCTTGCCGTCGCCTGGATACTGATAGTCGAGCCGGCCACGTTCGCCTGACCACTGAACGAGTTCCGTATCGCTACAGCCGTAGATCGGCGAACGAAGGGCCGCCACGACCGCAACCTGGTCTGAGGGGTCATCGATAGCGCGCAGGGCCGAGAGCAGATCCCGCACCTCCTGCGTGCCCACGACGATCTCGCCGCTCTCGATCCGAAATGGGATGTCTCGGATCTCGAAGGCACGCTCAAGGCGTCGCAAGTTCGTCCGGCTCGGCGTAAGCACGCAAATGTCTCCGTACTGGACGTCGCGGCGGACCCTGCCCTCCGGCCCACGGTCAGAGACCGACCAGTGTTCAGCCATGATCCTGGAGATGGAGCCAGCCACGGCCTCCGCCTCGTGCTCCCAGACCTCCGGCGCCTTCCCGTCCACAGAGCCACCAAACCGCCATAGGGCGGGGCCAGCCATCACAGCATCCGCCGCCAGCGGCTGGTAGTCAGGCTGGACGCCGAGCTCAAACGTCATTGCCGCTGCGAAATGGCGGTTAACGAAATCCAGCACTGCCGGCACCGATCGGAAGTTGCGGCTCAGCACAAGCGGATCCGCGACGAGGTTGCGAATTGCCTGGTACAAAGCGATATCCGCGCGGCGAAACCGGTAGATCGACTGTTTCGGATCGCCGACCAGGCACAATTTGCCCGGCTGCAGCGAAATCTTCCGCCAATCCTTCGGCAGAGAGGTCCTCGGATCAGCGCAGAGGTAGAATGCGATCTCTGCCTGCAGCGGATCGGTGTCCTGAAACTCGTCGATAAACACTCGTGCCCAACGCGACTGCACGCGAGAACGCACCTCGGCGCTGCCCCGCAGCAGATCACGGGCCCAGGCCAGTAGGTCCTGAAACGTGGCAACGCCTAGCCGCCGGCGTTCGGCAGCGTAGGCCAGAACAAGATCGCGGAGCACCATCAGCAACGCACAGAAAAGGACGGATCGCTGCGCCTGCAGCGTTTCCTCGGCGTCGGCCGTTATGTCCTTGAGACTCTTCTTCAGAAGCTTGAACCCGTTGTCTCCGTTGACAAGGCCCCAACCGTCCTGACGGCCCTTGAGCTTGATTTCTTCGATGCCCTGCAGCGCCAGGAGCGCCAAGTCGGCTGACTTCGCTTCGGCCAATCTGTCGCGCACGAAAGCGAGTCCCTCGACAATGGGAATCGCCTCGTGGCCGGCAGGCGCGTATGCCAACAACCCCTGCGCCTCGCGGATCCGCCCGGCGGCTTCATGAGCGACCCCGACTGGGTCCGGTGCGGCTGCGCACGTCCAGGTGCTGGTCGCTGACAGCAGGTCGTAGTTCTCGTGCAGCGCGCGGGCCAGTGTCTGCATTCTGTCCGGCCCCAAGCCGAGCAGAAGAGCACTACGCACCGTGTCCCGATGCTGCGGGTCATCGGCAACCGCCTCGAACCATGCTCGAAAGCGCTCCTCGAAATCCAGGTCGGCCTCGATCTCATCCATCGTGGTGAAATCGGGCGGTAGCCCAGCCTGCAGTGGATAAGTGCGGAGCAGATCGCCTGCGAAAGCGTGGATGGTATCGATGGACGCATCACCGATTTCTGTGCTTGCCCGCGCGCAGAGCGTGCGTTCCTCTTCTGCGCGAGCAGAGTTGAGTGCGACCGCCTGGAGGGCCTCCCGAACCCGGGTCCGCAGCTCTGCCGCTGCCGCCTCCGTAAAAGTGATCGCGACGAGCTGGGTCATCGCTATGCGCCCATTGGCAACGAGCTCCGCGATGCGCTCGACGATCGCGGTCGTCTTGCCCGTGCCCGCTCCGGCGTCAACGAACAGGGTGCTGTCGAAGTCGGTGCGCAGTGTTTGCCGGGCACGCCCGTCAGCCGCGAGCAGCTCAGGATCCACTTTCATTGCTGAGCTCCAGGTGGATGAGAGGCCCGGAACGATCCCGCTTTCGCTCGCGCATTTGATCGCGGCCCGTCGGACAGATTCGGTCGAACGAGCAGTAGATGCAGTTGGTCCAACTGCTCCGATCTGGCCTACTGTCATCCGAACCCGGCACCTGGGGGAATGCACCCTCCCGCATCCCGCGGTCCACGACATCGAGCACCGAACGCAGCCTCTCCGGGTCGTCCGTCACCGAGAGGAACTTGAAGTTGCCCTTCGTGCTGACGAACCAATAGCCACTTTCGACGCGGATGCCGGGATACCGAGAGCGAATCACACCGCTGTATACGGACGGCTGAACTTTCGTGCCGCCAACCACAGGGTCCGCGTCAAAGTCAGTGTCTTTGTAGGCCCGCCCTGTCTTGTAATCGATGAGACGAGCCACTTGTGGGGAGAGTGGGTCGGGGCCGAGGTCGATGCGGTCGATTCGGCCTCGCAGCCGAGCAGTCCGGCCCGCCCCGAGGTCGACCACGAGCTCATCCCAGGAATCGCTGCGCATGCCGAAGCCCTGTTCGAAATACTTCGGGACCAACCCATCCGCGCGTAGCTCATCGTCTTCGCGGAGGAAGGTCTGAAGATCGGTAAGGATGGCCTGGCGCTCGTTGTCCCAAGCAAGGCGATGGCCGATAGCACCGGCCTCTTCTAGCGCGGCGAACTCCTCCAGCGCAATCCTTTCGATCCGTGCCCGATCGGCGGTACCGTATATCTCTGCAGCGGCGGGTCTGCCCTCAGCCGCAAGCTCACCGAAAAACCGGCTCAGGATCTCGTGTACAAGCGAGCCTCTAGCGGTTGCCCCGATTGCCCACGAGACGACCTGCTCGGGACGCTCTGTTGGCTCGACATTGAGGACGCGATCGAGCAAGTAGCTGAATGGACAGGCTGCCCAACGCTCAATGCTCGATGGAGAATGCCGGTGGGAGTCGAGACCGGAAGCAAGAGCCTCCGACCCGGCAACCTCGGACGCAACATTGCCGTCGAACTCTGTGAAGGCGTCCGACATTCGTGCCGCACGCACTTCAAGGTGGCGGTGGAGTGGCAGATCCCGACGTGCCGCCAATCCAGATCGGCCTAGAGCCGGGCCCTCGCCCCGTGAAATCGCGGCACGCCACTCAGCCACATTCAGCAAACTCGGCGCTGCGGCGAGGGCCGCATCCGGCGAAGCGATACCCAAGACATTGGGAGCTCCCCTTCCCATGCGGAGCGCGCCTGCAGTGACTTCACGGCCACCTTCCTGTTTGCCGAGTTCAAGCACCCACGGTGACGGATAGCTCGGCCGTAGATCCGAGTCCCAGGCTGGGAACGACAGCCATACGGACTCAGCAGCGGCGATCGCCGCCAGGAAGTCGCGGCGCTCCTCGGAGCGGCGGCGATCGGTCCTACCCAGAGGATCACGGCCGCCATCAGGTGGAAACACTGGGTCAGGTGCCGCAGGCCTTGGCAGAGCGCGCTCGGTCGCGCCAAGCACGAAGACGCGGTCGAACTCCATGCCGCACAGCGCGCCAATTGGACCCACCGCTACTCCAGAGCCCAACCCGCCTTCGGCTTGGCGCCGGCCTTCCATGGTGCCCTGACAGGCCTCGACGAACCGCTCCAGGTCTACCGCCTCCTGAAGAGCGCTCGCCGCCGCCATCTGGACCAGGAGCTCGCCAACCATCTCGTCGGCCTCGCGCTGACGAGGTGGCCACGTATCAGCGAAGGGAATGTAGTGCCGGCGAAGCTTCTCGGCCCAGTCGGCAAACGCTTTCCAGGTCCGATCTCCTGGTGCCCGCGTGGCCTTCTCGGCCTGCTCGATGTACGCGGCCATGCGCTCCAGCGAGCGAGCTTCGCGCCGCCGGTAGCGAATTGCCCCCTCGCTGCTACCTTCATGTTCCATCCCATCGGCGGCCGCCCGCACGTCCTTCGCCTGGAGCAGGAGGCGATCCTGCCACTGCCGCGCTCCGCGGACCACGGCGGCACGGCGCGACAGGCGGTCCCAGTCCCCAATCGAGACGCCTCCCGGATCTGTCTGAGGCAACGCGCCGAGCCAGGCCAGCACGTCGACCCGAGAGAAGTCCCGCTCGCGCAGTCGGAGAAGACCGAGCAGACCGCGACCGGCCCAGCTCTCAGACAGTGGCCGGCCATCGATGCCTGCCCAGGGCACCAAGGCAGCATCGAGAGTGTCTCGGATCAGTGCACCGTAGGGCTCGCGGTCGCGATAGACGATCGCGATCCGCCGCAGCTCTAGTCCGCCTTCCAACTCGCTGAGCAGGAGGCGCACGACACTACGAACTTCTTCCGTGGCATCCGGCGCTGCGAGCAGTCTGACTTTTGGGCTCGCCGCATTAACAACCGGACTATCCGGCCAGCTAAGGCCGAACGCTTGGGCAATGGAGGCGGATGGGAGGTCTGCTGCAGGGTCGTCGAGCGCGCTCAAGGCGATATCGATCGGGCAGAAACCTGACAGCGCCTTGATGAACCGGGTTTCTGCGGGCTTTTCGCTGGCCGGCAGGTAAACGAGCACGGATCCAATCTCCACGACCATCCGGCTCACATTCGCGCCAGAGAGCGCAGCCGTCGCCGAAGCCAGAAGGTCTTGCTCGTCATAAAGTCCTGCCGCTGCAACGACGCTGACGTATTCGCTGTAGACCTCGAGCGCGGCCGCGGCCATGAGGCCCCAGCGTGCAAGCTCCTGCAGCCTGGTTGCCTCGACTTCCGCTTCTCGGAGCTCGCGGAAAAGATCGGCTAAAGCCCGCACCAGCGCCGGGTGCTCGCCTACGTCTCCGAAGCCATGTCCTTTCCGGCGAATAGCCTCACGGATCGCGGCCTCCTCGGACGGCAGCGTCAGAGGGGACTTGCCTGCAGCGGCCAGCGCGGGTGCGCCGAGAGGCTCGACGAGGCGGCCCATCACCCCAAAGCGCACGTTTGCATAACCCTCCCGAGCAAGACCGCGGCGCGCCGCGAGCCCCACGTGGTTCGAGGAGACGACCACAGTCACAGGTGCCAGCGGATCGATTCCCTTGAGCTCCGCGATCCTGCCCTTTAGCCAGGCGATGGATTGCCTTCCGGGGCGTACGCGGATCAGGTTCACAGCCGCCGTCGGGAGAGCAGCCGATCCTCCATTCACGCGTCGAACTCTATCGCCGGAGGTGGGCATTCAGCCTCCCGTGACGCACGAGTCCTGACCAGTGGCGTCATTTCGCCGACATCGCCATATGCGGCCCCAAAAAGAAGCTCCGTGAGGCAGGCCAACCGCCGGGGGTCGTGTGGAAGGGGATCCCGCGAGAAGTTCCGACGGAGTCCCCCACCTTCGAAACCGAGGCAACCAAGGGCTGTGACCGACACCTCCCGCAATCCCTCTGCCTCAGGCAGCCACTGGCGCGAGCCAACCTCGCCGAGTACAGCGGAGTCGTGGACTATGTACTGGACGTATCGATCCCCGTTGCGTGAGTCTTCAAAGATCAGGTAGTCGTTGTCACGCAACTCAAATAGCAGACGTCGTAGCTCCTTCTCGTACATCAGCAGTCGCAAGTCACGCTCCATGGTCGAAGCGTGACGGAGGGCCGCGACAGCTCTTTGTCGCGACCCCCTAGCTGTATTAGCAAGTTCGACAAATCCCTTACGTTGGTTCGTCGGGATCGACAGGTCGGGATCGGCTGGCCCTCCGGCTGGCGCCGTAGCGACGCTTAAGGTCGCTGGCTGAAAACGACCTAGCGGTGGTGCCAGTGTCCAGTTCGTCGAGCTTGGCCTCGCCAGCCGTCATTTCGGGAATTGCCGCGGAAGACGGGTAGGTCCGGCGGACCCGCTTCATAGCGTCCCGGGCCGAGGTCACACTCCGACCCGCGGCATCGAAATCGCCAGCTTCAAGAGCTACATACGTCTCCATCTCGGCGAGGGCAGGGAGCTGTGCGAGTACCTTCGCGACCACCCCCGCATCCACCGGGTAGTGGTCCACCTCCGCCGGGTTGCAGACCGTGACCTTGGTGGCGACCACGACCGCAACTTCGGCGCCACTCTCATCCGTGTAGGTCGCACGGGCGGTGACCGCCAGCTCGCCGCCGGCAAGCGCGACGGGGGTCGTGATCTCGAAGACGAATTCTTTGGGCCGCACGAGATCGCCTAAGAAGACCTTGAAGCCGGCGCCATCAGGCTCCTGCCGGTAGGCGTTGAGATTGGTGCCGACCGAAACCGCATCTGGCAGTTCGATCGTCACCTCGACCCCCCGAGCGGTCACGCGAGCAGCGGCGGCGAACTCCTCGCGCAGGACGGCGTCGAGTGATTGCAGCGACTCAATGTGCGTGAAGTCCCCGTTGCCGGCCTCGGCGAGGTGGCTCAGCAGCGCGATGTTGTAGTCGAACCCGAAGCCGAGCGTTGAGACCGTGACGCCGTTATGGGTCGCGCCGGCCGCGTGCTCAGCCAAAACAGCGGGACGCTGCTCGCCAATATTGGCCTCGCCATCGGAAAGCAGGACCAGCTTGCACCCGAATTGCTTCCGGACGGCCTTTCGGAATTGGGATACCCCGGCCTTCAAGCCGCTCTCGATGTTTGTGGAACCGCCGGTTTCCAACCCCTTGATGGCGGCCGCGAGCTCCGTGCGGGACTTGGCGCCTAGGATGGTCAGGGGTTTGACCACCTGGACTGTGTCGTCGAAGACGACCAGCGCCACGACGTCGCCGTCGTGCATCAAATCGAGCAAACGCAGAGTTGCGGCCTTGACAAACCCGAGCTTGCTGGGCTGGCCGGTGTCGTCACCTCCATGAGCTGGTTGATCTGGGGTGATTGATGCAGCGGCGGGTCCGACCATCGAGCCCGAGCGGTCGATGACCAGCGCTAGTGCGACGTTGCGGCGGTCAGGCTGCAAGGGCTGGGACGGCGGCTCGGTACGGACGAGCAGATGCAGGGCGCCACCGACCCTGACGATGGCGCTCCTCGACGGACGGATGGTGAGCTCGAGTTGTTGTTCCATTGGGCGAGCTTGGAACCTGGACGCGACAGCTGACTGTCGGGCTATCTAAGTGCCAGTGCGTTCTCTAGCCGAAGTTCGCTCACGATGCGCGCGCCGGTCCTCGACCATTTCGATCGGCTTGGGAAGTCTCGTCAGCGCTAGTCGGGCAGATTCGGCACTGCCATCCATCTCGTAGGTCCGAGCCATGGCCCGAACTTCAGCCTGAATATCTCGACGGAGTTCAAGTGGCTTCAGCACCTCGCACTCTCCTCCCCAGCCCAAGACCCAATGCCTGAGCTCGAGGATTGAGCCGACCCGAAGGGTCAATTGGAGCCGCCCATCAGGCAAGGATTCGACGACCTGGGTCGGATGCCAAATAGTTTCTTTCGCGCGCCTGACGGCATCGCGCTTGAAGGCGAGCACAACCTCGACCGGCTCCGCGGACGACCAGATGTTCCAAGCGCCGGCGACGTGATCGCGAACCGAAAAGCCGAGCGGAGGGCTGAAGCGGTCATGAAGGACGGTGACAGCGGAGATCCGCTCTAACTTGTAGATGCGGACCTGCTTGGGTTTCGGATCCCAGGCCATCAAGTAGCAGGTGTGCCCCGCCGCGCTTGGCTCAAGAAAGAGAGGCCAAAGGCGGCGCTCAAACGTGTCCTTCATCGTGTAAGTGATCACGACCTGACGCCGCTCGGCCCAGGCTGTTGTCAGGGCGGCGAGCACCTTGGTGTAAGTAGGGTCGATTGGCTTTTCAGCCATCTCGTCGCCAATCTCCATCAGGGCTGGGCGCATGGCCTTAGGCAGGGCAGCAGACACTTTCTCGAACGCAGCGACTGCGAACGGATTGGCCCGATCAGCAAAACGCAGCATAAGCCTCGCCGCCAAGAGCAGACTGACCATCTCCTGGACATTGAGGTTCAACGGGGGCAGCCAGTACTCGGGCACTACCTGCCACCGCGCTCCGTGCTTAATGAACGGCACACGAAGTTCGGACTCCAAGGCCGCGATGTCCCGCTGGGCCGTGCGCTGATTGATCTCCATACGCTCTGCCAGCTGCCCGCTGGTCAGACCATAAGGCACTGCCTGGAAGAGGGTCACCTCACGTAGAAGGCGTAAAACGCGGTCCTGCTTCTCAAAGTCCGCGCGCGCCATGCGTCGCGATTATCCACCCCGTACGGCGAAACCGCCGGGGCGAAGTCGCTAGGACTCTGCCATCGGGGGACAACTCCAAATCCAGCGGCGCAATGGTTACACGATTCGTCGTCTACCCGGCCTCCGAGCCAGACGAGTGTTATGGCAGCTCGTTTGCCGTCGTGACGACCCGATAGTCCACACCGAGCGTGCCTCTGAAATGATGCTCACCGCAGACAATCTTTAGCCGCTCATCAGGCCGAAGGCTGGTTTTCCAGGTGCTCGACTTAGTCTCTCGGACGAGGTAGAGCAGTGGTTTGCCAGTCGGATTTCCCTGTACGTCCAGATCCTCCATCACGATCGCCCAGTCGGGCGTGTAATCACCGACGGGCGTGGGGACCTTGAACCACGGGGGGAGCTTCAGGTAAACCTTGACGTCGTTGCGGTGTTCGAGGCCCTCCACAAAGCTCCGTTCGATCTCGGAGTCATAGATGACGTGGTCGTAGACCGAATGAGGACTAGGCACCAAGTATTGCTGCCAGCTCTCAATCTCCGTGTCTAACTTCGCCATCTCGTACCAGTCACCGATCTTCTCGTACTGAATCCCGTCAGCCAGATGATCAGCCAAACAATCCTTTATCGCTCGGACAGCTTCCACGGCGAACTCGTGTGGATTCTCCAGCGCAGCATTCTTGTTCGATGCGCGGCAGAAGAGTTCCAAAAGCGTAGCTCGCGTAAGGCGCACAGCCGGCGTGGTGTGGTCCATGAGGTCAGCCATTACGTCCACCAGATTCGGCAAGGGGTAGCGACCGACTAAGTCGACGGCGGTCTTTGCTGCGCTCATTTGGAGAGCCACGAACGAATCTGCCGCCCCCACGTGCAACTGTACTTTCGTAACGGCGACTCGCGGTGGGTGAACCGAAATCTGGTCGATCTTCGGTCCGACATCCTTCAAAAACTCTTCGGTATCTACCTTTACCGCATATCGCGTCCTGTACTTGATACGGTCCCAGAGCGCCTTGAACTCAGGCTTTAACATGACCTGCTTTTGTAGCTTGGCAGTACCGCGCTGCCGTGCATTGGGCGGCTTAGGCGGCAAACCCTCCTTACCGTACTCATCCTCAATCTCGGACTGCAGCTGTTCCACGTACCGTTCATAGCTCTCGTTGGCCACGACCGTAAGGACGTTGATTCGCTCATCGTGGATGCGGTCGCCCTTTTGGTCCCTGCAGAGACGGACCCCACGGCCGACCTCTTGGCGCTTCTTGATTTCCGATGCGGTCTGGTTGAGCGTACAGATCTGAAAGACATTGGGGTTGTCCCAACCCTCGCGCAATGCGCTATGCGAGAAGATGAAGCTGACAGGCTCATCGAATGACAGCAACCGCTCCTTGTCTTTCATGATCAAGTCGAATGCAGCCGTGTCTTCCTTCGTCTCGCCAGAAACGGAGTCGAGGAACTCTACAGACCCTCCTCGCCTGCGCTTCTGGGCGAAGTACCCTGCTTGAACAGTTGCGGGATCGATGTTGCTCCAGTCGCCATACATGCCTCTCTGCTGATTGAAGCTGTTGACAAAGAGGCGGCGAATAATGCCGTCAGCCTGCACGTAGTTGTCGACCCGATCAATAAAGAAGAGCGACAGTACCTTGATGCCGTGCGATCTAAGACGTGCTTGCTTTCGGAAGTGTTCCTCGATCGTGTACCGGATTTGCGCGTCGAAGATTGCATCCTTGTCGGCGCCTCTCGAGTCCCCTACTGAGAGCTCTACGTTATTCGCAAACCTCACGAAGCCAGCGCCTGGATTGATCTCCTCTACTTCAAAGCCGGCATACTCGCGGCGGCCGGCCTTCCGCTCCAGCGAATCGCCCGGCTTAACTGAAACCGTCTTTTCCTTGACGGCGCCTGTCTTCATCAATTTGTGGAGGGCTACCATGGCCGACACGGTTTTCTTCCGTGAATCGATGCGATCAAGACGGACGAAGGGCTGATTGACATCATCTTGCTTCACGATCGAGGCAACCTCGATCCGCTTGACCAACCCCTGTCGGTACGCCTCGAACGGTGTCAGCCGATAGATCACGTTGTAGGGGTTACGGTGGGTGGCGCTGTAGCGGAACGCTACCAACGGATCGAGAGCGGCAAGTGCTTTGACCCTAAGTTCGCTCTCCATATTCTGGGGTTCATCGAGAATGAGAATGGGTCTCACCGACTGAATTACGTGAATCGGTGTCCCACCTTGCAGCCGATCGTTGGTCTGGCGAATCACATTCGACGCCTTGTTGAAGGAATCGATTGTCATCACCATAATCTCGATGCTGTCTGACGAAGCAAACTGGCGCACCTGGGCGAGATTGGAAGAGTCATAGACGTAGTAGCGATACGGCAGGTTGTCGTACAACTCGTGCAGGTGCCGTTCGGTCATGGCCAGATCCTTGAGTACACCTTCACGTATCGCCACAGAAGGAACGACAACCACGAATTTCCTGAATCCGTATCGCCTAAAGAGTTCGAGCACGGTGCGTATGTAGACATAGGTCTTGCCCGTGCCAGTTTCCATTTCGAGCGAAAAGTTGGGGAATTGAACGTTCTTCGAGCCTTCGGCCGTTAGGATCGAATCCTGGATCTGTGCAAGTTGCCCCGAGGGCTCTATTCCATGTTCTTGCTGGACAATCCGGAGATTAGCCAGCAGCGACGATTCATCGAGGTCAAGGCGGTTCACAACGGCACCGAAACCGGTGCCCAAACCGAAACTTAGATCGATTTCGATTCGGGGCTGGCCCTCGAACAAGGCGCATGTAGCCTCGATCGCTTCAAGTTGGTACGCCTGCTTGGCGTCAAACTGGAATTCCACGCAAACGTCTCAGATTGTCTTTAGCCTGCACTGCATAGAGAGGTTCGCAGCGAGGCTGTCGGTCAAGGCAACATCCCGGCATACAAACAAGTCCTGGCCGGTGAGTTCAATTGCAGTTGGAGTCTCAGGGTTCAGTTCCGAATCGAGGCAAATCGTGAAGGACTGGGACTTGTCGGGATCGGTAACTCTCCACACCTCGTTCAATTTGGCGGAGTCGACTCTTTCAAGGCGCGAACCGAGGCCAAAGCCCTCCTTAATGGCAACCTCCCAGATCACCCTCTCGACAGTCCAGCTTTCCACCAGGTTATCGGCGAACCAAGCCATCTGCTTCGCGTAGGAATCTGCGTCCCGTTCTTTGACGCCGGCCCAAGGTTTGAAGCTTGAAGCACTCAGCCCAAATACCCGAAACCCCAGGTCTTCGGCCAATTCGAGTCCTTTGAGCTGCGGGTTCGGACTTGACGATGCACCAAGTTTGTCAATCACTTTGCGGATTCGATCTTCGCAAATTGCGGCGACGTTCTCGTACCCGGCGCGACGGGCGGCCGAGTCGACCGGAGTAGGCTCGGGCAACTGAACACAGATAAAACGTCTATTGCCTCCATCGCGGCGATTCATTTCTAGCACTGCATGGGCCGTGGTCCCAGAGCCAGCGAAGAAGTCCAACACAATGTCGCCAGTATCAGTCTCGGTCGAGATCTCTACAATCCGACACAAGAGAGCGGTGGGTTTGGGATTACTAAAAACCTTATCCCCCAACAATTCCTTGACTTCAATCGTCGCTTTCTTGTTGCCTTCGAGATCGTTCCAGAGCGGCGAGGGCCTCTTCTCACGACCTTCTAGGTAGTACTTCACATAGGGAGTCCATCGTTCTCCGTCATCCTTTGCCACTTTCTTCCAGACTATGTAGTCATCGGCGAGGATTCTCTTGTACGTAGCCGGCCCGCACCGCCAACAGCTCTCGTAGCCTCCCGGACCTATTGGGAACACTTGAGTGCCGTCTGGAGCCTCGACTGGGTAATACATAAACGGTCGGTCCTCGCGGCGGTCATTGTTTCCCGTCTTTCTCAGCTGCAACAAGGAGTACTTGCCACGCTTGTCTTCAAGATTGAAGCGCTCGGCGTCCTTCTCTGAGAGCGGCAAACCCCCCACCTCGTAACCGGTGCTCTTCGAGTAGACAAGGAGATAGTCGAACGAGCTCCCAAACCCTCTGCTGTCTTGACCCGTGGTGGTCCCAGTAGCCCTAACCACGCAACCCAAAAAATTCTCCTCGCCGAATAGATCGTTCATCAGCATTCGGAGGTTGTGCTGCTCATGGTCGTCGATACTCACGAATATCACACCGTCGTCCCGCAACAACTGTCTCGCCAGGAACAGGCGTGGATACATCATCGAAAGCCATGTCGAGTGATACCTGCCGCTGGTTTCGGGGTTACTCGTCAGAAGGTTCCCCGCTGCATCCTTTTGGCCGGTCAGCTTCAGATATGCGTCAAGCGGGTCGGCGTAGTCGTCTGCGTAGACAAGATCACTGCCGGTGTTATATGGCGGGTCGATGTAAATGACCTTGACTCGACCGAAGTAAGGCCGGTAGAGCAGCTTTAGAACCTCAAGGTTGTCTCCCTCGATGAAAACATTGCCCGTTCGCTCAAAGTCGATCGACGCCGCTAGGTTCGGAGCGAGCGAAGCTCGAGACGGCATCTGTAGCACCTGAATCGCGTCGCGCCTTCCTGCCCAGGTGAAGCTGTAGCGCTCGGCACGGCCGTCGATTGCACCACCCAATAGGGTGCGTAGCTTTTCGAAATCGACCCTGCCCTCCACGATGGCCTCCGGAAAGACCATGTCAAGGCGAGCAATGCTGTCCCCGACAATGTCTGCAGATGTGAGGGCCACGTGCGCCACATCGCGTCCGCCCGTCGGCTCCTTGCTGTTTGTCTGTTCCTTGGTCGTTGCCATCTTGCCCTCGCGGTCAGTCGACGAAGTCTGCCACGAACCCGGAGAACCGCCCCTCTGTTGACTAGATTCCGCACCTTGGAGTCTCTCCGGCCGGGCCGACACAGCATACCTATGAGATCAAAAGCCCACCCACAGAGCTGCACCAAGGACTCCGCATCACCCGCTGCCAACAGACCCGGCGCGCAGACAGGTCGGAGATCAAACCAAATTAGTGTCCCGGATCCGCCCCGCCCATCCTCAAGGAGTGAGGTGGAACGTGGATCGCCGCTGCGTACTCTTGGCGATCGATTTTGGTTACCTTCCATGCACAGCGACACACTCGACAGAACCGCCAGGCGCCCCGACTCAGAGCCGCGTCAGTTAGCGTCCCTCCGCAGTTGTCGCAGGCGCATAGTCCAGCGTCCACTAAAGTCAGTGCCTTGGCGCGATCGAACATGCGTTCGAATCATACCTTCCCAGGTATGGCTCGGCTCGGGCCTCGCGTGGACCCCACAGCCTTCCGACGCCGCTCACCAGGTTTGATCTGACAGACCACGTCACACCTGCGGCAGTCTCGCGGTCGGTGCCGAACTATTCGGTTGTTAGAGTGCTTGGCGTCGGCGCCGGGGTCGACACTTCAGGCGTCGAGCGCGTGCTCCTTCTGAAGCTCGGCGGCTCTCGCGTGCTGGCCGGTCTCCAGATAGGCTGCGCGCAGCTTTCGGGCAATGTCCTCGCGCTCGGGCTGGCGCTCAAGGGACTGCTCCAAGAGTGGGATGGCCTTCCTCGGCTCTTGGCGAGCCATGTGGTTGGCGGCCAACGCGCCCATTAGCTCGACCCTCGCTGTTTCGGCGAGCTGACGGAGGGCCCGAACGTACTCGGCCGCTGCGCCCCGGCCGCCGTTGGTCTCCTTCTCTATTTCCTCCCAATCAGGGAGAAACTCACCCTCGGTCTCCTCGAGGATCCGGCCGGCCTCGGCCGCCAGGTCGCCGCTGAGCATCCCGTACTTTGCGGTGCACTGCTTGGCCAATTCCTGGAGAAGGACGATGTCGATGCTGCATCTGCTTAGATCGAGGCGCAGCTCGGTGCGATCGGCGATGAGGCGTGATGACAGCACCGCCGGCAGGTCCCGCTTGAACATATCGCCGAGCCGGTCCCGAAGCCGCTTGCGCTGCCGCTCAGGCGACAGGCCTGGCGAGTACTCATCAGCGAACGCGCCGCGATCGACCCGACCTCCAGGTTCGAGCAGGCCGCGGACGAACAGGTACAGCCAGATGTAGGCGAGCACTGGTTTGCCAATCAGCACAGGCGCGTAGTCCTGACCCGCCTGACGGAGCTCTATCCGTCCGAACGTCCGAATTGAGAGGTAGCTCGGGTCGGCAGATGCATCTGCGGGCTCCGCGTCTTCGGTGTCCTCGGTTGCGTTCTCGTCCTCAGGTCCCTCAGCCGGGGGTCCGATCCGGGCCCTTGTTCCTGGACCATCGCCATTCGGCTTCGCCATGGCGTGCGCCATCGCCTGCCGCTCCAGCCACCACTTGACGCTGATGAGTGGCCTGGCCTCGACCTTCGCGGCAACCGCCTTCGTGGCGGGCAGCGGCAGCCCGCGGCTCTTCAGTTGACCGTGAAGCTCGGCCTCGTTTATTGCGCCCTTCAGGTGTGCAGCGAGCAG
>WNFC01000746.1_pt1 | contig 33166 bp, 27 predicted proteins | sample 5400541 | NCBI WGS metagenome assembly WNFC01 (sample SAMN13153342, study PRJNA577476) | soil metagenome | isolation source: 120 cm saprolite under Douglas fir tree site 2 hole 2 replicate 1 | place: USA:California | collected 2015-04-18
CCGCTGGGCACCATGCCTGCCGACGCACACCAATGGATCGTGCTGGTGATTGGATTTGTTGTGTCATTCATTGTTGCTCTGGGTGTGGTGGCCTGGTTCATGAACTGGGTTCGGGAACGCGGCTTTACGCCATTTGCCATCTATCGTATTGTGGTCGGGATTGCCGTGCTGGTCTGGGCGTTCAAAGGGTAAGAAAACCAGACACATCAGAACATGCCCACCATCAAAGTTAACAATACCGAGCTGTTCTATGAAGAGGCTGGCGCCGCGCCGGAGACGATCGTTTTCTCCCACGGCTTGTTGATGGACCACACGATGTTTGGTGCACAGAAAGCAGCGTTTGCACCGCGCTATCGGGTGATCGCTTACGATCATCGAGGGCAAGGCAATTCCTCGCACGCCGCTTCGGGCTATGACATGGATAACGTCGCCGAGGATGCCGCTGCGCTGATCCAGGCTCTGAACGCCTCGCCATGTCATTTCGCCGGACTCTCAATGGGCGGATTTGTCGGCATGCGGCTGGCGGCGCGATGTCCTGAACTGCTACGTACGCTGACACTGATGAATACCGGCGCCGGACGCGAACCATTGCCTGGCCGCATCCGCTATAACTTTCTGGCCCAACTGGTAAAAATTGTGGGCACGCGGCCGTTTACTTCCATCGCGGTGAAAGAGCTGTTTGGAAAATCGACCCGTGCCTCCAGCGATCCCGCGAAACAGGCAATGCTCAAAGAGTGGACTGCAAAGCTTGCCTCCCGACCAAAAAACGTGGCCAAAGCATTGCTTGGTGTGATGAATCGACCGGAATTTTCCAACGACGAATTGATGGCCATCAAGTGCCCCACTCTGATCATCACGGGCGAGGATGACACCGCGCAGCCACCCTTCCGCTCAGAGCGCATGGCGCAGGCCATTCCGAATTCTCGTTTGGTTCGTATTCTTGCGTGCGGACATTCCAGCTCGCTGGAACAACCGGAAGCGGTGATTGCAGCGATGCGGGAGCTGATGGAGAAAGCCAAATACTCAGGCGCGAATTCACGCGAATAAACGCGGATTGCAAAAGCATTAACCACAGAGGACACAGAGAAACACAGAGGAACCAAAAGATTGGCTGAACGAGTGCTCCACCTCTTTTTTGTGGTTAATGTCTCCTAAAGTAGCAAGCACAGCCGGCTGCGGTCCAGTTGCCGTCCTGGAAGGTCGAGGATGATTTCCTCCGTGTTCCTCAGCGTTCTCCGTGGCTGAGAAAACGCACAGGGGTGCCTGTGCTCCAAAAACCTTTGTGTTCCTTTGTATCTTTTGTGGTTAGCGGTTTTGGCTTTTAGATCAGCGTTTATTCGCGTTCATTCGCGGCTAAGTCTAGGACTATAATCTCACCTATGAAACCAACTCTCCTCCAACGCTCTCTTTCCCTGGGCCTCATCACCGTTTTTCTGGCTTCGCAAGTGTGGGCCACGTGCGGAGGCGGCGGTGGCGGCGGAATGGGGGGAATGTCAGGCGGGGGCGGCGGGGCAGCGCAACAGGTTTACATGGTGCCATGGAAGCTGGTAAAGGCCGAAGACGCCCCCATCAAGCAGGGCTTGGCAGTTTACTGGATTCCATCTGGACCGGACGAGGTCAACAAGTCGAGTCTGCGCGAATCGCGTACGTTGCAGATGTATTCGCAACAGTGCGTGAGCATGGGACTGGTGGATCCGCGTTCACCGGTTGGTCAAAAGTATGTCCCGGACGGCAAGGTACCGGCCGTGGTGATGGTGCAGCCGGACGGCACGGTGGTGGGCAAGCTTGACTCCAAGGACGGCAAACTGCGCGTGGGCGATCTGGAAAAGCTGGTGGATAACCAGATGAAGAAGATGGAAGAGTCGCTCAAAGAAAAGCTGGAGAGCGCCAAAAGCAAGGCCAAGGCCGGCGACAACAACGGCGCCATTGCCGAATATCGTTCTGTGTATGAGCAAAAGTGCCTGTTCCCCAAACGCGCCAAAGATGCACAAAAAGAGTTGAAGAAGCTGGGCGTGGAAGTGGCGGAGGTTCCGGACGCACCCAATTTTGATCCGGCAGTGACGGCGAAAATCGAAAAAACGATGCGTGCCGGCCTGAAGGCCGAAGACGCTTCGCGTTACACGGACGCCGAGCGTCTCTATAAAGCTGCGCATGAGATTGATCCGGCTGATCCCACACCGCTGCGCTTCCTGGGTGAGCTCTATCGTCACCACATTGGTGACTGGGCACGCGCCCGCCAGACCTTTGAAGCCATCCTGGCCATGCCGGCTGATCCAATGTCGCGGGCCGTGGCCCTGCATGGACTGGGCAAGATGACCATTCATGAAGGTGATTTCAAAAAAGGTCTGGGCCTGATGGAAGCCTCCGTAGGTGAGTATCCACTGGCGCTGGCGTATCGCAACCTGGCCGTGTATTGGAACAGCGAAGGCAATAGCGCGAAGGCCAGCCAATACACACAGGAAGCCCTGAAGCTTGATCCCAAGGAGCCCTACAATCTTATCTTTGCCGCGGCGTTCATGGCCGGCAATGGACACGCCGAGGAAGCGCTGAAGATTGCGCGTGAAAATGAAAAGCTGCTGCCCGCGTCCTATAACCTGGCTGCAATTTACGCTCAAGCCGGACAGAAGCAGAAAGCGCTAGACCTGCTCAAGCGCCATTTCTTTACCTATGAACGTTACGACGCTGTGCGGACCAAAGAGATGATGGAAGCCCGCGTAGACGCCGTTTTCGCTTCGTTAATTCAGGATAAGGATTTCCTGGCCCTGACCAGCGGCGCTGACGGCAGGCTGCCGATGCCCATGAGTCCAAACGCCAAACCGGCCGGAAATTAGCACCACGGGGGCGCAGAAGTGCAGACCAGAAAATTCGTTCTTCACGCTGCGCCTTTATTCTTGTTGCTGTTATTTGTAACTGATACTCCAGCATGCACTTGGACCAAAGGCTACTTTCACCAAGTGACTCGTTTGAACGGTCGAGTGGTGGGACGTTCGCTGGGGCCTTTTCAATTTCAATGGTTGCGACGAATGTATTCAGTCAACGGAGAGCTTGATATCTACGACTATGATCGGCCTTTCACATGGAATTCCAAGACTTCTGCCCTGGCGACAGCCCACACCAATTCTGCCGGCGAATTCGAATTTAAAGACATAAAAGAAGGCCACTACCTTCTCGTAATCGATGGCGGAAGGCTCCATGATGCCTTTGACGTAGAGATAACTTCAAAAACTAAGGCAACCAAGTCCCTGCTGATTGATATCTCGCCATCTCACCCGGACTGCAGCGGTGGGCACGAAATCGAGATCTCTTCCCACAATTAATGTACCGGCACTGGATACAGAGTAAATGGCCATAATTTTGAGCTCGGCCCATCGTTATTAAGGCCTTTGCTTACAATAGCTTAAGTCGTGTCTATTTGGTAATTAGTAAATCTAATCTTTCTCTAATTTACCTGTAAGAAAACTCCGCAATACTCTCTTTGCGTCCGGAGAGGGGCAAAGCCGGACAATCTCAGTCGAGTTGACGCAAAGCGGAGGAATTATATGTTTGAAGGCATCATGCAACCCATGCACCTGGTGGTTATTCTGATCATCGCTCTCTTGTTCTTCGGCCCTTCCAAATTGGCCGGTCTGGGCAAAGGCCTGGGTGATGGTATTCGCCAGTTCAAAGACGCGGTGAAGGACGAAGCTCCCGCCAGCGGCGAACAGAAAAGTTAGTCAGGCAATCAATTTTCCAGGCACCCTCCCCTTTTTCATCCCGCAATAAACGGTGGTTCCCGAACTGACCCTCGGGAACCATTTAGTTTTTTAGGGATTACTTTTTTGGAGACCTTTTGGCGTTTGAGCAAACTCAGGCTTTGCTGGCTGAGGTTGCTGTTGCAGGGTAATCGAAGACGCCTTTGCCGGTCTTGCGTCCCAGACGTCCTTCTTTCACGTACTGAACCAGCAGTGGCGCAGGACGAAATTTTTCGCCCAGCGACTTGTGCAGGTATTCCAGGATATGCAGACGCGTGTCCAAACCTACAAGATCAACCATTTCAAACGGCCCCATGGGGTGGTTAAGACCAAGCTTCAGGGCTTTGTCGATGTCGGACGCTGAGGCAATACCCTCTTCCAGCATGTAAAACGCTTCATTGCCTATCATGGCGTTGATGCGGCTGGTGATGAATCCTGGCGCTTCCTTGATCACCACTACTTCCTTACCCATCCGCCGGCCCACTTCTACGCCAGCGGCGATGGTTTCGTCATCCGTCTCCAGTGCGCGGACTATTTCAAGGAGCCTCATCTTGTGCACCGGATTGAAGAAATGCATGCCCAGAATTTTGCGAGCGCGGTAGGTGACTGACGCTATCTCCGTCACGCTGAGAGATGAAGTGTTGGAAGCAAGAATGGTGTGGGGGCGGCAGATTTTGTCGAGTAGTGTGAATATCTCGATCTTCGATTCCATCTCCTCAGGGACGGCTTCAATGACCAGATCGGCCTCGCGGGCCGCATCTTCGACGTTAGACGCGTATTCCAGCCGGTCCAGCGCCGCGTCTGCGTCCGCCTTGGAAACCTTGCCCAGTTCAATGGCCTTACCAAGGTTGCCGCGAATCTCGCCTTCAGCGCGACGCAGGCTGGCGGGAAGAATATCTTCCAGTATGGTGCGGTAGCCGCCCAAAGCGGCCACATGGGCAATGCCTCGGCCCATAATGCCGGCGCCGATCACCGCAATGGTCTCTATTTGCACCATGCGCTAGAGTCCGCCATCAGATGCTTTTCTCCAGGGTTTCCAGGATCAAGACGTAATTCGGATCAGCCTTGCGCATGTAATCTCCCAGGCGCTTTTTCTCCTCCACGCTCATGGTGGAAACGCCGGCCTGTATGCGGCGAAGAGTGGCAGCAATGTCATCCACGAAGTTCATCATGCGAATCAGTTCACCAGTTACGACCATGCTTTTTCTTGCTCCTTATACGAATCCTTTATTTTCAGCTTTCCCGGCGGTTTAGTAAAGTCACCCTTGTATAGATTCACTCACAACTTTTCACTCACTCGGCGCGCTTCTCACAAATTGCATCTAAGTTTAACTGGGAAATTCTTGTCTTCCCCCGGCTCGCTTTGTTCCCTATGCGATCAACTCCTACAGTCATTATTCCCGAAACCAGCGGCATCTCCGAGTGCATGGACCGTCTAGCGGCACAAAAGCGAGGAGTCCGCCCGCTTTCCACCTACCGCCTTCAGTTCAACTCTGATTTCACGTTTGTGCAGGCCAAACGGCTGGTTGGATATCTGCATGCTCTCGGTGTTTCTCACGTTTACTCTTCGCCGATATTGAAGGCGCGCACGGGCAGCCAGCATGGTTACGACATCACGGACCACAACCAGCTCAATCCTGAAGTCGGCAGCTATGAAGATTTCCAGGAACTCGTCCATGAGCTGCGTAATTACGGCATGGGCCAGGTGCTCGACATTGTTCCCAACCACATGGGCATCGGCTTTGGAGCCAATCCATGGTGGAAGGACGTTCTGGCGAATGGACGCGCCTCAGAGTTTGCTGAATTTTTTGATCTTGACTGGTACCCGCTCAAGCCCGAACTGCGTGACAAGCTCCTGATTCCCATTCTGGGCGACCAGTACGGCGCCGAGCTCGAGCAGGGAAACATCAAGCTGGTGGCCGATGAAGAAGGCTTTCATATTGCCTATTACGACAAGACACTTCCCATCGACCCTCAGACCATTCCGACCATTTTTGAACCGTTAAGCAGTGAAATACAGGACCCTGAATTGCGCAGCGTGTTGAATGGTCTGCGCAGCCTGCCTCCGCACAGCGCGACGGACGGCGAACTTGTGCGCCAGCGACGCCGCGCGATTCAACCCATGCTGGCTGGTTTGCAGAACCTGATTACCAACTCTCCCGCGGCGCGCGATCTTGCCGCCAAGGCCGTCAATAGCTGCAACGGACGTCCTGGTGATCCTCGCAGTTTCGATTGCCTTCACCGCCTCCTCGAAGCACAGGTGTATCGTCTATCGCACTGGCGCGTTTCCGGAGAAGAGATTAACTATCGCCGCTTTTTTGATATCAATGACCTGATCGGCTTGCGGATGGAGAATCCCCGCGTCTTTGCGGCCACGCATCAACTCCTGCGCCACCTTCTGGCAGAAGATCTTATTCAGGGCGTGCGTATTGATCATTGCGATGGGCTGCTCAATCCCCGCCAATATCTGATTCGCCTGCAAATGCTTTTCGCAGCGAGCCAGTGCGTTGGCGCCACGCCTAAACCGCCCTTGGCCGAAAACGGTATTGAAGCTGACGTTCAACAGATATTCGGCCAGCATGACTGGATGAAAGATCGCCCTCCGCTCTATACCGTTGTGGAGAAGATACTCGAACCCGGCGAAGATCTCCCCACTGAATGGCCAATTGATGGCACTTCCGGATATGACTTCACTACGCTGGTCAACGGCATTTTTATTGATCGCCGCAATGAGCGGGCTTTCACTAATCTGTATAACCGTTTTACCGGCACTTCATTCAACGTTGACACGCTGATCTACAACAGCAAGAAGCTGATCATGGGCGCTTCTCTGGCCAGTGAGGTGAACGTTCTGGCCCACATGCTGGACGCCATCTCCGCCACTGATCGTTACGCCCGCGACTTCACCCGTAAGTCTCTGCGGGACGTGATCCGTGAAACCATCGCCTGCTTCTCCGTTTATCGCACGTACATTGACGAGCGCGGCCAGATGACTGATCGCGATCGCGCCCACATCCATGACGCCATTACCCGCGCCAAACGCCGCAATCCGGACAAGGCCCCTGCCAGCTTTGATTTTCTTCGCGACATCCTCCTGCTCAAGAACCGTGATAGTGGCAGTGATCAGTCAGACCACTACCGCAGCAAGCTCTATTTCACGCTCAAGTTCCAGCAGCTTACGGGTCCGGTCATGGCCAAGGGACTCGAGGACACCGCCTGCTACGTGTACAACCGCTTTATCGCCGTCAATGAAGTGGGGGGGTCACCCAAACAGTTCGGTGTTTCGGTGGAACAATTTCATCAAACCAACCAACAGCGTGCCGAATGCTGGCCGTACTCCATGCTGGCCACTTCCACGCATGACACAAAACGCAGTGAAGACGTTCGCGCCCGGCTTGATGTGATTTCTGAATTACCCAAAACCTGGTCTGCCCAGGTGCTGAAGTGGCGCAAGACGAATCGAACGCGCAAGCGGCTTCTCGCCGACGGCCGCAACGTGCCTGATCTCAACGAAGAGTACCTGCTCTATCAGACTCTGGTTGGTTCCTGGCCGTTTGCTCTGGCGGAGGCCAGCGCGGCCACAGACGACGGCGGGAAAGATTTCACCGACCGCATGAAGCAATACATGGCGAAGGCCGTGCATGAAGCCAAAGTGAACCTGAGCTGGATCAATGATGATCCCGCTTACGTGGAAGCGTTGCAGCAATTCGTGGAGAAGATTCTTGCTCCGGGCACGCGCGGCAGACCAAACGCATTTCTGGAGCAGTTGCATGCCTTCCTGCCGCCGATTAACCTTTTCGGCGCCATTAATTCGCTGGCCCAGCGGCTGCTGATGATCACCGCACCCGGCAATCCTGATATTTATCGTGGCACTGAACTGTGGGATTTCAGCCTGGTTGATCCGGACAATCGCCGCCCAGTGGATTACGCGCTTCGCGAACGTCTGCTCTCAGAGCTCGACCATCGCGCCGAAGGCAACAATTTGACAGAGCTATGCACTGAACTGCTGAAGAACTATCAGGACGGCCGCATCAAGCTATGGACCACAACGCAAGCCTTGCGCTTGCGCCGGGAACATCGTGAACTCTTTCACACCGGGCAATACACGCCATTGCAGGCCCAGGGCTCAAAGCGCGACCATGTAGTTGCCTTCGCTCGTGAGCGGGAAAACCAGGTGGCGATCATTGCCATTCCCCGGCTCAGCTACACCTTGGCCAAAGGGCAGTTGCGCCCACCGTTAGATGAACTCTGGGAGAACACAGAGCTGCCTCTACCTGGAAACGCGCCGGAGTTTATGTACAACGTGTTCACCGGGGTCAAGGTTCGAGTCACCCCCAACCATACACTGCTAGGCCGCGAACTCTTCCAGCATTTCCCGGTGGCTTTGCTGATCGGCGGTTGACGTATGCGAAAACCGGTCACTCACCGTTGAAATAGCCGCCAACTTGCCTGCCAGTTCCCTGGTCAACCGGCCCGGGGGGAGTCGCCATCCCCAGTTGCCGTCACTCAATGAAGGTGTGTTCATGCGGGCTTCACTACCCAGACCGAGCACATCCTGAAGTGGCACAATCGCCAGCTTTGAAACCGAAGCAAATGCGCCGCGGATAAACGCCCAATGCATTCCGTCCACCGGTTCGCCGAAATATTCCAGCGCGTGCTGTTTTTCTTCACGTCCGGCATTCTTCCACCAGCCCGGCGTTGTGTCGTTATCGTGGGTACCGGTGTACATCACTGAATTGGGTTCGCATTTGTGAGGAAGATAGATATGTGCTCCAGGATTGCCAAAGCCGAATTGCAGCACTTTCATTCCGGGAACGCCCAGGCGGTCTCGCAATGCATGGACCTCAGGTGTAATCAGGCCCAGATCTTCGGCAATGAAGGGAAGATCGCCGAGCCGTTCCTTCAACACTCGAAACAAATCATCCTCCGGCCCTTTCACCCAGCGCCCATGCACGGCCGTGGGTTCTGAAGCCGGGATTTCCCAGTAACTCTCAAAGCCGCGGAAATGGTCCAGCCGGAGAATGTCACAGCATTGCAGCGCCCAGGTTATGCGGTGGACCCACCAGTCATAGTTTTGCGCCTTGCACGCTCCCCAGCGATATATAGGATTTCCCCAGCGCTGGCCCGTAACGCTGAACGCGTCAGGAGGGACGCCAGCGACCACGGTGGGCGCAAGGTTTTCATCCAGGTAAAAGATGTGACGATTGCGCCAGACGTCCGCGCTGTCAAAGTTGACAAAGATTGCCACATCGCCAACGATCTTGATGCCGCGCTGGTGGCAATACTGTCGCAACGCGCGCCACTGCTCGAAGAACGCAAACTGAATGGCGCGTTCGGCTTCCAGGTCCGTCTGAAACTCCAGGCCAAATTCATGCATCGCCTGGGGATCACGATGGGCCAATCCGGTGATCCATGAACTCCACGTGGCCCCTGCGTGATGCTGGCGCATCACATCAAAGAGAACGAAATCCTCCAGCCACCAGGCCTGTTCTTTTTTGAAAGTCTCAAAACGTTTGAGGTCGCCAGCCCGGCCTTCCAGAAAATTCTGCGCAGCTCCACGCAGCAGCGGCAGCTTGGTGGCAATCACCTCTTCAAAGTCCACTTTGGCTCTTGGCGCTGCCATGCCTTTGATCCGGTCTTTGCCAATCCAGCCGCGGTCGGCCAGCCTTTCCAGACTGATCAAAAGCGGGTTACCGGCGAATGCGGAAATGGCTGAATAGGGAGAGTTCCCCAGACCAGGTGGTGACAGCGGCAATACCTGCCAGAGCCCCAGGCGGGCATTCGAAAGAAAATCGGCGAAGGCATACGCCTCCGGGCCGAGGTCTCCTATCCCGCCCAGGGACGGCAATGAGGTTGGATGAAGAAGAATTCCCGCGGAGCGCTCAAACGGCATACTTCCTTTTGATGCAGATTAACCGCGGCCTTTGGATAGGTTGTTCATCTCAGCCTGGTTGATCTTCACTTTTCCTTCTTTTTCCATACGGGTCCCCAGACTGCTTATATACAACTGCAATGCCTCTTCGCGCTTTTTCTGTGAAAGCTGGTCACGCAACTCGTCGCGATCTCTTGCAAACGCCGGGTCTGACGTTGAGGGCTCCACGCGTTCCACCACTTCCAGAACCGCGCCTTTTTGGCCAAGATTCAGCGGGCCGCTGATTTCACCTTTTTTCAGATTGAAGGCTGCGCCGGCCGGTCCACCCATGTTTCCGAGGTCCGGCACAACTGCCAGACGATCCACCAGTTCACTGGTCTTCACAGTCGCGCCAACTTCCTTCGCTGCTTTGGCCAGATCATGCTCGGTGTGAGCGCGGTCCGCCAGCTCCTGTGTCTTGCGCCGGAAAAGTTCACCAGCCCGTTCACTTTTGAAATCGGCGGTGACCTTGTCTTTGATTTCATCCAAAGATGGCGTGCGGGCGGGCACAACCTTGGTCACTTCAAAAACTACAAAGCCCTGCGGATAGCGCGCTACCTGCGGACCTGATTTTTCCGTACTGCCGAAGATTGACGTCATGACCTCCGGTGCAGGTCCCACACCCGGCAACGCGTCATTGCGCGCGATGGGATTACTCTGCACGATCTGCGCGCCATACTTGGCCGCGGCCTTTTCAATTCCCTTGGTCGCCAGGTCCTGCGCATCATTGGCGTTCTTGCTGAGCAGGGCGCTGACTTTCTCGGCTTTCACAATCGGCTCAATCTCAGCCTTCACGTCACTGACTGACTTGGTCTTGGCCGCTTCCTTCTCTTCCAACTGGATGACATGGAAACCGAAAGGAGTCTGGACCACATCACTGACCTGGCCGGGTGACAGCGCGAACGCCGCCTTGTCGAATTCCGCAACCATGGCTCCGTGGCCGAACCATCCCAGTTCACCACCGCGGCCTTGGCCTTTAGCGTCCTTATTGCCGGGATCTTGTGAATACTTGTTGGCCAATTCCGCAAAGTTTGCGCCCGACGCCTTCGCCTGCTTCATGATGTCCTGCGCTTTGGCCTTGGCTTCATCCACCGCTTTGGGATCGACCTTACCGTTGGGTCCAGCTTTAGGCATGCTGATCAGGATATGGCGGGCCCGTACGCGCTCCGGCACCTTGTACTGCTCCGCATGCGAGCTGTAATAGCGCTGAATATCGCTGGCGTCCACCGTGACGTTGCTTTCAGCGCTCTTGTCAGACAACTGGAAGTAGCGAACCTGCCGCTTTTCCGGAATTGAATTTGCATAGCGTGCTTTATTCGTTGTGAAGAACGCAGCCAGCTCGGCATCCGTCGGTTTGATCGTCTTGCTGATGTCGTCAAGGTTGAGGACCGCATATTGGAACTTAACTTTCAGGTTCTTTTCCTTGTACGCCTGCTCAATTTCCGCGGGCGATACAGCCGCGCTCGCGCTGACCGCGCTGAAAAACTTGCGGGTAAGCATGCCTTCCCGTGTGGATTTTTCGAACTCCTCCACCGTGGTGCCATTTTCCTTCAGCAGCTCTTCATACTTGTCCTGGCCGATCCACTGGCCATTCGGGAAAAGATACTGCTTGAGCTGGCCATTTTGCATTTCATCCAGCAACTCTTCGTTCGTTACTTTGAGTCCCATCTTGTTGGCAGCGTATTTCACCTCTAGCCGCTGGATCATCTGCTGCACCACCTGCTTGGTGATGAACTGTGCATAGAACGCCGCCATTTCCGGCGAAACCCGCTGCTGCCTCATCTGGTTCTGCACCGCGCGCATAACCTCGTCCGTGCGGATGTCTTCACCCGCTACGGTGGCCACCACGCCGCTGCGCTCCAGGGCTGCGCCCGATCCAATGCCCGGAATCAGGTAGGTAACCATGCTGGCGCAGATGATGAGTAGGAAGCCGGCCAACAGATATTTGGCGGCTCTGTTATTGCTTTGCAGGAAACGGATCATGTTTGGGAACGCTCTCCAGGAAATTATGGGGACTAGAGATCATTATATAAAAAGCGCGGTGTCTCTGCTTTGCCAATTCAGCTTTGCCAATTCAGCGCCACAAGCGTCAGGTGAACTGCTTAGACTGTCCTGTCCGAAGCCACCTCTTCGTTGAAGAGACACCTTTGCCCGCACGTGTCCCCGGCGTGAAATGCTATTCTGGCCTCGGTCCGATGCCTGTTGCAAACCAGCCTCCGACTCAGCGACTTGCCCCGGCGGCGATCTTCGTCGCACTGCTGGGAGTCTTCTGGCTTATTGCCCGCTTCTTTCACCTGCGGGCTCTGGACGAATATCCCGTCTCCACTTTCGTTAGCTTCGCTTTGCTATTTGCTCCGTACTGGTTTTTCGGATTCGGACTGGCATCATGGTTGCGAACAGCTCTTCCCGGCCATCGGTCGAGGATCGCGTGCGCAGCCTTGCTTGCCTTACCGTATGTCATCCTGACGTTACCGCGTGGCACTCTCAACTGGCCACTGGCAGCCACTCTGGTTTTCATTTGCGTGCTCGTTGCCGAGGTGTTGCATAGCTGGCCGACTCCCGCCAACTGGGCTGATCTTGGCGTCCTGTTGCTGGTGGGGTTAGTCATTGACCTGGGATTACTCAACACCGCCTGGCCTTTCGGCACGCACGGACCGCTTTGGCCGGCAGGACTTGGTGGTTTTCCCAAGATGATGATGGCCAACGTAGCGCTGTATGGCTATCTTGTCATCAAGCCAATCGACGGCGTTGGCTATGACCTGGTTCCGCAATTCTCTGACCTGAAAACCGGACTTCGCGAATTCCTGTTTTACGCGCCTTTAGTATTGCCGCTCGGGTTCCTGATGGGCTTTCTGCATTGGCACGGCGCGCAGGCAAACACTCTGGAAATTCCCGGCGCCTGGGTCTTCACCTTCTTCTTTGTTGCATTGCCTGAAGAGCTGTACTTTCGCGGACTCATACAGAACCTTCTGGAGCGCCGCATGGGCCGCAACTCCGCTCTCATTACAGCTTCAATTCTGTTTGGCCTCTCCCACTTCAATAAGAGAACAATGTTCTTCAACTGGCGATACGTGATTCTGGCGGCCATCGCCGGCTTCTTCTATGGGCGAGCCTGGCGGGAGCGCAAGCGGCTATTCGCGTCGTCCATCACTCACGCCACTGTCGACACAGTCTGGTCTATCTGGTTCCGCTGATGTTTGTTTTTAATCCCGAGCAGAGCGAGGGATCCATACCCAGTGATTGCTGCGAACAGTTCAAGAACTGGCACTCCTGCCCGTGCTGAATACTTTTTCGCCGCAGACCTTTAAATCTTTCTTTTACAAATCTTTACCCCCTTCTTACTATTTTTTTAGCACCAAGTGATGAAATTTCGGGTTCACTGGAAGAGGAAATCAACAATAAATTCAGGGTGACACCGGGTCCGCTCTCATGACTAAAGCACCTTGGTCTTTGAATCTTTGGAGAGGTTACTACTCCGTTCATGCCCGAATGTTTTTTGTGGCTCAAATCTAATAGGCGACAATAGGCTTAAGTGGGGGCGCCATGGAGTTCAACGCCTGCAATCCCGGGGACGAAAAACGCAATCTTTACTAATTACCTTTATCAGACAGGTGAATATATATGCGGGGCTGTAACCGTTTTAGCTTTGTGGCTCTGGCCACTGTGTTATCCATATTTTCCGCCGGGTGCGGCGGTAATAGTACCAGCACTCCAACTCCCACGGGTGGATTCACCAATGCGAGTATCAGCGGCACATACGCGTTCTCTTTCTCGGGGAACGATGCGAATGGCTTTTTCGCCGTCGCCGGCAGTCTTACCGCGAACGGTTCAGGCGCTATCACCAGCGGCATCATGGACATCAACCGTGCTCCCAGCCCGTTAACCAATATCGGCGTCACAGGAACCTATAACACGCGTGCGGACGGTCGCGGAGTAGCCACTCTCAACACTACCGCCGGCAATTTCAGCCTGGTGTTCTCCATCGTGAATGCCAACCGAGTGTTGATTACTCGGTTTGAAGCCGCCGCGAACGGCAGCGGTTCCATGGATTTACAGAACCCAGGCGCGTTCTCTACCGCGGCGCTGGCCGGCCAGTTTGCTTTCAACCTCTCAGGTATTGACAGCGCGGGCAATCCTTTCGCAGCCGTCGGCTCCGTTATTACTAATGCTTCGGGCACGGTGACCAGCGGCATCGAGGATTCCTCGGACGATGGCGCAATTCTTCAAGCTGCGCCCATCACCGCGGGTACGCTCACCGTGTCCACGAATGGCCGAGGCACAGCGAGCCTCAACACTGCCAACGGCGTACTCAACTTCGCTTTTTATGTTGTGGACGCCAATCAGATCAAACTGGTTGAGACTGACACAACACCCGTTCTCGCCGGCGACGCCTTCCGCCAGAGTGGCACATTCTCCAACGCAACCCTGAACGGGCCTTTTGCCTTTACAATTTCAGGCGCGGACCTCACCACGCCATTTGCTGCCGGCGGCGTACTCACCTCGAATGGTGCGGGCACCATAACCAGCGGCCTGGAAGACGTAAATGATGGCGGTGCCGTCAATACCGGCCTGACTTTAAGCGGCACATATACGCTCGCCGCCAACGGTCGCGGTACTGCGGCGCTTGCAACCGGCCTGGGCACCCTGAACCTGGCTTTTTATCCCACCACAAAAGGAATCCAGGTCCTGGAGATTGATACCGGCCTGATCGCCAGCGGCGCCGCTTTTCAGCAGACTGGCTCCTTGAGCACGGCCAGTGTTTCCGGCAATTACGCCATGAACTTCACCGGAGTTTCCACTGCCGGGACTCTGGACACGATTGCCGAATTTAACGCGAACGGTACCGGCGCTCTCAGCGGCATCATTGACATCAACAACTTTGGGTCTCTCTCCACTGGGACCAGTCTTACCGGGAACTATTCGGTAGCTGCCAACGGACGCGGGCCCCTCACCCTTAACACCGGCCTGGGTCAACAAAACCTGGCAATTTATGCGATCGACAGCTCGCGCGCGTTGTTCGTTGATCTTGATACCAACATTGTGACGGTGGGCGAAATCGACCATCGCTAAATTTGGTCACAACTGCATACCTTTTCGTGATGCAAATGAGGGCTCGGCTTCCAGCCGGGCCCTTTGCTTGTGTGCAGCAGGGCGGATACCCCCCTGCCTCAACTAGGATTCCACAGCCCTTACGCGATTCATCCCACCACGTGGATTTTCGGTTTTCAATTACCCGATTACCAGATTTCCCGATTACCCGATGGCCCACCCCACCCCCTTCATCCCAAGATCTAAAGGAGTTAGCCAAAACATCCCAACACATGCGCCCGCGCGTTTTTATATATTTCGCGATGGGCACGCTTTCGCGCATCCACCCGAGCCTGTCCATGAACTTTAGTTTTCAAAGAACCGACCGATCACCCCTGGGGGCTGCCTCACTATGACTCATGTCGCCCAGAGAAACAACTAATCTAAAGTTTGCTCTCACATATTTTTTCTGAACGCCGCTGCCGCAAATAAAAAAGGCGGAACGCAATGTGCTCCGCCCTTTTGCTCTCGAGAGTTAACGTCAATATTTTGACTTGCACCGCTTAGATCAGGTCGCGTTTAGTAAACCCAACGGTACCCGTCCCAGTGCATACGGCGCTGTTCGTCGCCCCGGCGGTCGTCGCGATCACGCCAGTGGCGGTCGTCGTTATCGCGCCAGCGGCGATCATCGCGATCAGCTCTCCGGTTGTCATCGCGATCATGGCCGCGAACTTCCCGGCGATCTCTATCCCGGTCGCGGTCGCGGTCCCGGTCTCGATCCCGATCGTGATCGCGGTCGCTGTATCCCCAGCTATCATGACGTTCCATTGGCTGGGCCGAGGCCAACGCAGATCCGCCCGTGATCAATGCCGCACCGATCAGCAACACTCTTAAATTTTTCATAAATACTCCGTTTTGCCTGGCCCAAACCATTCTGATGGCTCAGGTCATATGAATTAACTGCTATCAGTAGAAACACCCTTGCGAGCGATTAGTCGGATAAGCAGAGTGTGGATTTGTAAAGATCCCTTGGCAGTTCACGCGGTGGAAAGCAGGACATAAGGAAGGCCAATTTTCCTGATTTTCTGTCGTTCTCAGGCATTTCTTGGCGCCTAACCCACGAATGATCATCGCTTTAAGCAGTGACACGCGCCCAACGCAAAAAAGTTCAGAAAAGCTGTTCCACGTGTCCAACGACTTGCGTCTAAGCTAAGCAACCCTGTCTCTGCAATTCGGGCCAGTTCGTAGATTTTCCAAAAAAATTTAAGGATTGAGCTTCCCTCAATGCCCTACGCCGATCCGCTTTTGAGAGCACTGCAAGATTGTGAAGCCCGGCTTCATGCCTGGATTCAAGGCTCACCGCAAAATGCTTCTCTGTTTCAACAGAACCCCGCAGAAGCTTTGCGGGCCGCCGAACTCAACCTTGATGAGGACCTTCTTCGCGAACTGCAAACGCTGATCTCTGGAATTGCCCAGAAGATCAACGCTGCATAATTGCATCCATCTTCGAGACAAGTATCAGGGCACGAGTTTCAGTCGGGCCGAAAGCGCAAAATAAACCCTGGGCTTTAGCCCCTGAGGCACTGCCCTGAAGCGAATGTGACTGCCGACAACTGCGCCGCATCCGGCTCGTGCGTCACCAGGACAATGGTCAGCCTCTGATCATTCAGCTCCTGAAAAATCTGCATGATCTCCACGGACGTGCGGCTATCCAGGTTCCCGTGGGCTCATCGGCGAGCAGGATGGCCGGCTTGTTCACAAGAGCGCGTGCAATCACAATGTGGTTGTGAGTTCACGCTTAACGTTTCTTTGCTTTGTTTGAGCCGACTATTGGCCTTTTTCACGCTTACTCAGTGCCCAATTCCCGCATTGATTCACGCGCTGTTCTCGGCTATAGTCAGCCCAACATGGTCATGATCAGCCTGACCGTGGCAGTGTTTTGTTCCACATTCCCGTGTGTTGAGCGAAAGCTGCAACGGACACAGAGTTGAGTGACCCTTTAGGGCAATAGCAAACGTATCCCCGCTGCCGCGCAGCGGGGTTTTTACTTAGGCTCACCTTCTTGCCTTGGCCGTGCTGACAGGCGACAATCAGTTGCAATCAGATCAAGTGGCCATGGCACCTGATAATTCCAACGCCGTACCCGAACCTCGCTCTCTCCTGATCAACGCTCGCCGCATCGTGGTGAAAGTTGGCACGGCCGTTGTGTGCAATGCGGATCAGGAATTTGATCAGCGTCTGGTATCGGCTCTGGCCGCAAGCATTGCCAGTTTGGTGCGCGACGGCCGGCAGGTGGTACTGGTCAGCTCTGGCGCAGTCACACTGGGCGCTGCCCAGCTCAACGTTCATCGCAGCCGCCTGCGCGACGCCAGCATCACCCGCGCCTGTGCCGCCGTGGGACAATGCAAATTGATGGAAGCCTACGCTGAAGCGTTTCGTCCTCACGGCCTCACGCCTGCTCAGGTCCTGGTCACGGAAGATGACTTCACCGACCTGAATCGCTACAAGATTTTGCGCCAGACATTTGAGAAGCTGCTGAAGCTGGGTGCGGTTCCTGTGGTCAATGAAAATGACACGGTAACCAATATATGGACGGAGCAGGCCCCGGTGTTTCGCGACAATGACCGTCTTGCCGCGCTGGTGCTGAGCAAGCTGGATGGCGACGCTCTGATTCTTCTTTCCAACGTGGACGGGCTGTGGCGCGATGCAGCACTCGGAGCTGATCCTGCGAATATTGTTTCTGTGGTGACCGAACTGTCTGCTGAGATCCGTGGCGCAGCCAAAGGCAAATCTTCTGTCGGACGCGGAGGCATGGCGGCTAAACTCGGCGCCGTCGAAATCGCGATGCATTCAGGCGGTCTGGTGGTGATCGCGAACGGTAAGACGCCGGGTATTCTGGAAGGAGTTTTCCGCGGCGATCCCACCGGCACGCTCTTTCTGCCCGGTTCCCGCATGGCAGGTAAACGCCGCTGGCTGGCCTTTGCCACCACTGTGCGTGGGAAGGTAACCATCAACGCCAACGCAGCCTCTGCTGTCCAGAATCGGCGTGCGAGCTTGCTGGTCTCAGGTGTAACTTCCTGCGAGGGTCGCTGGAGCACCGGCCAGGTAATCGCGATTCATGACGCGGAAGGCCGAAGCATTGGCAAAGGCATAACAGAAATCGACGCGCATCAACTCGCCGTCATGCTTTCGTCCGGGTCATCCTCCGGGTCTCCAAGAGGCGTTCTGATCCGCCGCGAAAATCTTCTCCTGAACGACGCAGCTGCCGAAGCAGCCGAAGAAGAAGAAAAAGAAAAGGGGCGCGATCATGCCAGATCAAAATAAAGACAAGAATGACGCTCCTGGCAATGGGGTTCGCGCTCAAGTCCAGCTCACGCGCCGCGCGGCACGCGAACTGGCGCGGCTTTCCGCTGAAGAACGCAACCAGATCCTGCTGACTGCCGCCGCCCAGCTTGAACTCCGCTCCGGAGAAATTCTGGAAGCGAACCGGCAGGATGTTGCCGCACTGGACCGCGAAGTGGCGGCTGGTAAAGCCTCTGCTTCATTGGCCAAGCGACTCAAGACCTCTGCTGCCGGCATAAAAGAAATGGCTGATCGCGTTCGTGACGTAGCCGCTTTGCCCGATCCGTTGGCGAACGCTCTGGCCGTCACCGAGCTCGACGACAATCTTGTCCTGGAAAAAGTTCCCTGCCCTCTCGGCGTGATCGCCGTCGTCTTTGAATCACGGCCTGACGCAGTCCCGCAAGTGAGCTCGCTCGCCATCAAGACCGGCAACGGACTTGTTCTCAAGGGCGGAGCCGAGGCCCGCAACACCAATCGCGTTCTGGTTTCAATCTGGCGCGAGGCTCTGGGGAAGCACAATTCCGCGCTTTCCGATGCGATATGCGCGCTGGAAGATCGTGAAGAAGTGATGCAGGTGTTGCAGATGGAGCGCGAGATTGACCTGATCGTACCGCGCGGGTCAACCGAGTTTGTGAATTTTGTTTTTCGCAACAGCCGCGTTCCCGTTCTGGGACACGGCAGCGGAATCTGCCATATCTACGTGGATGCCGCGGCCAACCAGGCGCTGGCGACCAACGTGATCCTTGACGCAAAAATCCAGTACGCCGCCGCATGCAATTCCGTTGAAAAAGTGCTGGTACACAAAGATATCGCTGCTGAATATCTGCCTGGGCTGGTGCAGGCTCTCAACAACGCTGGAGTGGAAGTCAGAGGCTGTGAGAGAACGCGCGCGCTATGCTCTGGCCTTCCAGTCCTAAGCGCCCTTAAAGAAGACTGGCATACCGAATACGGCGATTTAAGGATCACCGTTAAGGTCGTGGCGAATGCTCAAGAAGCCATGGACCACATAGACACTTACGGATCGCGCCACACCGAATGCATCATTACCGAAGATAGCGCTGACGCCGAGCATTTTATGAACGCGGTGGACGCTGCCAGCGTATTCCATAATGCGTCCACTCGTTTCGCAGACGGATTTCGTTATGGTCTGGGCGCGGAGATTGGTATCAGCAACAGCAAGTTGCATGCTCGCGGCCCGGTTGGGCTGGAAGGTCTGCTCACCTACAAGTACAAACTCCGCGGCGCGGGACAGATTGTCTCAACCTACGCCGAAGGCAAGCGAGCATTTACACACAAGAAGAATTTGTGATTTTGATTTGTAATTTAGGATTTTTAAATTCAAATTTACAAATTCGCGCTTTCGATCAGTCATAACACTCCTGAGCGAGACATCCGTGGACTGGTCTTAAATCTTACAAACCAAGACAAGCGACGAATTAAGCCACACGCCTTGGCTCAGCCCTTCCTGAAGGCTGCACGACCAGTGCATCGCGATCTGGACGCCTGGCGATGAAAGGCAATACCAGCGAACACGCCATCACTCCGGCGATGATGTAGATCGGCGTGGCAAACTCGCCGGTCTGCTGATGCAGTCTTGCCATCATGATCGGCGATGGGATGGCCGCTGCTCCCCAGGCCAGCAGAATCCAGCCGTAAATTCCTCCCATGTATTTTGCGCCAAAGAAATCGGCGGTAAATGAAGGCATGGTGCCGAATCCGCCGCCATAGCACAATCCAATGATGGCCAAAGCGATGCTGAACATGCTCACGGTATGGATACGCGGCAACAGGAAGAACACCACTGCCTGGATGCCGAAAAGCAGCATGTAAACCCGCGCCCGTCCAAGGGTGTCAGATACCCAGGCCCAGAAAACCCTTCCCACGGCATTGAAGATCGAGATCAGGCCCACAATGTTCGCGGCCTGCAACGCGGTCATGCCGACAAACTCTCTGGACTGTGCTATGGGAGATGCCTGGCTGATGATCATGATCCCGGCCGAAGTATTCAGAAAAAGCATGGCCCAGAGCAGATAAAACTGCCACGTGCTGGTGGCTTCTTTTACCGTGAACTCATATTTGGTGGCTGCCTTGGCCACTGCGCCTGTCGCAGTCCAACCCGCGAGCTTCCAGCCCTGCGGCGGATTGGCATAGAACTGCGCGGCCAATGTGACCAGAACAAAGTACACAATGCCAAAGGCGACGAACGTGAATGGGATTCCACGCGATGGGATGAGACGGGCAGCAATCGGGCTCATCACCAGGGCTCCGGCTCCATATCCGCACACCGCAACTCCGGTCATCAACCCGCGCTTGTCTGGAAACCACTTCACCAGAGTAGCCACCGGGGTGATGTAGCCCATACCCATCCCAATTCCACTCAACACTCCGTAGCCCAGATAGATCAACCCCAGCGAATGGCGTGACGTACCGTAAGCCGCCACCAGAAAGCCGAGACCGTAAAGAATGCCGGCCACTGTGGCCACCAGTCGTGGCCCAACGCGGTCCTGCCAGAGGCCGCCCACAACCGTTCCTAAACCTAAGAAGGCCAGCGCCAGTGTGAAGTTAAGTTGGACTGAAGTTTCAGACCAGCCGTGTGTTCTCATCAAAGGAATCTTAAAAACGCTCCAGCCGTAAACCGCGCCGAGGCAGATCTGCATAATCACGGCCGCCACTGCGATACCCCACCGGTTGGGAAGACGATCTGACGCCATAAAATTCACCTCTTGGTTGACTACGCCTCACACGTCACCCGATTTCTCCAGACTGGCAGCACTCGCGGAAATGAAATGGAATCGAACACTGGCGGCGAGCCTGACTCGTTGTGATCGGGGAAGGTTGTCTGATAAGGAAACAGACGCGCCAGGCCCCACTCGGGATGTCTAGATCAGCTCGCGCACAGAACCTGGTTGAGATTCCTTAACTGAGGCTCTGCCCAACCAGGGCAGAGCATCCGTCGAACAGAAACTTTCATCCCACTGCGACATGGGATGGATTGAAAGCTATCGCAGCCGGGGAGCGTCAGGAAGCGACAACCCGGCATCGACGTTCATTGAGGCAGCGCGCCAGCGCTGGATCCAACTGGGCGACGAGCTGAAAGCTGACGTTGAGGAATTCAGCGGCCACCACAGCGGCGCGGAATTCTCAAGCTCGGGCGACGATGTTTATCGTGTGCTGTACTCGGAATCCGGTCTGGAACTTGAGATCACCGCCGACTTTGACGCGCAGGTGGTCCGCTACGATTACAAGCCAACCAGCAGCAGCACTGCAGGAGCGCCCGAAGGCGGCATCTTGTCAATGCGCCAATCGCGACGCGGCACGGTGGAATTTTATTCAGCCGACGAACGCCTCACATCAGAAGAGACCCGCCAGGTACTGCTGGAGCCGGTGTTGTTTCCGCCTCAACTCGCTGCCTGACTGCCTGATTTAAGTTGACCCAGCAGCAGGTCCGCCAACGCGGCCACACTGTTCACTTGAAACGTAGGCACGCCGACGGCTGCTTTAGCTGCTCCCGCTCCGGGACGAATCGAGGGACGATTCACCCAGACAGTGCGCAGGCCCAGCTCCGTTGCCGGAATAACGTCATGAAACACGCTTTGTCCCGCGTGCAGGACCTGTTCTTTAGGAAGACTTGCGGGAGGAAGACCGGCGCGGCGAAGCGCTTCTTCAAAATTCCGGTGTGACGGTTTGTAGCTCTTTACCTGCTGGGCTGTGACAATGGGATCGAAGTCCACTCCAAGCTTCTTCTTTGTTTCCGCGAAAAGATCATCATCTGTATTGGAGATAATGCCCAGGCGATAGTTTGTCGCCAGCCGTTGCAAGGCAGCAACCGTGTCCGCGAATGGCTCCCAGCTTGTCAGTGATTCGGCAAAACGCTCGCCGTCCTCTTGCGTGATTTTCAGGTCCAGGCGACTGCCCATCTCCTGCACGGTATATGAAAGCACGCGCCGGTACCGCATGTACGGACCCGATTCCAACTCTGATTCCACCTCGCTGTACAGCGCCAGGAGCTCAATGTCCCGGGAGGGTTCGCCGCCTCCAAACAGCGGACGCATTGCTTTCAGCATGCCCGTCTCCCAATCAATGAGCGTGCCGTAACAATCAAAGGTAATCAAACGCACAGAATCAAGGGCCATGAAGAAAGGATAGTAGCGCGATGCTTCGGTGTCCATCCGGAGCTGCTATTTTCAGCCAGGTCCACCAGGCAGGCCATCGCCATCGGATTGTCCAAAGCCCGCCGTGCGGGTGTGGCTTTGAAACCACCGAAGAAGGGCAGGGCGTCAGAACGCACACGCAAATCGGCCGAGCGCGATCTCGCGAAAGGAAACAAGCCAGCGAAGTCCGGTTCGGTCACGAAAAAGAAATCTGCTTCGCGGTCGCGCGCCACTTCACAGGCGCTTAAGCGCGAGCCCCTGGGAGCAGCTTCCCATGCTGCCCTTTCGCGTCAGGCCAGGAGTGCGGCGAAGAAGAGGAAGCAATCCGGTCCGGCGACCGGTGGAACCCGGAGAGGCAGCGCAAAGAAAACCTCCACGCTACAGCGGGCAGCGTACTATCCGGGGCTCCTGATTCAGACCTTGGATTTCGCGAGAGGCTGCTGCATACTTAGCGTGCAATGTTTGTTCCAGCCAACGACAACCCTTTCGCCATCCTGACCCTGATCGCGGCGCCGGCCGTATTCACGAATGCGTCATCCGTGCTGACGCTGGGAACCAGTAACCGCCTGGCGCGCGTGGTTGACCGTACGCGGACGATCGCCCGCGAAATCCACACGGCACCTGCCGGAGACGAGTCGGCTCAATTGTGGGTGCGGCATCTGGGCCGTCTGGAAAAACGCGGCGCGTTGTTGCTGCGGGCCATGAGCTTTTTTTACGGCGCCATTGGCGCCTTTGCCGCTGCCAGCCTGGTATCAATTCTGGGCGCCATTATGGCTGCTTCCCAGTACAGCAGAATTCCTTTTACGCCGTTTGCAGTCATCAGCTTTGTGGCCGGCGCGGTGGGATTCTTTGGCCTGGTGGTCGGGTGTATCTTTTTAATCAACGAAACGCGGTTGGCCCTGGAATCAATGTTTGAGGAAGCCCGTCTCGCCAGAACCTGGTCTAAGTGATTCCACCAAGGAGAGCCGTCTGTTGCGGAGTAGCGCGAACCTCAAGAGTAAACAAAACGGTGGCTTACCTAAGGTTTACGCCTTAGATAAAACTGGCCGCATTGCCAATAATCCCTTATTGAACAATAGTTTAGGGCTCCCGCCACGATGCTCACAAAGTACAATTGCCCAAACCAAAGGTCAGTCTCCACCCCTCCCTTAGGGGATATGGCCTAGATAGGTACCTACATCGATAATAGGCCCGGACGCTTCTGGGCCTTGCCGGGCCTCGTTCACCCCTAAGGAAAATCCCGGCAGCGGCTCATGGACGCCCAAATCACAATCGCCGAAGAGCGCAACATCTAAGGCGAAACTAAGGGAGTTCTCCGTATGGATTTTGGTTTGATTTCCGCGCTAGTATCTCTGATAGGATCTCTGCTGGAAAGACCGAGCAGCAATGCTGCTTTGCCGACTCCGAAGATTGATTCCGGCATTCAGCAATAAAGCATACAGAGGTCAATGGCCCACTACTCTTTCAGCGTTTACGCCCTGCTGATCTTCAGTACTGCCTTGCAGTTCTTCGCCTGCTGGACAGCACTGAAAAAGGGTTACTTCGCGCATTGGAAGGCTTTCAGCTATTACCTCTTCTGCATGACTGCCGGCTCGGTCGTTGGTATCTACGCCGCATTTTTTTGTAGCACAGCGACTTACCGGATCGTCTATGCCGGTTCTGCAATCGTGGAAGCAATCACGCTTAGCCTTGTCGTGTTCGAGATTATGGTTAAGATGCTGGAGCCTTTCGAGGCACTACCCGGGCGATTGGTCGCGCGTTTCGGATTTTGGGCCGCGATTGGGATCTCTTCGGCCATTACCTTGTCAGTATCTCTCGCGACATACTCGTCGTCAGCGACCGGTTCAGCACTCACGGTCGAGAGAACAGTTTTCCTCGCTGACGCCACTCTCCTTTGGCTATTGCTTTTCCAGGCGCGTTCACTGGGTGTGAGTTGGCAATCATCTGCGGCTGAAATCTCAATTGCGTTTGTACTCTATCTGAGCGTGCAGGCGGCCGTCCGATTCGTTGTCATCATTTACGCAAATAATGACAGAGTCGTGGATATTGCCAACGGATTTGGCCAGTTCGCGTACATGATCTCGCTCTGCAGTTGGATTTGGACGATGCGGCAGCGTGATCCTGCCACAGTACAAACCTCACCGGAAAAATTGGCTGAGGTCCAGGCCCTGGCGTCACAACACGGCGCCGTTCCCAAGGAGCGGATCTTCGCCGCTGTGGGAATCAAGATCAACAAAATCGAAACCGACGGTGAATCCGCCGAATCCGAACAACCGGCCAAAGTTCTTCTGAATTAATCTTCTTCTGTTCCCATCTTTTTTCATTCCCATCTTTCTGACCGGCTGAACTCTGTGCCTGGCTGCCCTGTCTCCGCTCTCACTATGACTGCGGCGGCGCGGTCACTGCTGGTCTGGAGAAAGCGTCATCTCCCCTCAAGGCTGCTCGCTGGCTGGATCCTGTACGCGGCCCTTCCAGCGTCCACCCTTCCCCCTCCAGTACATGATGGCGGAGTGCAACGTTGCGCCCATATAAAAAACGGCAATCGCCGGCAGCGCCAAAGACCACAAGGGATGGAGGCGGTAAAACTTCAGCGTCGGCCAAAAGCAAATTGCCATGAGCGCCCAGCTTATAGCGCCGCACCACGCGGCGGTGGCATGTCCACTAAAGAGCAAAGCAATGGGCAGGAGATAGGTGATTGCGAGTCCGATGATTGAAATGGCCAGTAGAAGCGCGGAGTGATGGAGCTGATTGAATGCGCTGCGTGAGATCATGGCGCCGATATCAGCAAACGTTCCATAAGGGCGAATGCTTTGCGTCTCCGGCGAAACTCCCAGCCAGACTTTGCCACTATTGTTGCGAACACGGCGAGCCAGTGCGCAATCGTCAATGATCTCCGTTCTGATGGACTCAATGCCACCAGCCCTCTCCAGAACTTCACGGCGGATGAACATACATCCGCCGGCAGCGCCCGCGGTCTTGCGTCGCGCATCGCGAATCCACTCCGGCGGGTACAACATGAAAAAGAAAAATACGAAGGCAGGGATCAGAGCTTTCTCGGCAAACGTCTGGCAGTGCAGCCTCACCATAAAAGAGACCAGATCAAATCTTCCTTGTTGCGCGATTGTTGCCAGCATCGCCACACTTTCGCGCGAGTGAAGGATGTCCGCGTCCGTGAGCAACAGATAATCCGGCGCGAACTCATTCGCCTTCGTCACTCCCTGATGCACGGCCCACAGTTTGCCAGACCAGCCTTGGGGCAGGGGTGTTCCAGTGAGCACCGTCAGTTTGTCTTCTTCTCCGGCGGCCTGCGCGGCTGCGCGCGCCACGCCGGAGGTACCATCGGTGCTGTTGTCATCCACCAGGACCAGACGAATCGGGATAGTTTGAGTAAGCAGAGAAGTCACGCACGCGGCCACCACGTCTGCTTCATTGCGCGCCGGCACCACAGCTACTACCGAGATGCGCTCCAGCGGCACCCGGGCCGGCCAGGGAAGCATCCTACTCGTACGCCAGAAGTTTCCGTGGCCCAGGAGCATATAAGCCCAGATGGTGAGCGTGACAAATCCCGCAAAGGTGAGCATCGCCGCACCATTGTACGAAGGACAGGGCTTCGCAGGCATCCTGCGTCAATCTGAGTACCTCACATTAAAGAGCAGTCAGTGGGAGAAAGGTACGGGATGACACAAGAACAAGAAAGGGTGGATGACGGCAAGAGCCTGGGTGCGCCTGCATTCCTGGAAGGAAAGCTCAACGAACAGATAGGCAATTACATACACCTGTTTCTCACCGTTCTGGCAGTGTTGCTGATGGCGGCTGCTTCCATTGCATCGGTCGAGATGGTCATTCATGGGTTTCCCAAATTGTGGTCAACCGGCAACGAGTATCAGGCTCTCCATCTGGTATTACAGGACATTCTGCTGGCGGCCATTGCCGGCGAGCTGGCCTTACTTCTGCTCTTTCATCGTGCCAGCGCCGCCGTTGAGGTGGTAATGTTCGTTATTTCCCGAAGACTCGTGGCCACTGACGTCACCACCATTGATTTGCTGATGGGGTCCATCGCGCTCGTGATTCTTCTCGTCGTTCGCTTCTACTATCTGCCGGGAAAGCCTCAGTAGAGCGATTTTCCCTCCGCGAAGCGGAGAGACGTTAGAATGAAGGTGTCTTTGAATGCCAAAGGAAACGATCAGCCATGACACTTTTGCCCGGCGAAACAGTTCACCAGCGAATCTGCCCTTTCTGTGAGGCCTGTTGCGGCCTGGAACTAACCGTTTCCGATGGCAAGGTCAAACGCATTCGTGGGAATGACGCTGACGTTTTCTCCGCGGGCTACATTTGTCCAAAGGGTGTGGCGCTGAAAGATCTGCACGAGGACCCTGACCGTCTGCGCACGCCGTTGATCAAACGCAACGGCAAATTCGTGGAAGCTACGTGGGATGAAGCGTTCGCCGAAATTGAACGCCGCCTGCCTCCGATCATGGCGCAGCATGGCAAAGACGCAGTGGCTCTGGTGCTGGGCAATCCAGTGGTCCACAAAACAGGGCTTCTGCTCTACGTGCCGCGGCTGGGACGGGCACTGGGAACTCACAACGTTTATTCGGCATCCACTCTCGACCAGATGCCCAAGCAGCTTTCTTCTGGATTGATGTTCGGCGACTGGCTCTCTCTTCCCGTTCCCGACATTGAGCGCACCGAATTTCTGATGATCCTGGGCGCCAATCCCATGGTCTCCAATGGGAGCCTCTGGACGGTTCCCAACTTCCGCGACAAAGCCAAAGCCCTGCGCGCGCGGGGTGGAAAGATTGTGGTGGTTGATCCGCGCCGGACCGAAACGGCCAAATCTGCCGATCAGCATGTTTTTATACGTCCTGGCGCTGATGTCTTCTTCCTTCTGGGACTTGTGCATACTTTATTCGAAGAAAATTTAGTGGAGCTTGGCCGCCTGGCCGAACATGTAAATGGAGTGGAGCACGTAAAAGCAGCGGTGGCGAACTTTTCTCCGGAAGCGGTTGCAGCGCGCTGCGGCATTGACGCGGCGACCATTCGCGCACTGGCACGGCAATTTGCGGCCGCCAATCGTGCTGCCGTGTACGGTCGAATCGGCACTTGCACGCAGGCATATGGAACGCTCTGTAGCTGGCTGGTGGACGTAATCAACATTCTGGCCGGCCATTTTGATGAGGCGGGCGGGGCCATGTTCGCCAAAGCCGCTGCTCTTCAGGGCAACAGCTTGGGCAAGAGTGGAGCGGGCAAGGGGATAGTAGTTGGCCGTCGTAAAAGCCGCGTTTCCGGTGCGCCGGAAGTGTTCGGCGAGTTTCCCATGAGCTGTCTGGCCGAAGAGATTGACACGCCCGGCACAGGTCAAGTCAAAGCCCTGATCTCCGTGGCCAGCAACAATGTTCTTTCTTCGCCTAACGGTCCGCGTCTCTCGTCCGCACTCGATCAGCTTGATTTCATGGTCTCGATTGACATTTATCTCAATGAGACCACGCGCCATGCTGATGTAATTCTTCCCGGTCTTTCGCCGCTGGAAGAGATGCATTATGACGTTGCTTTCTCGCAGATTTCTTACCGCAATCACGCGCGCTACAGCGCTCCGGTATTTTCACCTCCCAGCACTCAGCCGGCCGAGTGGGAGATTCTGCTGCGGCTAATTGCCATCGCACAGGGCAAAGGCGCCAATGCCGACATCGCGGCGCTGGACGATTCACTCCTCGAAGAAGACGTCCGTCGCTTCGCCGGCCCAATGACAGGAGTGGTGCTCAAGATGGTTGCCCATCGCATAGGGCCGGAGCGCCTGCTCGATCTGGGCCTGCGCGCTGGTCCTTACGGAGATAATTTCGGTGTGAAGTTCTGGGGGCTGAACCTGGACAAGGTCATGGCGGCGAAAGATGGCGTTGATCTTGGACCGCTGACGCCGCGCATTCCTGAAGTTCTGCGCACGCCTTCGGGCAAAATCGAACTCGCTCCACCGATGCTGCTGGAAGACTTGAAGCGCCCCGCCAGCGATCTCTCGCAGCCTGTGCCGGACCTCGTGGTGATTGGCCGTCGTCAGCTTCATACCAACAACAGCTGGATGCACAACCTTCCCGTGCTCGCCAAGAGCACACATTGCACAGCGCTGATCAACCCGGCGGACGCGGAAAAGTTAAACCTTTCTGACGGTGGCAAGGCGCGAATTCTGCGCGATGGACGCGCCATTGAAGTGGAAGTGGAACTCAGCGAAGAGATGATGCCGGGCGTCATCAGCCTCCCGCACGGCTGGGGACATGATTTGGCAGACACGCGGATGAAGGTCGCCGCGAATAATCCGGGAGCCAACCTGAATGCCATTGTGGATGAAAATCTGCGCGATCCACTCTCAGGGAATTCCGTGCTCAGCGGAATTGCGGTGCAGATGGAAGCCGTGACGCAGCCGCTGGCAGCCGCAGGACAGATTCGATAACTTTAGTCTGATCGCGCGGACTCAACGAGGAACCGCACTTGCGCGACCTTACTGGAGGGCAAATCCGTCTTTGCTGGTGATGGTAGCTATGCGATTGGGTCCGCCGACGAGCGCAGGCCCCGGATCAACCTTCCTGCCTTCTGCTGACTCCACCGCGTTTAAGACCGTATTGAACGCACTTGCATAGTCCTGGGCTGATCGCTCGGCTGGTTTGGCGCTGCGCAATTTCTCAACCGCGGGATCAGCTTTGAACTTGTCCATTGCGGCAGACTTTCCCGTCATCAGCTCCTGGGCTACTTTGGTTAAACCAAGCATCCAGATTTCTCCGGGACTGGGGGCAGCGTTAATGAGTTCAGCATGCAAGTTTTTTCCGGGTGCAGCGGGCAGGAAATAACGACTGCCTTTCATAAACGGCTGCCCGTTTGCATAACCAACAAAGATCACAGCGAACGCCGGCTTGTTCGCGTCTTTCAGGGTAACCCGCGTGGCGAAGTATTTGTTTGCAGCCTCGGAGAGGATGGCTCCCAGCTCGCGACTCGCCGTGTCAATTGAGACATCTGGATGTTTTTCGAGCCACGGCGTGGCGATCCTCAAAGGATTAAATTCTTCGCGCACGGCGCGACCTACAGGGTCTTGCTGGGAAGTCTTGCCTGCGAAAATCACGGCTCCGGTTTTGCCGGCCTGGAGTATCTTCTGCGTCTGGCTGATGGTCCCGTCCGCGTTGTATTGCGCGCCGTCAGCCGCGATAGCAAATCCATTCTGGCCCATGGCGATGAGTGCAATGCCATTCCGGCCCGGAAAGGCGTGTACGGAAGACCCGGCCTTGGGTGCCTGGGAAAACGAAACAGAGATTGAAATCAAAGCGACCAAAGCAAAAACAATTCCCTTTAACACTCGCGGCATCATGCCCCCAGGATGAGTGATCAATTTCAGGATTGCGGCGAAATCATACCAGAGACCACAAAACTTCCCGGATGATTGTTGCGCCGTGTGACCACAAAAATCCGGGGCCGCGAACGACCCCGGATGTTCATGCAGATTCAAACTACTGCTTTCTAAATCACCCGTTATTGTACGTTGACGTTGATATCGTCAATTACGAATGAGGTTTGCAGGCTGACGTCTTCATTGCCCAGGAAACGGATCTGAATCGTCTGTCCCTTGAAGGCAATTACGTTGAACGAGTGCTGCTGGTAACCGGCAGCCTTGTTCAGGTTGGAGAACGTGCCCAGAGTTGAAAGCACAGTGCCGCCGGTATTCAGCACCTGGACCTGCAAGGTGTCAAACGCCGTGGTGGTTGTAGTTTCAGCCGTATCAATGTGCAACCAGAACGTCAATGTGGCCGTGGTTGCCGTGGAAGGAATGGTGATGGTTTGGGCAGCGGAATCAGTGTGGGTGGTTCCATAGCCGTCCAGCCATGCGTCCCAGCTTCCGGTATGCGCGGGCTCAGCGGTTGAGTTGTTGAGTACGCCTGCCGTCAATGCCCAGGGCGTTGCGGTGCCGGTTTCAAAGCCCGGATTGACGATCAACTGCTGCGCGGTTGCCGCCGAGCTAATGGTCAGCGCGATGGTTGTAGTGTGTGTCAGTGTGCCGGAGGTTCCGGTGATCGTGACTGTTGCCGCGCCGACTGTAGCCGTGCTGCTGGCCGTGAAAGTCACAACGCTGGTTGATGTAGTCGGATTGGTGCCGAACGAAGCAGTAACGCCTGCGGGCAATCCAGAAGCAGACAACGTGACCGATCCAGTGAAGCCGCCTGAGGGCGTCTCAGTGATGGTGCTGGTTCCGCTGGTGCCCTGCTTCACTGTCAGACTCGAAGGTGAAGCCGAGAGTGAGAAGTTCGGCGTTGCGGTTGCGTTCACAGTGAGAGCTACGGTCGTGGTATGGGTCAATGAGCCCGACGTACCTGTAATCGTAACGTTCGCCGTACCTGTGGTTGCCGTTGAGCTGGCGGTAAACGTTACTACGCTGGTGGATGTGGTTGGGTTTGTGCCGAACGTCGCTGTCACGCCCGCGGGCAGACCGGAGGCTGATAACGTCACGCTTCCGGTGAAGCCATTGACAGGCGTCACGCTGACAGTGCTGTTGCCGCTGCTGCCTTGGGTCACCGTGAGACTGGAAGGTGAGGCCGACAGTGAGTAATCAGGGTTGGCCACGCCGCCGCAACCCGAGAATTTAAAGCTCGCGATGCGTGTGCTCCAGTTAAATGTTCCGCTTGCCTTCAAGTACTCGGTGGTGAACCAGAAGGTGCAATCGTCCACAGGATCAACCGACATTGCGCTGTAATCTCCCCAACGCGTCAATGTTCCTGTCTGTGAACCTCCGCCGGCGATAATGCTGGTTTCCGCCTGCATCGTGCTGGCTGGATCGGTCGCCAGACGGCCGGTGATTGCGATCGCCGGGTTCTGCGCACTGCTGGACACGCTATAACCCATGGCCATGTTGCCGGAGTGGTCCATGGCAACGCTGCCCATCCAGCGGAACTTGCTGTCAGGAGCAAAAGTACTCTGCTGCGCTACCGTGGGAGTTCCGTTGGGATTGTTGATCTCATACCAGCGCACACCGCCGCCGCTGCCGGCCGTCACCGAGTGGTTCACGACCAGGGATTCCTTGGTGCCCAGGTTGCGATAGGCCAGCCGGAACATTAAACGGTCAGCCAGTGAATCAAGCTGGTTCGTGGTTCCGGACTGAGGCACGCAGGTACCGCCATTGCAGAGCGCCGTAAAGGCGGCCACCGGAATTACCGTGGGGCCAGTCAGCGTGGAGTTGGCCGGTGTGGTGAAGTCCACATGGAATTTAAAAAGGTTGAGATTGTTGGTGCCGAAAAACGCAAGATAGTTCGGAGATCCGGCGGGAGGAGCCGTGGTGCCGTCAAGATCGGCGGGCAAAACGCCACCGATAGACGACCCCTGCTGGAAGCAGACCTGCGTCGCCGGCTGGCCATTCAGCATGGCCGTGCGGTTATACGCGCAGATATCGGAGCCGAGGAATGATGTCCCGGCTGCGTTGAACATATTAAATGTCTGGTAATAACCGTCAGGCCATACACCCATCTTCGGATAATCGTCAAAACCCGAATAGGAGAAGGAGTAGCGATTGTAAGTGCCGGTTGCATCTGAAGTGGTTGAAACCGCCACGCACTGCAGGAAAGGCGTGGTGCTCACTGAGAATTGGGAGAATATCCAGCGGTTGGCTAACTTGTCATAGAGCACAACTGGATCGCCATCGTTATTGGTCTGGCAGCCTCCGCCGAAACCGGACCAGAGAGAATTACCTGCTGTGGGTCCTGAAACAATTGCGCCGGTGGATTTATTGAAAACCGCGAAGGAACTGTTGACCCATTGTACAAATTGGGTGGCGCCCACTGCGCCGTTCGTGTCCGGCGGTGCACTGCCGACTGTAAACCCCGGAAAGCCAGAGCCTACACCGTCAAAACTCAGGCCAGGAGTTGTCGAAACGAAAGGAGTGGATACGGCAGTTGTCCCATTGCCGCTGCTAGAGGCGGTTGTTCTCTGCCACACAGGATCAGGCTCGCTGGCTGGTTTGAGGCCGGGAGGTAATGGGATGCGGCGCGCAGGTTCGGCTTCATGTTGAATGTGCGCTGCCGCCGTCTGATCAAGCTTGGGCAGATCGCGCACTGCGGGTGACACGTCATTATGCAAGCTGCCACGCACAATCAAAATGTGGTTAGGCAGTTGAGTATCACTGTCATTGATATTCGTTTGGGAAACCTGTGCCGTTGCGGACAGGGTAAGCAGCATGAAGCTTATACACAACAACAACCACGCGGGACCACGCGTCTTCAACATTCGGAGTCTCCTTTGGTGCTTATGTGCCTTTGCGGATTGACGATCAAGAGTGGGTGGGCGTGCGTCAAAACTATTGGCAGTCGTAAATATTATTCATGCAACGTTCTATTCACAATAGTTTTTGGAGCTTTATTCTGCCGGAAGTCCCGAATTGGAACACACTTAAGCTATTCAAGAGAAAGGGGCTAAAGACCAATACCTAACGGCACATCAGGACGATGTACCCGGTTAAGCCTTGCCTGCGCAGCATTTTATGCAGTGACGTTCATAGGCGAAATTCACCAGCCGGGGTCACGGTTGGCATGAGATCCGCCCGCAGTCGATTTTCATGCGACAATTTCTCCGCATGGCAACCGTGACTCCCGTGGGCATGGGCCCATTGAAAGTGGCGATCACCTCAAGATTTCCCACCTGCGACTCAGTGGCAAGATTTTGCGCAAAGGAGAACAACAAAGTACCGTCGCCAGAAAAGTGACCCAACTTCAATTTCATTGCCTTGCTCCTGACTGTGATGGCCACCGCCTTGATTGCTTTGAAACGCCATTGCAGCGGATTGTTGGGAAACTCTAAGCGCGTGTGATGAGTCATGTCCAAAATCAGGTTTACCGATGCAAATCTTGATAGGTGATGGCGGTTGTTGGCGTTCCTGAAGAAACCGGTGATGCAGGGTGCTCAGAATTGCCTTGGGGTGATGGGATCAAAACAACTTTGAGATCGAAGGATTCTCAGCCTCCGCTCCATAGACAGGATGGAGC
>WNFC01002561.1_pt1 | contig 33157 bp, 31 predicted proteins | sample 5400541 | NCBI WGS metagenome assembly WNFC01 (sample SAMN13153342, study PRJNA577476) | soil metagenome | isolation source: 120 cm saprolite under Douglas fir tree site 2 hole 2 replicate 1 | place: USA:California | collected 2015-04-18
TAAGGGCAAGACCGGCACACTGAAGGTGACGCTGAAAAAGGGCAAGCTCGCGTACAAGTGCACGGTCGCGGGCCATGCCAAGCTCGGCATGAAGGGCACGCTCACCGTCACGTAGCCAAAACCGGTTGGAGCTCCCTGCCGTAGGCATTGGGCGTAAGGCCCATCTACGCTACGCGCAGCGAGCGGCATGAAGGGTTACTTTCCGCGTTACTAAGTGAGCGGCAAGTCCTGGATCTGGCCGCCTTCGATCTGGAAGGCGGCCAGATCGTCCTGCTGGATCGAGTACACGAGGTAGGGCTTTCCTTCCCAGAGTCCGATGTTCTCGACGTCGGTCCGCGAGGGACGCGCGGGCGCGGAGATGTGCGAGTGGAAGACCGCAAGCTCGTAGCCTTCGTCTTCCGCGAACCAGACCTCGGGGTCGTCGAATTCGAGCTCGAAGCGATAGGGGGACGACGCGGCGTTGCGACCGGGCTTGTAGCGCTCCGCGCGGCCGTCCCGCAGGAGGACGAGACCGCACGCCTCGTTCGGCGCCTCGCGTTCGGCGTGCGCGGCGAGCGCCGCGCGCACGTCGTCGGGGATCACCACCAGACGCTGCGCTCCATTGCCTGCTCCACGTCGTCCGCCTCCCAGAAATCCGCGGAGAGGTATTTCCAGCCGGCGTCCGCGAAGATCGCCACGACGACGCCTTCGTCGAGCTCCGCCGCGAGCCTGCGCGCCACATGGCCGACTGCTCCGGCGGACACGCCGGCGAAGATCCCTTCCTCGTCGAGCAGGCGGCGCACCTCTCGCACCGACTCCTCGTTCGAGACGAGGACCTTGCGGTCGAGCTTCGACACGTCGAGAATCGGCGGCACGTAGCCCTCGTCGAGCGAGCGCAATCCCATCACAGGATCCCCGGGCAGCGGCTCCGCCGCGGCGACGACGACGTCCGGAAACGACTCGCGCAAACGATCGCCCGTCCCCATCAACGTTCCGCCGGTGCCGAGACCGGCGACGAGCAGGTCTACACGATCGAGCGACTCGGCGATCTCCGTGCCCGTGCCTTCGTAGTGCGCGCGCGGATTCGCCTCGTTCGCGTACTGGAAGGGCATGAAGTAGCGGGGTTCGCGCTCCGCGAGCTCCAGTGCGAGCCGGACGGCGCCGTTCGAGCCTTCGACGCCCGGCGAGAAGATGATGTTTGCGCCGAAGAGCCGGAGCAGACGCTTTCTTTCATCAGTCGCGTTCCCCGGCATCACGCAGGTGAGCGGATAGCCCTTCAGCTTGGCAACGAGCGCTAGCGAGATGCCAGTGTTGCCGCTCGTCGGCTCGAGCAGCTCGCGTCCCGGTTCCAGCTCGCCGGAGGCTTCGGCGGCCTCGATCATCGCCTTGGCGATGCGGTCCTTGATCGAGCCGGTCGGGTTCTGGCCCTCGAGCTTCGCGTAGATCTGGACGTCGCCGACCGGCCGGAGCTCGACGAGCGGGGTGTTGCCGACTAGCTCGAGGAGGTTGCGCGCTACGCGCGCGCTAGCCACCGGCCATGGCCGGTAGGAGGATCACCGTCGCGCCGGGATTGACTTCGGTGTCGAGCCCGTCGAGCGTGCGCACGTCTTCGCCCTCGAGGTAGACGTTGACGAACGGTGCGATGTCGCCGTCCTCGACAAGCTGTGCGCGCAGCGCCGGAAACCGTCCCATCAGATCCTCGAGCAGCTCGCGCACGGTGTCGCCCTCGGCCGCCAGTTCGCGCTGGCCGCCGGCCTGTTCGCGGAGAGTCGGTGGGATCCTGACCTTCGTCACGCTCGCTCCCTCGTCCCCGCGCAGAACTCGACGTAGTCCACGTACTCGGTGATCGTCGGCTGCTCGCCGCAGACCGGGCAGTCCGGATCGCGCCGCAGCTTCACCTCGTCGAACGTCGCCGCCAGCGCGTCGAAGAGGAGCAGCCGGCCGATGAGGGGTTCGCCGATTCCGAGCGCGAGCTTGAGGGCCTCGCTTGCCTGCAACGATCCGATCACGCCGGGCAGCACGCCGAGCACGCCCCCCTCCGCGCACGACGGTGCCAGCTCAGGTGGCGGCGGCGTGGGGAAGAGGCAGCGGTAACACGGACCTTCGTGCGGCTTGAAGACGGTCACCTGTCCCTCGAAGCGGTAAATCGACCCGTGCACGACGGGAATGTCGTGCCACACCGAGGCGTCGTTGACGAGATACCGCGTGGGGAAGTTGTCGGCGCCGTCGACGATCACGTCCCAGCCGTCGGCCAGGATCCGCTCGATGTTCTCGGAGGTCAGACGCTCCTTGTAGGAGACGACCTCGACGTCGGGATTGAGCGCCTCGATCGCGCGCCTCGCCGACTCGACCTTGGGCTCGCCGAGCGACTCGGTCGAGTGGACGATCTGGCGCTGCAGGTTCGACTCGTCGACGACGTCCGCGTCGACGATCCCGATTCGCCCGACACCGGCTGCGGCCAGATAGAGCGAGGCGGGTGAGCCGAGGCCGCCGGCGCCGACGAGCAAGACTTTCGAGTCGAGCAGCTTCAGTTGCCCTTCCTCGCCGACCTCGGGGATTAGGAGGTGGCGGCTGTAGCGCGCACGCTGCGGCCCGTCGAGGCCGGCCTGGAGCTGCACCGGGAAACCGTTGCGCTTCCAGTCGGTGAATCCGCCGGCCAGCGAGACCACATCCTCGTAACCGAGCTCGGCAAGCGTCTTGGCGGCGAAGGCCGAGCGATTGCCGGCGGAGCAGTAGATAACCACCGGGCGGCTCGGGTCGGGCGCCAGGCGCTCGATCCGCGACTCGAGGTGGCCGCGCGGGACGTGGACGGCCCCGGGGATGTGACCCTCGTCCCACTCGTCTTGCTCCCGGACATCGACGACGACCGGCTCGCCGGACTCGATGCGTGCCTTTGCCTCGGTCGCATCGACCTCCGAGATCTCGGACCGGGTCTGCTGTAAGAGCTCTCGATACGTCGGCATCGCTATAGGAAATATAGCTTTGCGCGCGTGAGCTAGCGTCGCCCGGGATGAGTGCGCGAGCCAGGGTCTGGATCGTGGTCGGGCTCGCAGCCGTTGCCGCTGCGGGAACCGTGGTCGGCGTCACGCTCGCAACGCGGACCGACGTGCAGCGGCAGTCGAGCAAGGCGCCGCCCTTCGCCGCGGATCCAACGGCGCGGCCGGAGGTCGCCCAGCAGGTGCGCGAGGCGCTCAAGGCCTGGCCGGCAGGCACCGCACGCAGCCTGCGGATCCTTGCGGCCCGCTATGAACACAGCGCGCTCGTTCGGCTCGAGCTCGGGCTGGCGCTTGCGCTCTCTGGTCAGCAAGCCGCCGCAGCGAGCGCCTGGCAGGACGCGGAGCGGGTCCAGCCCGATTCACCGTCGGCCGTCCGCGCCCAGGATCTCCGTCATCCGGGCAGTGCACCGGGCCTGCCCCCCTTCATCCCGAGCTTCACCCGCGTCACGAACGTCGTCCAGGCCCACCTGCTGCGCGGCTCCGCCGACCAGCAGGCCTTGCGCCCCGTCTCCGCGGAGCGGGAGTTTCTCGCTGCGGTTCAGGCCGCTCCCAACGACCCCGAGGCCCTGACTGCCGCGGCCGTCGGGCTCTACGACAAGGACCGGCCGGCCGCGGCTTTCTCGCGACTCGGCCCGCTGGCTCGCCGGTTTCCGCAGGCCCAGACGGTGCGCTTCCACCTTGGGCTCCTCCTCATCTACTTCGGAGACATGCCTCGTGCTCGCCGTGAGCTGGCCCTCGCCCGGGCGCAAGGCCCACGAACCCTCCTTGGAAAGAAAGCCGGTACGCTTCTGAAGGCAGGTCGAAAGCCCTAGGACCATCCGGCACCAAAATGAGCCGTTCGGCCTATAGCGCCTGTCCGGGCTAGCTGGCACAGTGCGGCATCGCTAAAACGCCGTCCCGGAGGGGGGAACGGAGTGAGCGCAACCGAGGTAGCCGCTGCACCACCGAAGACCGTCGCCGATGTGCTGGAGACGGATGACGCGAAAGCGCTGCTGGAGACGGGGCGCGAGCACGGGCATCTCAGTGCCGACGAGATCGCTGTCGCGCTCGACGAGCTCGATCTCGAGCCGGGTCAGATCGACGACTTCTACCACGCTCTCGAGGAGCTCCAGATCGAGGTCGTCGCCGCCGAGGAGGAAGAGGAGCAACAGGCAGAAGAGCCCCGGGAGGTGTCGACCGACGCGCTCCAGCTCTTTCTCAAGGACATCGGCAAGGTCGATCTCCTCACCGCCGCCCAGGAGGTCGAGCTGGCGAAGCGGATCGAGCGGGGCGACCACGGCGCGAAGCAGGAGATGGTCGAGGCGAACCTTCGTCTCGTCGTCTCGATCGCCAAGAAGTACAGAAACCAGGGCCTGCCCTTCCTCGATCTGATCCAGGAGGGGACGATCGGCCTGGTTCGCGCGGCCGAGAAGTTCGACTACCGCAAAGGGTTCAAGTTCTCGACGTATGCGACATGGTGGATTCGCCAGGCGGTCGCGCGGGCCCTGGCGGACAAGGCGCGCACGATTCGCATGCCCGTCCACGTGGTCGAGAAGCTGAACAAGATCGTCCGGTCCGAGCGCAAGCTCCGCGCCGAGCTCGGCCGCGAGCCCACCGCTGTCGAGATCGGCAGGGACCTCGAGCTCACGAGTGACGAGGTCGAGCACATCCGGCGCAGCGCTCAGACACCGGTGTCGCTCGAGAAGCCGGTCGGCGACGAGGACGAGTCCGAGTTCGGGCACTTCCTCACCGACGCCAACCTGCCGCTGCCCGACGAGGAAGCCGAGATTACGATGCGTAAGGAGACGCTCCGGAAAATCCTCGGCACGCTCTCGAGCAGGGAGCGCCAGGTGCTCGAGCTCCGCTACGGCCTCGACGGCCAACACCCGAGAACGCTCGACGAGGTCGGGCGGACGTTCAACGTCACCCGCGAGCGCATCCGGCAGATCGAGAACCAGAGCCTGAAGAAGCTGCGTGCCCTCGCGGACGCGGTCAAGCTGCGCGACGTGGCCTGACCTCGTCCAAAGAGACACCGTCTGAGCAAACAACCACGAAAGGGGTCAAACAGATGAGGAAGGCTTATGCGTTGTTCGCGGGTCTCGGCCTGGCGCTCGCCGTGGCGGGAGGCGGAGGCGCTGCGAACGCCCACTCGGCGGCCAGGGTCTGTCCGGGCTCGCCGATCGGAACCGCATCGTGTCACGCGCTCGTCGCGACCGACGGAGTTGGAAACCCGGCCGCTTCGACGTCGCCGACAGGACTATCTCCGGCGACGATCAAGTCCGTCTACAACTACTCGACGAGTTCGACGGCCGGGGCGGGGCGGACGATCGCGATCGTCGACGCCTACGACGATCCGACAGCCGAGAGCGACCTCGCCACCTTCAGCAACCAGTACAAGCTGCCCGTTTGCACGACAGCGAACGGCTGCTTCACGAAGGTCGACCAGACCGGCGGGTCGAGCTATCCGCGGAAGGATGCGGGCTGGGCACTCGAGATCTCGCTCGACGTCCAGTGGGCGCATGCCATCGCCCCCGGGGCGAACATCCTGCTCGTCGAAGCGTCGTCGAACAGCTTCACGAATCTCCTTGCCGCCGAGGACTATGCGAAGACGCACGCCGGTTACGTGTCGAACAGCTGGGGCGGGTCGGAGTTCAGCGGCGAATCGTCGGACGACTCGCACTTCGCCCAGACGGGCGTGAGCTTCTTCGCCTCGTCCGGTGACAGCGGCTTGCCGGCGCAGTACCCGTCGGCATCGCCGAATGTCATCTCGGTCGGCGGCACGACGCTGAACTTCTCCGGCTCGAGCTTCCTGTCGGAAACCGGTTGGAGCGGCTCGGGCGGCGGTTGCAGCGTCTACGAGACCGCCAACGGCTCGCAGTCCACCGGGCAGGTCAACTGCAACGGCAAGCGTGCGACGCCGGACGTCTCGCTCGATGCCGACCCGGCCTCGGGGGTGTCCGTCTACGACACCACGCGGTACCAGGGCCAGTCAGGGTGGTTCACAGTCGGCGGGACGAGCGCTTCCTCACCGATGTGGGCGGGCCGTTCCGCCAGCGCAGGCGTGACGGTGAACTCCGGCTACGTCTACGGAAACAGCATTACGTATCGCGACATCACCTCTGGCAACAACGGCGCCAGCGCCCTCGTCGGTTACGACCTCGTGACCGGGCGAGGGAGCTGGATCGGGTCGATGCCGTAAACGCTGGCTTGCAGGGCCGCCTCGCGCACGCGAGGCGGCCCGCTTTCCTTAGACTGCGCGCGCGTGGAGCAGACCTGGCTCGAGGAGTTGCGCGAGTTCATCGCCATTCCCAGCGTGAGCGCGGATCCCGCCCATGTGGATGACGTCCGCCGCGCGGGCGAGTGGGTGCGCGACTTCGTCAAGGGCATCGGCGGGGAGGCAGAGCTCGTTCCTTACGGGGATGGAGACCTCGTCATCGGCGACATTCCGGCGAGCTCGAACGGTGGAGGCGCGCCGACGGTGATGATCTACGGGCACTTCGACGTCCAACCGCCCGCCCCGCTCGACCTCTGGGAGACGCCGCCCTTCGAGCTGACGGAGCGGGACGGCTGGTACTACGCGCGTGGCATCGCGGACGACAAGGGTCAGCTGTACGCGCTCCTGAAGGCTGCGCAGCTGCTTCGCGAGCAGAACGCGCTCCCGGTGAACATCAGGGTCGTGTCCGACGGCGAAGAGGAGATCGGCGGCCATTCGGTCGTCGACTTCCTCGAGGCGGACGAGCGCGGGGCCGACGCCTGCATCATCTTCGACGGGGGCATGACTCGTCCCGAGCTGGCGGAGTTCGGACTGGCGACGCGCGGCCTCATCGCGTTTCACCTCAAGGTCAGGACGGGCGACCGCGACATGCACTCCGGGTATTACGGCGGTGCGGCGCTGAACGCGATCCACGTGCTGATGCAGGGGCTGTCGGCCGTCACCGCGCGTGACGGACTGCTGCCCGACCAGCTCCGTGTCGGCCGCGCACCGCTGAGCCAGGCCGAGGTCGACAGCCTCGAGAGCCTGCCGAAAGGCTGGGAGATGCTCGACGACGCAGGCGCCACGCCCCTCGACGCGAAGGCGGGAGAGGATTTCTACGACCGCACCTGGGCCGAGCCCTCGCTCGACGTCAACGGCATTCGCGGTGGCAAGCCCGAGTTCGTCAATACGACGCTGATCGTCGAGGCCGACGCACGCTTCACGATCAGGCTCGCGCCTGGTCAGGATCCCGAGACCATTGCCGCCTCGGCCGAAAAGCTCATCCGCGCCGCGATGCCGGAGACGGCGCAGGTGGAGCTGATCCGCGAGAACTCCGTGGCGCCCGGGGTCTTCTCCGCCGACTCGCCGGCGATTCAGATCGGACTGGAGGCGTTCAAGAAGGCGCTCGGGCGGCGTCCGCTGCTCGTGCGCGTGGGCGGGACGCTCCCGATCTATCCAGCGCTGGCCGCTAAGGGCATCCCGACGATCGGAACGGGCTTTGCGCTCCGTGAGAGCAACGTCCATTCACCGAACGAGCGGCTGAGGGTCGAGGACGTCGATCGCGCCGTCGCCGCGGCCTCCGAGCTCTACAGAAGCCTCGCGGCGCTTGGCTGATCCGCGCTATCCGACCGCGATTGCCGCCGAGCTCGCGGACGACGTGCTCGAGCGGTTCCTCCGCTACGTCCAGGTCGACACGCAGTCGGACGAAGACTCCGACACCTACCCGAGCACCGCCAAGCAGCTCGACCTCGGCAAGATGCTCGCGGAGGAGCTGCTCGAGATCGGAGTGGAGGACGTCGAGCTCACCAAGCACGGCTACGTCTTCGGAACCCTCCCCGGCTCGGCAGGCCCGACCGTCGGGCTGATCGCTCACCTGGACACGAGCGCCGACGAAGTCGGCACGAATGTCAAACCGCAGGTCATTCGCAACTACGACGGCGGCGACCTCGTCCTGCCCGGCGATCCCCGCAAGGTCCTCCGCCCGGGCGAGAACCCGATCCTCGCCGAGCGGACGGGGCACGACATCGTCACGACCGACGGCACGACGCTGCTGGGCGCGGACGACAAGGCCGGCGTCGCCGAGATCATGGGCGCGGTCGCGTACCTCGCTGCGCATCCGGAGATCGAGCACGCTCCCATCCGTGTCGGCTTTACGGTCGACGAGGAAGTGGGACGCGGCGTCGACCACTTCGACATCGAGGAGTTCGGCGCCGACTTCGCATACACCCTCGACGGCTCGGAGATCGGCCGCATCGACGACGAGACGTTCGCCGCTTCGGAGGTGCGAATTCGGATCGAGGGTCACAGCGTCCATCCCGGCACGTCGAAGGGAAAGATGGTGAACGCCGTCAAGCTCGCCGCGCGAATCATCGAGCGTCTGCCGGAGAACGACCGCTCACCGGAGACGACCGAAGGACGCGAAGGGTTCATTCATCCGACGCGGATCGCGGGCACGACCGCCGAGGCCGAGCTCCGCTTCATCGCGCGCGACTTCGACTCCAAGAAGCTCGAAGAGCACGAGCAGCTCCTGCGCAAGCTCGCAGACGATCTCGCCGCGGAGGAGCCGCGTGCGGACGTCACCGTGACCGTGGAGGAGGGCTATCGCAACATGAAGGAGTTCCTCGACGCCGACCCGGCCGTGACCGGGGCCGCGGACGAAGCCGTGCGGCGCGCGGGCATCGAGCCCTGGCGCGAGCCGATCCGGGGCGGCACCGACGGCGCGATGTTGAGCGCGCGCGGACTTCTGACGCCGAACATCTTCACCGGCGCGCATCAGTTCCACTCCGTGCTGGAGTGGGCGTCGGTTCAGGACATGGCCGCGTCGGCGGCGACCATCGTGGAGCTCGTGAAGCTCTGGGCGGAGCCCGAGTGGCTTGGGCGGTCGGGCCTCAGCAGCTCAGAAACGCGTGGCCGAAGCGCCGCATCTCCTCGATGATCGGCAGCAGCGCGGCGCCCTTCTCCGTCAGCTCGTACTCCACGCGCGGCGGCGACTCGGCGTAGCTGCGACGCAGCACGAGGTCTTCGTCCTCGAGCGCGCGTAGACGCTCGGAGAGCGTGCGTGGGCTGATCCCGGCGCAGGAGTGCTCGAGCTCGGTGAACCGCCGGGGCCCTTCGGAAAGGTCGTGAACCAGAAGCGCCGTCCACTTAGCGCCGATGATCTCCGCGCACGCAGCGACCGCGCACGAGGTCGACTCGTGGACGGGGTTCATGGTCCGCATTGCTTTCAGAATTATAGTCAGCGGCCTTTCCACGGTGGCGGATTGTGTGTCCAGCGTCCACCGAGCATGGTCGCGACGACATTCACCTGGGGTAGCTGCTCGGGGTCGAGCTCATACGGGTCGCGGTCGAGCACAACGAGATCGGCGAGGAAACCGGGAATGAGCTTCCCGCGGCGATGCTCGTCGCGCGCGAGCCAGGCGGGATTGACGGTCGTCGCCTCCAGCGCTTCGTTCAGCGTCAGCCGCTGCTCGGGATGCCAGGGCGCGCGGTCGTCGATCGTTCGGAGGACGCCCGCGCAGACACCGGCCCACGGGTCGAGCTCCTCGATCGGCGCGTCGGAGCCGTTCGCCACGAGGGCGCCGGAGTCCCGGAGCGAGCGGTACGCATAGGCGCCTGCCGTCTTCCCGCCCCAGAAGCGGTCGGCGAGATCGCGGTCGGAGGGCGCGTGGCTGAACTGCACCGACGCGGCGACGCCGAGCTCTGCGAAACGGGGCAGATCCTCGGCTGCGAGCACCTGTGCGTGCTCGATGCGGTGGCGCAGCCCGAGCGGCTGCCACGCGGAGCGCGTCTCCTCGAAGGCGTCGAGTGCTTCACGGTTGCCGAGGTCGCCGATCGCGTGGACTGCGACCGGGAGGCCTGCCTGTGCGCCTCGCCGAATGATCTCGATGAGCTGCTCCTTGCTCGTGATCTCGACGCCGCTGCCGTCGAGCATGCGCGCCGTCTGCGAGCCGAGCGTTCCGTCCATGAACGCCTTCAGGTACCCGATGCGGACAAGGTCGTCGCCGAAGCCGCTGCGGATGCCCAGGTCGGCGAGCTCGTCCACCTGTTCAGCCGGCAGGGACTGCCAGACGCGCAGGTCGAGGTGTCCTTCTTCGTGGAGGCGCTGCCAGACGGCGAGCGCGCCGAGCCAGCCGTCCTTGTCGTGGACGGCGGTGACACCGCGCGCGATTGCGATGCGGACTCCCTCGCGCGACGCGTCGACCAGCTCGTCCTCCGTCGGCCGGACGTGCGTGTCGCGGAAATGCCAAGCGCATTCCTCGCGCAGCACGCCGGTCGGCTCGCCCCGCTCGTCTCGCACGACCACGCCGCCCTCGACGTCGAGGTCGCCGTTTGCCCGAGCGAGAGCGGCGGAGTTCAGCCAGAGCGAGTGGTAGTCGCGTGCCATCAGAGCGGTGGGCGTGTCGCCGGTGACGCGGTCGAGTGCTTCCTTCGTCGGCTCGGTCGGAGGAGACCATTCTCCGGACCGCCAGCCCAGCCCGCGAAGCCAGCGACCCGGCTCTACGTCCTTCGTCGCGGCCGCCACGCGCTGTAGTGCCTCGTCCAGCGACGACGTTCCTTCTAGCCGCACCTCACGCTGGGCGAGTGCCCACGTCGGGAAGTGAACGTGCGAGTCGTTGAAGCCCGGCAGGACGCAGCGGCCTCCGAGGTCGACACGGTCCGGGCTCGCGAGCGCCGTTTCGTGTGTCCCGACGCCGCCTGCAATCCGGTCGCCGGCGACCGCGAGCGCGCGGACGACGGGGAGCGTCGGCTCCATCGTCCGGACGACCCCGTTCTCGAGGATCACACGAGGGACTGTAGACGTGACCGGAAACTAGACTTCCGCTGTGGCGTACGAGCCGCTGAGCGAGGAGCAGCGCGAGATCCGCGATCTCGTCCGTCAGCTCGCGCGCGAGCGGATCGCGCCGAGAGCCGCGGAGATCGATGAGAGCCACGAGTTCCCGTGGGACGTCGTCGAGCTCTTCCGCGAGAACGACCTCTTCGGGCTCCTTTTCGACGAGGAGTACGGCGGCCTCGGGACGGGGACGCTCCTGTCCCTCGTTGCGATCGAGGAGGTCTCGAAGGTCTGCGCGACGAGCGGGCTCATTCTCGCCGTCCAGGAGCTCGGCTCGCTGGGGTTGAAGCTCGCCGGCAACGAGGAACAGAAGCAGCGCTATCTGCCGCGGCTCGCCTCGGGCGAGTGGCTCTGCGCCTATGCGCTCACGGAGTCGGGGTCGGGTTCGGACTCGGCGGCGATGCGCACGACGGCGCGGCTCGACGGCGACGAGTATGTCCTCAACGGGTCGAAGCGGTTCATCACGAATGCTGGCGTCGCGCAGCTGTACACGGTGTTTGCCAAGACGGATCCAGATGCAGGGCACCCGGGAATCTCCGCGTTCGTGGTCGAGGCGGACACGCCGGGATTCGCGGTCGCGCGTCTCGAGCCGAAGATGGGGATCAAGGGCTCAACGACGGGTGAGCTGGTTTTCGACGACGCACGTGTCCCCGCGACGAACCTCCTCGGCGAGGAAGGCGAGGGGTTCAAGATCGCGATGCGTATCCTCGACCGCTCGCGGCCCGGCGTTGCTGCGCAGGGCCTCGGCCTGGCGCAGGGCGCGACCGACTACGCGGTCGAGTATGCGAAGACGAGGGAGACGATGGGGAAGCCGATCGGTGAGCACCAGCTCGTGGCGGCGATGCTCGCGGACATGGAAACGAAGTGCGAGGCGGCGCGCGGCCTTCTGTACAAGTTCGGTGCGGCGGTGGACGAGGGAATCGACGGGCCGGAGCTGACCAAGCTCTCGGCGATGACGAAGCTCTACTGCACGGACGTGGCGATGGAAGTCACGACGGACGCAGTGCAGGTCCTCGGTGGTTACGGGTACATCTCGGAGTATCCGCTCGAGCGGATGATGCGGGACGCGAAGATCACGCAGATCTACGAAGGAACGAACCAGATCCAGCGGCTTGTGATCGCGCGCGAGATGCTGAAAGAGCAGCGCGCGTTTCTCCTCACAGGCGTCGGCTAGCGCATCAGTTCCGCAACGCGTCACAAGTCGCGCCGCAAGGCAAATCCGTCCCGAAGTCGACACGCTCTCGTCACACCGTCGGGTCTGACCCCAAAACGTCACGCACGAGTGACTGTTGCGCAACAAAAGTCCCCGTTGGCCCGGGACCGTTCGCGCCGGCGCGTAGGTTGATGCCATGCCTCGCCCGCCACGCGTTCAGTTCGCCGGTGCCCTCTACCACCTGATGAATCGCGGTGTGCGCGGTGAGGATCTCTACACCGATCCTCGCGAGCACACTCACTTCCTTGCGTTGCTCGCAGAAGCCTGCGAACGGTACGAATGGCTCGTCGGCACTTATTGCCTGATGCTGAACCACTACCACCTGCTCGCCACGACGCAGGAACCCACGCTCTCCGTCGGGATGCAGTGGCTCAACAGCTGCTACGCGCAATGGTTCAACTGGCGGCACGGCCACAAGGGCCACGCCTTCTTCCGCCGCTTCAACTCGGTTCTGATCAAGACCGATTCGCAACTCGCGGAAACGGCGCGCTACATCCTGCTGAATCCTGTGCGCGCGAGGTTCTGCAAGACCGCAGGGGACTGGCCCTGGAGCAGCTACCGCGCGACGATCGGAAAGGAGCCCGCGCCGCCGTTCCTGAATTCCGACTGGCTTCTCTCGGAATTCGGCGTCGGCATGGGGCAGGCCCGAGCGAACTTCGCCGCCTTCATCCGCGAGGCGGAATGATGCGCCGGATCCACTCCGAGACCTCGAGCACGAACTCCGGATCGAGCTGGTGGTACATCGGCGTCTCGCGATAGAGCACCTCCGCGCCGGCTGCCTCGAGCACCTGACGTGCCTCGCGTCCCCACTCGACTCCGATCACCGGATCTAGCGTCCCGTGGCCGATCGCGATCGGCGGCAGCGGCGGTGACAGGTCGAGCTCAAACCCCTCCACAGAGGGGATGAAGGAGCTGAACACGGTGAGCGCGGCCGGCCGCGGCCGTCCACGGCCCAGGCTCAACGCATACGTCATCACGCCGCCCTGCGAGAACCCGCCCAGCACGAGGCGTTCGTAACCGACGCGATGCTCCGCCAGGAAACCGTCCAGCCATTCCTTCGCCGCCGCGTAACTTGCATGGAACGACGTCGCCTCGGGCGTACCGATCCCGCCGAGCGCGTACCAGTGCGCGCCGCCCGGCGGCAGCGAAAGTGGCCCCCGCGGCGTCGCGCCCACGAACCGGCGCTCCGGATCCAGGGCATCCAGCAAGGGAAAGAGGTCGTTCTCGTCCGCGCCGCGCCCGTGGAACAAGACCAGCGCCCCCTCAGGCTCCCCGGTGGCCGGACGCAAGCGCGCAGTCAACGCCATGCCCAGATCATGACGGCCGAGATACAGTCCGAGCGGCGATGCGTTTCGAGGGAATCCACCACATCACGTGCATCACGGCCGATGCGCCCGGCAACGTCGACTTCTACGTCCGCGTCCTCGGCCTCCGGCTCGTCAAGAAATCCGTGAACCAGGACGACCCGACCGTCTACCACCTGTTCTATGCGGACGAGAAGGGAAGCGCGGGGAGTGACCTGACGTTCTTCGAGTATCCGCATGCCCGCCGCGGCCGCGCCGGCGCGGGGATGGTGCACAGGATCGTCTTCCGGGTCGCCTCCGACGAGGCGCTCGACTTCTGGGAGGAGCGGCTCGCAGCGGAAGACATCCCGACGCAGCGCGCCGACACGGGACTCCGCTTCGAGGACGCGGAAGGCCTCGGCTTCGAGATCGCCGTCATCCAGACCGATGACGAGCCGCTGATTGCAGACAATCCTCAGATCCCACGTGAGCTCGCGTTGCAGGGATTCGACAGCGTCCGGGCCTACGCCGACCCGGACCGGAGCCGCCGCTTCCTCGAGGCGCCGATCATCGACCGCTTCTACTTCAAGTCCGTCTACTTCCGCGAGCCGAGCGGCGTCCTCTTCGAGATCGCGACGATCGGCCCCGGCTTCACGGTCGACGAGCCGCTCGAGAGTCTCGGCGAGCGCCTCTCGCTGCCGCCGGACTACGAGCACCTTCGGGCAAAGGTCGAGCCGCTGCTCACCCCGCTGCCGAACCCGCGTGAGCTAGTCCAACGCTAGCGCGGGATAGCGCGCGCGGATCGAGTCGACGAAGCCGGCCATCCGCTCGGCGAGCGCGGCGTCTTCGATCTCGAGCACGTTCTCGGCATTCGTCTCGCCGGAGTGCGACAGGTTGAAGCTGCCGATGAACACCCTGTCGTCGGCGACGGTCACCTTGGCGTGCATGTAGTCGTGCACGGCGCCGGGCGCATACGGCGTCGACCTCTTACCCGAGAACGTCGCCCGGTTGAGCAGGAACCGGAGCGAGGGGCCTTTCCAGGTCACGTTGCCGTTCCGACGCCATTGCTCGAGCACCTCGTCGATCTGCGTCGCGTCGACGACGCCCGCCAGGTCGACCTTGCCGTCCGCCGCGACCTCGGCCAGCGTCCCCAGGATGGGTGCGGACGAGATCACCGGCGAGGCAACCCGGACGCGGCGCTCGGCCGAGCCGATCGCATCCGCGATCCGGTGCGCAAGCTTCTCGCCACGCTTCGGCGCGAACCACGTGCGCACTTGCAGGTCGCCGACGCGGATCGGATCGGTCGCCACCCCGCCCGACGCTTCGACCTTCCGCTTCTTCCACAGCTGCGCGAAATCCTCCTGGAAGCGGATCGCGACGCCCGTCGACTGTACGACGACGATGACGTTCTCCTCGCGTGTCCACGAGTCGTCGGTCCAGTTCGTCGAGCCGCTCCAGACCGCGTCGCGGTCGCGCACGACGTACTTGTGATGCATCAGATCCGGCCAGCCCGGCACCGCTGCCGTCTCGAAGGGCAAGGACTCGACCAGGCTCGGTTCCGTTATGGGGGGAGGCGGCACGGGCGGACGCTCGTCGACCTCGTCCACGTTGTAGACCAGCCGGACGTGAACACCCCGCTCGTGCGCTGCGACCAACGCGCCGCCGACGAGGTCTCCGGTCTCGTCCTGCAGGCGGAGGTCGTAGAGCGCGAGCTCGAGCGTCTCACGCGCGCCGTTCACGAACGTCGCGATCTTCTGCGCGACGTCCAGTGCCGGCTGACCGCCGTCGGTGAGCGTGTCGACCTCGATCAGGTCCAAGGCCGTAGGTTACGTCCGGCTCACCCGCGTCCGGCGGGAGGTCGTGCGGCCAACTCGTGCGGCCAACTTCTTCAGCAAGCTCTCGGGCCTGCTCGCAGCTACCTGCCTCCCTCATCGCTGACGGTGTACAAGTGCCACTCGCCCGGCACTCCCTTGAGCTCCTGTTCGCCGCGATCAATGAAGGCGGTACCGGATCCCGCGACCAGATCCTTCACCGTCCGCGAGACAAGCACCTCGCCGGCTTTCGCGCGCGCTGCGACTCGTGCTCCTATGAGCAGACCGTGCGCGCGGTACCGCGACAGGAGCTTGTGCCGGAGTTGTTCTTCCTGCAACCGCCAGCGGGTCGAATTGGACCGATCCCAGCCGGCGGAAGACCTCGAGCACCGCATCGGGGCCTCCCCCGAGGGAGCGCGCCGGTGCGAGCAGTTGACGCGCGACGAGAAAGCGCCGCGCCGCTTCGGCCGTGACCTTCACGGCCCTAGCGTTACCCACGACATCGCGTCGTGCGCCGGTCGCGCCGACTCGGCCGATCTGGCACTTGTTCAGGGGCGAGAGCAGTGTGCGCCCGCTTCTGCGGCTAGCTCACTGCGACGCAGCCTCGTCGAGTTCGAGCAGAAGGCCGCGCAGTTCGGAGAAGCGCCTCGCGCCGAGCTTCTTCGCCCAGGTGCTCTCGAGATCTACGACCGCCTCACGGATCACATGAATCGCGGCTGTACCGCGTGGAGTGAGGACGACACGTTTCGACCGCAGATCCTCGGGATCCGGTCGGCGCTCGAGGTAGCCGAGACGCTCGAGCTCGCCGAGCAAATAGTTGAGGGCCTGCTTGCTTATGCGCAACCGTGTTGCCAATTCCGTCGGCCTCGCACCCTGTGGACCGGGGTACTGGAAGACGGCGAGGTGCGCCGCGTCGAGCTCGTCGAAGCCCCGCTCGTGCAGACGCTGCAGCATGTGTCGTTGCACTGCCTCCCACGGAATACGAAGGAGCGCTCCGATGAGCGGAGGGCCGAACGGCTCCGCTGTGGCGGCCGGATTAGTAAAAAGACTTGACTTATCGTGCTCGGACATATACGGTCAAGTCACTTTACCAGTTCGAATGACGAGGAGGCACCATGGCAACGAGCATGCGAGAAGAAATCCGGGTCGGGCAGATGGCAATTCGCTTCTTGGTGGAGGGCGAAGAGTCCGGCGGGTCAGTCGCAGTCTTCGAGTTCGAGGTTCCGGCCGGTGCACAGGTCGCGGCTGCGCACAGCCACGACGGCTACGGCGAGACGATCTACGGGGTCGAAGGAGTGCTGACGTGGACAGTCGGGGACGTGCCGGTCGACATCGGCCCCGGCGAGGCTCTCTTCATTCCGCGTGGCACGCTCCACCACTTCGACAACAGGCAGAACGCCGATGCTAAGGCGCTTGCCGTCGTCACACCCGGCATCCTCGGCCCCGATTACTTCCGCGAGGTGGCGGCTGTCCTCGAGCGAGCCACGGGTGGACCGCCTGATTTCGCCGCACTGGGAGAAGTCATGCGCAGACACGGAATCACTCCTACCTCCTGACCGCGGCGAGGTCGCATGGGATGTCGCCGCGGTGCCCGCCGCCGGCGGCCTGTCTGTCGCCGCCTTCGCGGCGACTCACCCCACGGACTGCCAGTCTGCCTGGTGTAACCCGAGGTTCTGCGTCGAGCCGCGGATGTTGCATAACGCGACGCATCGGAGCACACTCGACGCGTGGAACCCCCAAACGGAATTTCCCGCCTGTCCGGGGACCTGCGCTCGGTGTAGAGGGAGCGCATCCTGCTATGGCGGTGACCGCAGTCGAGCGTCGAAGCGCGACGCTAGTCAGCGCCGATGCCGCGGGTTACAGCCGCCTCATGGCGGCGGATGAGCTCGCGACGATCCACGCCATAAACCTCTTCCGGGAGACGGGGGAGGCCATCGCGCTCGACCAGGGCGGCCGGTTGGTCGATTCTCCAGGCGACAACCTCCTGTTCGAGTTCGATAACGCTGCCTCTGCGCTCCAGGCGGCGCTTCGGTTCCAGGCGTTCGTGCTCGCCGCCAACGAGCAGCACGTGCCCGAGGAACGCATGCAGTTCCGGATCGGAATGCACAGCGGCGAGGTGGTCGTCGACAAAAGCCGGATCTACGGCTCGGGCATCAACATTGCCGCGCGTCTCGAACGTCTCGCCCGCGCGGGCGGCATCTGCATCTCGGAGGACATCCGCAATGAGCTCGATGTGACGCCGCCGCTGGAGGACATCGGGCCGCAGTACGTCAAGAACATCCCGCACCCGATCCATGCGTACTTCGTGGACGTTCCGGGGCAGGCGCTGCCCGCTCCGCCTTCGAGCTCCGCGTGGCCCGCAATCGCGGTCCTCCCGTTCGTGACGCCCGGCGGTGACCGAGATGCGGAGTACCTCCGCGATGGCATCACCGAAGACCTCATCACAACCCTCGCGATGTGGCGTCAGTTCCCCGTCATCGCCGGCAATTCCACGTTCACATACAAGGGGCAGACGGTCGACCCGGCGGTTGTCGGCAAGGAGCTCGGCGCGCAGTACCTCGTGATGGGGAGCCTGTGGCGCTTCGACCAGCGGATCCCAATCGCAGTACGGTTGCTAGACGCCCAGACCGGCCGGCCGCTCTGGGCCGACCGCTGGAGCACGACGCTAGACGATGTGTTCGAGACCGGTGACGAGATTGCCCAGGCGATCTCGGTCGCGCTGCGTCCGGAGCTGCTCAAGGACATGTCCGAGCGTGCGATGCGGCAAGCGCCGGCCGACCTGACTGCGTGGGACTATGCACTCCGCGGGCTCTGGCACCTCCGTCGAACGACGCGCGCGGACGGCGAGCAGGCGGTTGCATTGCTCGAGCGCGCCGTACAGCTCGATCCGTCGTCGGGCTTCTCCCATGCACACCTAGCGCACGCGCACTACCGGATGCTCCAGAACCAATGGACGGTCGATCGCGCCGCCGATCTCGGCGCCGTGATCGAGCATGCTGAGACTGCGGTCGCGTACGACGCGATGGACGCGAACGGCTACCTGTTTCGTTCGCTTGCGTCCTCGCTCCAGGGGAAACGCGAGGACGCGCTGAGGGACCTCCGCCGCGCCGTCGAGCTGAACCCGAGCCTGCCGGTGGCGCGCTCCCTCCTCGGCCAGTTCTTGGGCATGGCGGGACGGACCGAGGAAGGGCTGCGCGAGCTGGACCACGCGATTCGCCTGAGCCCGCGCGATCCCCAGCTGTGGAGCTTCCATGCGGGCAGGGGCGTCGTCCTGTTCGTCGCGCGCCGGTACGAGGAAGCGCGCACTGCGAGTGAACAGGCGATCGCGATCGAGCCGGACGCGGCCTCGGCTTTTTCGATGGTCGCTGCGACGTCCGCCCTGCTCGGCGACCTGCCGCGGGCGCGGACGACTCTTGCCGAGACCCTGCGCCTCTGGCCAACCCTCTCGGTTGCGACCCTTCGTGCCGTTGTCGCGTCTGTCCCCGAGCCCGCCGTCGACGAGTACCTCCGGGGCCTACGCCTCGCGGGGTGGACGCCCCACGACGATGACGTCAGCTGAAGGCTCGTCAATCGGGCTCCCGCCCACGTCACCGGCAGTGCCGTATTCGCACATCCGCGCGCAGCTGGATACGGGTGATCTCTTCTTCCTCCACACGACGTCTGCTGCGGGCGTGATGATCGAGCGGCTCGAGCATTACGCCGGCCTGCCCCCGTACTCCCACATCGCCATGGTGATCAAGGACGGCAACGCGCTCTACCTGTGGGATGCCCCGGGTGGAGGAGACTGCTTCCGCGACCCGTACGAGCCCGATTCAGACAACAGAATCCACGGCTCCCCCGTGCACACCGGGTGTCGCGTGTCGGTGCTGGACGACGTCCTCGCTTACTATGCGACAAAGGTCGACGTCCGCGGGTTCTGGGTCCGTCAACTGACGCCGCCCGTGTCGCAGGACCGGTTCGCCGCCTTGCGCACGTTCATCAATCGCGTCGACGGTCTGCCGTTCCTGGTCCAGTTCGGCTACTCCGAGCTCTTTGCAAACTTTTTGGCCGGCCGGGAAGGGGACTCGCTCTACTTCGGGACGTACTTCTGCTCGCAGCTCGTGGCCGACTCCTACATGCACATGGGGCTACTCAGGATGGATCACCTCCCGCCAAACGCCTACACCCCCGCGGCGTTCGCCAACAAGTCGCTCCCGCTGGTGCCGCCGGCGAGGCTCGGCGACGTGTTCTTCGTGACTTGGGACCGGCCGACGGGGGGCGGCATCCACTGCGATCAGTGAACCTTGACGTCGGCGAGCGAGAAGGCGGCGTGAGCCGATCAGTGTTTGTCGAGTGCCGCTGCTCGACGCCGCAGCGCTTGGGCGCGGTCGGCCTCTCCGAGCCGTTCGTTCGCTTTGATCGCGATCTCGAGCGCTGCGCGCGCGCGTTGCGGCAGGCTGTGCTCAAGGGCGCTGTCGGCAGCTCGCTCGCCGGCGGCGGCGTATCGTTTCAGGAAGACTGTTTCGCGCGCATCTCAGCCTTATGCGCCCGTTTCTTCGCCTGGTAGTCCTCGAGCGCCTCGATCGAGTCCACGTCACCGAGCGTCGGATGGTTCGGGACGAGATCCTGCGCTGCCTCGACGCCGAAGCGCTTCGCGAGCACCGCGCCGAGTGACGTCACCTTCATCTGCCCGAAACCGGGGAGCGCGCTGATCCGACGGCGTAGATCTTCGCCGTCTGCGGCGTCGGTCCACAGGCGCTCCGCGCGCCCGCCGTACTCGTCGTCGATCACGGCCGCAAGCTCCTGCACGCGCCGCGCCATCGAGCCGGGAAACCGGTGGATCGCCGGCTTCTCGCGGAAGATCGCCTCGAGGGAACCTGGGTCGGCTCGAGCGATTTCCCGTGCCTCGAGCGTGCCCAGTCGCTGCTTCAGCTTGAGGGGCCCCACGAAGGCTGTCGGCACGGTCACCTGCTGGTCGAGGGCGAAGCCGATCAGAAGGGCCAGGGGCTCCTGGGCCAGCAGTGCGTCGGCATCGTCGTTGCCTGTGAAGTGCAGCGCATCTGCCACAGCTGAATCCTAGATCGTTTCCGCGAGCTTCTCCGCGATCAGCCTCCCCGCGAGCACGCAGCCGGCAGTCCGGCCGCCCGCCACGACTACGTCATAGTGCACGTGCGTAGCCAATCATCATCGTGGGAAGGAAGCGACCATGCCCGATCCGATCGACAAGGCGAAAGAGGTCCTCCACGACATCGAGCACCCCGTCGAAACGGCCAAGGCGCTCGAGCACGAGGCCGCCGAGGGCCAGAGTGCGCGCACCCCGATCATCGCGATCACCGGCATCACGCTCTTTCTGCTCGTGATCTTCGTGATTCTGCTTGCGATCTCGCTGACTCTCTACTTCGTCTACGGGGGCGAATAGCGGTTCACTGCGACGCGTACGAGAACCTGCTCGCGAACGCGCAGTTCTCCGTGACGTCCCAGCCGAACGGATCGTCGTGCACTGCCAGCTCGTCCGCGACGAGCTCACGGCCCGGCTCCTCGTAGCCGGGGATGCCGCAGCGCACGACCGAATCGGACGGTGCGGGACGAACGGCCCGTGCGCGCACCGCATCGCCGACACGCAGGATGTAGCCGTCACCGTCCGGCTCGAGCTCGATCGCATCCGTCCGCACCTCCACCAGCTGCCGAGCCTTGCGCACCCACGGCAGCACGCCGACCCTCGGCCCACCTAGCCGGCCAAGGAAGACGTCGGCGAGCATGGCGCGCTGCCGGTCGTTCCCCGCAGCATCGACGTGGAGGACGATCGTCCACGGCGAGCCAGGCTCATCGTCGTCGTAGCGCACGACGAGGGCGACGGCGAGGCCGCTGACGTAGACGTCCTCGACGTGTCCGTCCTCGACCAGCCACGCAAGCGCTCCGAAGCAGATGCCGTACGTGGAGCGCCAACCCTTGACGCCGTCGACCATTCGGCATGGACAGATCGGGTCGCAGTTACAGCTCTCGAAGTACGAGCCGCCGACCGAGTACGTCATGGCGTCCACACCAAGCGATCCTCGGCCTCAGAACGCCCTCGCGCAAGTACCCTGGGGAGGTGGACCCGCTCGCCGTTTTCAGCCCCCGGACGCGAGCCTGGTTCGAGGAAGCTTTCAGCGCGCCGACTCCCGCCCAGGAGCTCGGTTGGCCGGCGATTGCGAGCGGCAGGGACACCTTGATCCAGGCGCCCACCGGCTCCGGCAAGACGCTCGCCGCCTTCCTCTACGGCATCGACAAGCTCAACTCCGAGCCCGGCGAGGGCCTGCGGCTGATCTATGTGTCGCCGCTCAAAGCCCTGAACTACGACATCGAGCGCAACCTGCGCGGCCCGCTGGCCGGGTTGCAGTCCGAGTTGCGGGTCGGTGTTCGCACCGGTGACACGCCGCAGAAGGAGCGCGCGGCAATGCTCCGCAACCCGCCCGACATCCTGATCACGACGCCGGAGTCGCTGTATCTGCTTCTCACCTCGCGCGCTCGCGAGAACCTGAAGGGCGTCCGCACGCTGATCCTGGACGAAGTACATGCCGTTGCAGGCACGAAACGCGGTGCGCATTTGGCGCTATCGGTTGAACGCCTGCGACGGCTGGCTGATGAACCTTTCCAGCGGATCGGGCTCTCCGCGACGCAGCGGCCGCTGGAGGAGATTGGACGTTTCGTCTCGGGCGCACGCGACATCCAGCTCGTCGACGCGGGCGTTGCCAAGGAGCTCGACCTCGAGGTGGTCGTGCCGGTCGACGACATGCGGGAGCCCGGCGCGTCGCAGGACATCGGCTCGGAAGGATCGCAGAGCTCGATCTGGCCCTCGATCTATCCAGAGATCCTCAAGCTCGTCGAAGAGCACCGCTCGACGATCGTCTTCGTCAACAACCGCCGCCTCGCGGAACGCCTAGCGGTCAGGCTGAACGAGCTGGCCGAGAAGGAAGTCGCTCGAGCACATCACGGCTCGCTCGCACGCGAGCAGCGAGTCGAGATCGAGGAGCTCTTGAAGGCGGGGCGGATCCCCTGTCTCGTCGCCACGTCGTCGCTCGAGCTCGGCATCGACATGGGCGCCGTCGATCTCGTCATCCAGGTCGAGTCGCCGAAGTCGGTCGCACGCGGGCTGCAGCGCGTCGGCCGTGCGGGACACGAGCTCGGCGCAGTGTCGAAGGGACGGATCTTCCCGAAGTTCCGCGCCGATCTGCTCGAATCGGCGGTCGTCGCGAAGCGAATGCTCGAAGGCGCGATCGAGGAGACGGTCATTCCGCGCAATCCGCTCGATGTGCTCGCGCAGCAGATCGTCGCGATCGCAGCGGACGAGGAGATCTCGGTCGACGACCTGCACGAGCTCGTGCGCGGCGCCTACCCGTTCTCCGACCTCTCGCGGACTCAGCTCGAGAACGTTCTCGACATGCTCGCCGGCCGGTATCCCTCCGACGAGTTCGCCGAGCTCAGGCCGCGCATCGTCTGGGATCGCACCGCCGGCGTCATTCGCGGTCGCAGCGGCGTCCGCCGGCTGGCGGTGACGAATGCCGGAACGATCCCGGATCGCGGTCTCTTCGGCGTCTATCTGATCGACGGCGGCGGCCGGGTCGGCGAGCTCGACGAAGAGATGGTCTACGAAGCGCGTGCGGGACAGACCTTCCTGCTCGGCGCCTCGACCTGGCGCATCGAGGAGATCACCCGTGACCGGGTCCTCGTCTCGCCCGCTCCGGGTGTGCCGGGCGCGGTTCCGTTCTGGAAAGGGGAGGGCGTCGGCCGCCCGTACGAGCTCGGCGAGGCGATCGGCAAAACGTCGCGAGAGCTTGTGGCTCAGAGCCACGAAGTCGCGCTGAAGCGACTCACCGAACAGCACCGCCTCGACGAGCGGGCCGCGAACAATCTCCTGACGTTCCTGAACGAGCAAGCCGCCGCGACAGGTGCCGTGCCATCGGACCGCACGGTCGTCGTCGAGCGTTTCCGCGACGAGATCGGCGACTGGCGGCTCTGCATCCTGACGCCGTTCGGCGCGCGCGTGCATGCCCCGTGGGCGCTCGCGCTTGCAGCACGGTTCCGCGAGTCGCTCGGGCTCGAGGTGCAGTCGATCTGGTCGGACGACGGCATCGCGTTGCATCTGCCGGACGCCGATTCGCCGCCGCCGATCGACGAGATCGCGATCTCGCCGGACGAGATCGAGGAGCTCGTCGTGCAAGAGGTGGGGCAGAGCGCGCTCTTCGGCGCTCGCTTCCGCGAGAACGCCGCACGTGCGCTCCTGATCCCGCGCCGCCGTCCCGACCAGCGTACGCCGCTGTGGCAACAGCGCCTCAAGGCGCAGGGCCTGCTGCAGGTCGCACGCCGCTACGGCTCGTTCCCGATCATCCTCGAGACCTACCGCGAATGCCTGCAGGATGTCTTCGACCTGCCGGCGCTGAAGCGGCTGCTGCAGGGACTGCGCACTCGGGAGCTCGATCTCGTCGACGTCGAGACCGCCTCGGCCTCTCCGTACTCCGCGTCGCTCCTCTTCGACTACATCGCGACCTACATGTACGAGGACGACACGCCGCCCGCCGAGCGGCGCGCGCAGGCGCTGTCGCTCGACCGTGACCTCCTGCGCGAGCTGCTCGGGCAGGAAGAGCTCCGCGACCTGCTCGATGCGGATGCAGTCGAGGAGGTCGAGTCGCAACTGCGCGGCAACCCGCGCAACGCCGACCAGCTGCACGACCAGCTTCGCCTGCGCGGAGACTTGCGCGAAGGCGAATACGACGAGGGCTTTGCACAGACGCTCTTGCGCGAGCGTCGTGCGCTGCTCGTGCGCTTCGCGGGCGAGCACAGGCTGATCGCCGCCGAGGATGCGGGCCGCTATCGCGACGCCGTCGGGGTGATGCCGCCGGGTGGCCTGCCGGAGGTGTTCCTCGAGGGCGGGTCCGAGTCTCTCGAACAGCTCGCCACGCGTTACGCGCGCGGACGCGGCCCGTTCACGACTGCCCAGGCGAACGAGCGGTTCGGCCGCGACGTCGAGCCGCTGCTGCGGCAGCTCGAGCGGCAGGAGAAGCTGGTGCGCGGCGAGCTGCGTCCCGGCGGGACCGAGCGGGAGTGGTGTGACCCGGACGTTCTCCGGCGACTGCGACGCGCGTCGCTCGCGGCGCTGCGGAAGGAAGTCGAGCCGGCCGAGCAGGCGGCGTTCGGTCGCTTCCTGCCGCACTGGCACGGGATCGACCGTCGCGCGACGTTGCGCGAAGCATTGGTGCCGCTGCAGGGCCTGTCGTTGCCCGTGTCGTTGTGGGAGTCCGACGTCCTGCCCCGTCGCGTTCCCGGCTTCAACGCCGGACAGCTCGATCAGCTCTGCGCCTCCGGCGAGGTCGTGTGGGTCGGAGCAGGCCTCGACCGCGTCGCCGTGTTCTTCCGCGAGGATGCGCCGGCGCTCGGCCGCCCGGCTGCGGCGCCTCGGCCTGAGGACGATGCCCACGACCGGATCCGCGCGGAGCTCGGGCGCAGCGCGGAGTTCTGGTACGACCTCGTCGCCGCGACGGAGCTCGAGCCCGAGGTCGCCCTGCCCGCGCTGTGGGATCTCGTCTGGGCGGGCGAGGTGACGAACGACGCGTGGACGCCGTTGCGCGCCGGTCGCCGCTATGAGACGCAGTTGAAACAGCGTGGACGGCCGCGCCGCTTCTCGCGCCAGCGCTCGGCGGGGATCACCGCCACGCAGGGACGCTGGTCGCTGACCGACAAGCTCTTCCCTGGACGGCCTGACCCACGTGCGCTTGCCGAGTTGTTGCTGGAGCGGCAGGGCATCGTCACACGCGACGGCGTCCGCGGAGAAGGGATTCCCGGCGGCTACGGCGCGGTGTACGGCGAGCTGCGGGCGCTCGAGACGCTCGGTGTCTGCCGGCGCGGCTACTTCGTCGAAGGTCTCGGCGGTGCGCAGTTCGCTCTGCCCGGGGCGGTCGAGCGCCTGCGCGAATTGCGTCCGCGTGAAGACGAGGAACCGGAGGCTCTCGTCCTCCCGGCAGCGGACCCGGCGCAGCCCTACGGCGCCGCGCTGCCGTGGCCGAAACGTGCCGATGGTCGTGCGGCCCGCGTCGCGGGCGCGCAGGTCGTCCTGCTCGGCGGCGAGCCGGCGCTGTTCGTCGAGCGTGGGGGACGGTCGCTGGTGCCGCTACGAGATCCGGAAGAAGGTTGGCTGCGCGTCGCTCTAGTCGCGCTCGTCGAGCACGTCAAGAAAGGCGGCGGCACGAAGAAGCGACTCGCGGTGGAGCGGTTCGACAGCAACCCTGTCGGCGAGACCGAGATCATGCCGCTCCTCCTCGAGGCCGGCTTCCTCGCCGGCCCACGCCGCGCGGTCCTCCGGCCCTAGGCGAGCCGGCCCATGCCCGAAGGGGACGCTCTTCATCGCGCCGCGCGCCGGCTGCAGGTCCTCGTCGGCCAGCAACTCGAGGTCGAGACGCCGCATCCCCGGGCCGCGGTGAAGCAACTCGCGCCGCGGCTCGACGGCCGTCGTCTCGAGAACGTCGAGGCGATCGGCAAGAACCTGCTGCTGCGCTTCGAGGGCGGGCTGGTGCTACGCAGCCATCTGCGCATGAAGGGGCGCTGGCTCGTGTTCCGCCGCGACGCGCCGATTCTCGGCGTGCCGTGGCTCGTTCTGCGCGGCGAGGAGTACGTCGGAGCGATGTTCAACGGCACGGTGCTGGAACTCGATCGCGGCGTCGCCCGCCGCCTCGGCCCCGACATCCTCGCCGACCCGCCCGACTTCGACACGATGCTCGTTCGCTTCAGAGCTGCGGACCAGCAGCGCGCCCTTGGCGACGCCCTCCTCGACCAGAGGCTGGTCGCCGGGATCGGCAACCTCTGGAAGGCCGAGTCGCTGTGGCGGGCGCGCGTCTCTCCGTGGCGACGGCTCGCCGGGGTCTCGGACGAGGAGCTGCGAACGACACTCGAACACGCACATCGCCTCATGAGCGGGCGGCTCGACGGCGTCCCCGGACACGCGCAGGTGTACCGCCGCAAAGGGCGACCCTGTCCGCGTTGCGGCGCCGGAATCCGGTCCTGGCCCCAGGGTGACGACGCGCGCATGGCGTACTGGTGTCCCAAGTGTCAGAGAGGAGAGGAACCGACGACGGCGTAAGCGCAGCTGTGATCGTGCGCGCTCCGCAGCTCTTCGACTGTCTCCGGGCCTTTTGCCTCGGCTCGTTCCGCGCCCTCCTCCAGGAGCTGGAGCTCGGCGCGGACCTGCCGTTCGCTTTCGAGGAGCACACCTCCTACGACCGGCCCGCGCTCTACGAGTACCGGCCGCTCGTGAAGCCGTTCATCGAGTCGCGCGCGCACACGCTTCGGCGACGACCCGACGCGGAGCTTGCGGTCGATGGGCTACGCCGCGAGCCCGCAGCGGCGATCTTCGCGCGCGCGCACGCAGGCCCGCGCGCGGACGAGCACGAAGCGCTCTTCGGCAGCGTGCTGCTGCCGCTGCTGATGAGCACCGCCGAGATGTGCGGCGGCTTCGACTGGGACGACAGCGCATACGTGCGCGCGTACGCGGAGCTCGAAGCCGCGCTCTTCGGTGAGGGCCACCAGTACGGCGCCGTCGCGCCGTTGATCGGGATCACGACCGGAGGCACCACGATCGAGCTCGGCGCCGACATGCGCATCCGCCTCGCCGCGACGGGCGAGCTCGCCAAGCTCTGGCCCGAGGCGAACGGCTTGCTCCCCACGGACTTCGGCCGCGAGGCCGACCGCCTCTGCATCCTCGAGCTCGAGCGGGGACTGGAGCCCGGGGCGACCGAGCCGCCCGACGCGCCAGGCGAGTTCGCTGACGCGATCACTGCGATCCGACTCGCCACCTCGGCGCCGATCGCCGCCGGCCCTGTGTTGTTCGAGCGCCTCGACTGGCGTCCCTACGGAGTTCGCCCAGTGCTCCCGATCGCCGCGACTCAGCCCGGAGGTGAACCGACGCGCCTGGATTCCTTCCGCGCAGGTCTCGCGTCGGACCTCCTGCCGCGCCTCGCACTCGCGGACGACGACCCGGAGCTCGGTGAAGCGCTCGACCGCTGGGAGCTCTCGCTCTTCCAGGATGGCCCGTTCCAGGCCGAGCAACTCAGAGAGTCACTGACCGCGCTGCTCGGAGGCAGCGACGGCCTCTGGGCCGCCGCCGTCCGCGGCGCGATCTTGCTCGGCGACACGCCACGCGCACGAGCAGAGCTGCAGGACCGGCTTGCAGGCGATCCCGAAGCCGATGTCATTCGACGCGCCCTGGTCGAGACCTTGATGCACGGAGATCGCCTGCGGCTCGTCGCTTCTCTCGACGAATCGATCCTCGGCCTGCGCGCTCCGCCGGCGAGCTACTTCGCGGCCCGCGCGGCCGCGGGCTGATCTCCGAGCAGCGCGTCCACCTCGGCGAGCGCCGGCGCGGCCTCCAGCTCGGCGAAGATGTCACGCGCCTGATGTAACACCGGTGTCGCCTCGGTCGTTCGCCCGAGCGCGAGCAGGCACCGTGCGGAACCGAGAAGTGCCAGTCCGCGGCCGAAGACGAACCCATAGTCGGCCCAGCGCTTCGCCGCCTCCTCGAACAGGAGGAGCGCGGCTTCGGGATCCCCGTCCGCCTCGGCCAGCACGGCTCGAGCTCCGACCAGCGCGTGGCCTGCGCGGCCGGCCGTCATCCGAATGCTGTCCACTAGCCGGCGCATCACATCCAGATCTCCCGCTTCGACGCAGACGACCGCGAGCTCGTCTAGGAAGTGTGCACGGTGGAAATCCGAAATTTCTCGGGTGGCTTGCTCGATCTCTTCGACGAAGCCCACCGCAGCCGCAAGATCTCCACGTGCGTGTGCGACGAGCGCAGCCACGGCGAGCGCCGGAACCAGGACCTGCGCGTCACGCGCATTACGCGCGAGCGGCACGAACTCCTCGACAAGAACAGCGGCCTCTGCGGTCTTGCCTCGACGCACGAGAACCTGGGCCGTGTAGGGGAGAGCGACGAGACGAAGCTGGCCCGTGGAAGAACCGGCAAACGCGAGCGCTCGGTCCGTTGCCCGTAGTGCTTCATCCCAGCGGCCAAGGTCGTAGAGCATCCACGCGGACTCGGCGATCTTCCAGTGCCGGTTCCCCTGCGACCCCCGTTGCTCGTCGAAGACGATCCCCGCTTCGTGAATCTCGAGTCCGGCTTCCGCGCCAGCGGTGAGCCAGACAAAGCAGCCAAGATTGCTGTAGCCAACTCCTGCGCCCTTGACAAAGCCTTCTTCCAGGGATAGCCGTAGTCCCTCGCGTAGATCCGCCAAGCCTTGTTCAACGTCCCCGAGCTCACACCGAGCGACTCCGCGGAACTGCAAGACAGACGTGAAGTCCTCACGGAGGCCCAGCTCTTCCGCGAGGTCGAGTGACTTCTGTGACGAGACCAACGCTGCCGCGGCGCGACCTCTGATCATGTCCTGTCCTGCGCGTCGCCTATACGCGAGCGAGAGCTCACGTCCCGGCGGATGGCGCTCGAGAAGCTCGGTTGCTTCCCCGAGCATGCGTTCCGCGTCCGCACTTGCGCCGCTCAGCCACGCATTCCAGCTGAGCCCGACGAGCGCTTCGCCGGCCCCCAGCTCGTCGCCGTGCCTGAGGAAGAGCTCGTACGCCTCCTGGCGGGCGTTGCGAACAGCCCCCGTTTCTCCCACGGCCACGTCCGCGAGCTTCAGCAGGGCGCGAGCCCGCGGGAGGTCGTCCGGAGCGAAATCGAGAGCGCGGGAGTAATAGCCGGCCGCCTTCTGAAGGTCTAGAGATCTGGCGCGATCGCCGGCCAGCCCGAGGAACCGAAAGGCCGGCTCTTCGAGGCGCTTCGTCTCACTCACATCGCCTGCGGCCTTCGTGAGCTCGAGTGCCTGCTCGTAGTGGTAGGCGAGCAACTCGGCGTGGTCGGTCACGCGTTCGCCCGCCATGCTCTCGACCCATTCGGCAGCCGCAACGTGTTTGCGGGCGCGCTGCGCACGCGGGATCTGCGAATACGCGACGTCGCGGACCAGGAGATGCCAGAACGAATACTCCGCTTGCTCGGAGACTGATGACGTCCGCGCGGAGCGCACCAGTTCCTTGCGCGCGAGCTCGTGCAGCCCTGTGCGAACGACACCCTCGTCACGGTCGCCCATCGAGGCGATCGCGCCGGCCCAGAAGACCTTGCCCACGACGGCCCCGTCGTGAAGTAGGGCCTTGCGGTCCGGTGGGAGGGTGTCGAGGCGAGCTGCGATCAATGCCTGCACGTTGTCGGGTACCGGGATGTCGTCGTCACTCAACTCACCCTGCTCCGAGAGCACTCCTCGGTCACTCAACATCCGGACGAACTCCTCGGCGTACAGCGGGTTGCCTCCGGCTCGCCCGAGGAGCGTGCGTTGCGTCTCCGCGGGGAGGACCGCCTTCTGCAAGAGCGCGGCGAGGAGGCGCGCGGTTTCGTCGGCACCGAGCGGGGACAGTGAGATCGTGTTCGAATTACGCTTGCCGCCACCCCAGCCCTGGTGTCGCTCGTACAACTCGGGGCGGGCGCTGCAGAGTACGAGCAGCGGAACATCCGTCGACCAGTCGACGAGGTGCTCGACGAAGGCGACGAGCGCGTCATCCGCCCAGTGGAGGTCCTCGAAGACCAGCACGAGTGGCCGCTCGCTGGCGATTCCTTCGATGAAGCGCCGCCAGGCGGTGAACGACTCCTCTCGCTCGCCGACGGCCTCAGTTGCAGCGCCGACAAGTGGCGCGAGGCTCGCATTGAGCCACTCACGCTCCGAGGAATCCGTGGTGGCTTCGTCAACAGCGACGGCCAACTTCGTAGCGGCCGCCTCGGGCGTGTCCGACTCGAGGATTCCCGCCTGCGCCTTGACCATCTCGCCTAGCGCCCAGTAGGTGATCCCTGCGCCGTACGAAAGTGATCGTCCCTGTCGCCAGAACACGAGCTCGGGCCGGTCGTCCACCCATTTTCTGAACTCGGCGAGGAGTCTTGTCTTTCCGACTCCCGGCTCGCCGGTCACTGTCACGAGCTGAACCGAGGCATCGCGGAGTGTCCGCGTGTAGATGGACTGGAGGAGCGAGAGGTCGTCGTCGCGACCGATCAGCGGTGTTCGCACGATCGGTTCCACGTCGACGCCAAAACGACGACGCGGCGCAATCGCGTGCCACAGCGGCAAAGACTCCGCTTTGCCCTTCACCGCCACCGGCTCGAGCGGCTCGTATTCAAAGAGATCCTTGGTCGCGCGATATGTCGTCTCGCCGACGACGATCCCGCTAACCGGAGCCGATTGCTGCAGTCGGGCAGCTGTGTTGACCACGTCGCCGGCGACGATGCTCTCCCCTTCCGCGGGCCGCGCACCGAGCGTCACCATCGCCTCGCCGGTGTTCACCGCGCCGCGTACCGTGAGTTCGAGGCCGGGGTGGTCGTCGTTGAGCTCGACGATCGCGTCGAGAATCCGGAGGGCCGAGTTCACCGCGCGCTCGGCGTCGTCCTCGCGAGAGACAGGCGCACCGAAGACGGCCATGACCGCGTCGCCGACGAACTTCTCCACTGTCCCGCCGAAGCGCTCGATCTCCTGCTTCACACGCGCGTGATAGGGACGCAATCGCGCGCGGACATCTTCGGGATCGGCCTGCTCGGATGCCGCGGTGAAGCCGACAAGATCGACGAAGAGGACCGACACGATCTTGCGCTCTTCCGCCCCGGACCGCGGAGCCTCCGCGATCGCGGCTCCGCACGACCAGCAGAAACGCGCCCGCTCCGGGTTCTCCTCACCGCATGCAGGACAGGCAGGCATCCACAGAGTCTAAGAAGGCACGGTTACGGCGCAAAGCCGTGTGTTCTCCCCAGCTAGCTTCGTTCGTATGGACGAGGCCCGCGCGGTACTGGCCCGGCTCGACCGGATCGAAGAGCTCGAACGCGAGGGCGCACCCCCCGGCGTCCTGCTCGAGGAGCTGCGCGGGCTCGTCCAGGAGGCTGAGACCTGGGCAAAGCTGGAGGGAGACGAACGTGCACGCATGGCGGTGGAACGGTGCGACTCCGCTCTGGTGCAACCCGTCGCATAAAGTCGCGGCGTGGGCATCACGCACTGGGACGACGTGGAGAAGATCCACGGCGACCGCGGTCAGATGTCCGCCACGCTGACTCCGCTCGGCACTGCGGCCGGCACCTGGAAAGCGGGCGTGACCCGCATCGAGCTCGCGCCCGGCGAGCAGCCGACGCCGCCTCACATCCACGGTGACGCCGAGGAGATCTTCTACGTGCTCGACGGCTCGGGTCTGACGCTCCTGGACGACGACGCGTACGAGATTCGCGCCGGCGATTGCATCGTCTACAAGAGCTCGCACGAAGCGCACACGATCCGCGCCGGCGACGACGGCCTCGACGTGATCGCGTTCGGCGCCCGCGAGTATCTGCCCACGAGCGAGCTGCCGCGCGGCGGCACGATGTGGTCGATCACGGGCTTCATCGAGCTGCAGGAGGGACATCCCTGGGACCGCGAGCCACAGCTCTTCTGGCCGGACCCGGTGCCCTTGCGCCCGCAGATGATCGTGAACACCGAGGACATCGAGCCGCAGATTCGTGGCGGCCGCCGTCGGCGCGATCTCGCGGCCCCGGCGGGCTCACGCTGGACCGGCCTGAAGCACATCGAGCTGGATCCCGGCGTATTGTCCGGTCCTCCGCACGTGCACTCGGCTGAAGACAAGATCTTCGTCGTGCTCGCAGGCGACGGCGCGCTCGAGCTGACGCCGGCAGGGAAAGCTGCCGAGTCGGAAGCGCACGCCGTGCGCAGAGGCTCCGTCGTCGCGCGCCCGCCGGGAACGAAGGTTGCGCACGCGTTCCGCGCCGGCGACTCCGGGCTGACGCTGATCGCGTGGGGGACGCGCGACCCGAACGACATCTGCTGGTATCCACGCTCGAAGAAGATCTTCTGGCGTGGCGTCGGCGTCGTCGGCCGCGTCGAGCCGCTCGACTACTGGGAGGGCGAAGAGCTCGAGTGATCGTCCGCTTGTGGTACGGGGCGGGAGGTATTGGGCTACCATGAGGGGGAGCCCGAGGACTGACGTCCCTCCCGCCGAACTCCGTTCGTTCTGGCGTCCGGTCCCGGAAGGCAGTCCCCCATTCGCGTCTTCAGCCTCCTAGCCGAGTTCCCGATATCTCCCCGCATGGGGAGTGCGCGTCGCCTTGCAGGCTCACGGAGAATTCGAATCGGCCTCAACGCCGTTTTCGTCTGCGGTGCTCTGGCTGCCGCTGTGCTGACGATCCTGCATTTCGTCCACTCGGGCTGGCCACTCGCAAACGCAGACCCGTTGCTCGTGGTCGCTGCGGGAATCCTCTTTCTCTTCGCCTACGCGTTCAAGGCCTGGGGGTGGCAGCGCCTCTTCCCCGAGGGCCAGCGCCCTGAGGCCCTGACGCTGGCCGCCGCAGGCGGAGCCGCCTCCGTCGGTGGCGTCGCTCTGCCCGGGCGCTTCGACGAGGCGATCCGGATCGCGGTCGTACGGCGCGGCCCGGGCAAGAAGACCGCGGGCCTCGGCGCCATCTGCCTCACGCTGATCATCGTCGGTCTGCTCGACAGCGCCGCCCTCACGCCGATGGCGTCGATCGCGGCCGCCGCCTCGCATCACGGTGGTGTCCAGGCCGGCTTCGCGCTCGTCGCGGCAGCAGGAGTTGCCGCCGCCGTGCTCGTCCTCTTCCTGCCGAAGATCGCCCAGATGGATTTCGTCAGTCGCTGGAAGGTCGGCCGCTGGCTGAAGGACCACACCGCGTGTCCGCGCTCCGCCTCGCAGGCCTGGTTCCTGATCTCCATCTCCTGGGCGCTGCGAGGGCTTGCCGTCTTCGTTCTCTTCAACGCCCTCTCGGTCGGCGCGTCCTTCCCGCTTGCGCTCGCGTTCCTGTGCGCGTCCGCCGCGTCCGCGGCGCTGCCGATCGCTCCGGCCGGCGCTGCCACTCAGGCCGGTGCCGGTGCAGCGATCCTCATCATCGGCGGCGTGCCCAAGGCTGACGCCTTCGCGTTCGCCATCGCTGCGCAGGGAATGGTCATCCTCGTCGGCGCTGCTCTCGTCGGCGCTGCGGGCATCTGGATGCTCTTCACCCGTTTCCGCCCGGGCGCCCGCGCCGCCGCGCTTCCGGCTTAGCTCCTAGGTTTACCGACTCCTTACG
>WNFC01002604.1_pt1 | contig 33148 bp, 42 predicted proteins | sample 5400541 | NCBI WGS metagenome assembly WNFC01 (sample SAMN13153342, study PRJNA577476) | soil metagenome | isolation source: 120 cm saprolite under Douglas fir tree site 2 hole 2 replicate 1 | place: USA:California | collected 2015-04-18
CACGGATCAACGTCTTCTCCCCGATCCTCCCCCAGTTTCTTCCTCACATTCTCACCCTCATCATTCCTTACCTTCTCCGCCACCTCTGACAAATCCACAACCCCAACTCCAGACAAGGCCTAAAAAGTCACGAGCCAAGCACAAGGCCGGTTTGCAGGAGATGCTCGCTCGCAACAAAGATAGGCAGCGCGAGGCCACGAACAGGGGCTCGGGTTCCTCGGGACTAGCTACATTTTTGCACGGTCTCTGAATGCCCACATCGTTTCTACCTTCATCGCCTCGAGTATCCGTTCCTGGTCATGTGCCCTATCATCATTCAAACTTTGCCCACGCCTTTTACGTTCTGCTCTTTCTCTGCTCTCTCCGCCCCCTTTTCCAACTCCGCCGGTGGAGAATCATTCGGGGCCACGCCCGACTCCCGCGGGATGAAACATCCTGGCCAAAAGGGCACATACACCGAGATTGCCACGCAAAGTGGCAGTGTGTCCAGGGCGTAGAAAAGAGCTTCATTCTGCGCAATAGGACCGAGGAATCCCTGTGAAAGTTCGGCGACACGATAAAACGATCGAATCTACGAGGCCTTTTCATCAGTTGCATGCTTGGGCGACAGGTAGTTATAGAGGACACACGATAATTCCGACGCAGCTAACACCGAGTGCAGCAGCGAGCACACGCCAATCACTGTACCACCGTCTCCCACAATGGAGCGTCCATGCGCCGCAGGAAGATACAAGTAAAGATGAGAAAGGAAATCAGCTGAGCGATTAAGGCACCAAGGAACATCTGTACCCGGGTTAACGAAGTGTCAATACCAGGGCATGGATGAGATACACACGTGTGAACCAAGCTTCTCGCCTTTTGTTGTGGTTGTTGCCACGGAGATAGCCCCTCCAGTGGCCTGGGGCACGCGTGGGATAAGTCATTGTTCATCATAGGAAAATATATTCGTATCCACAGTACCCATACCTGGATAAGAAATGTGGTGACGTCTGACATAACAAACGTAATCGTAATGCGGCGCGGGGACACGAGAAGATGTTTTCCACCCCCGAGGTACCTTGCAAGTCGACCTAGCAGGATGTAATCTGCAGCAATAAATGCACAGGGCTGCACATCGCATGTTATACGATGTCGAAAAAGGTATGGAAATACAAAACGCACCGAAAGTATGACAAAAAGATACTCCGAGATGTATAGACCCTTGGCGTCCGGTTTAACATGTAGACCGAAACGACAACCAATACCAAGGGCGAAAGCTTTGGGAGGTAAGTCAACACCTCTTGGCTACGAATGTGTGGATGGAGCTCATACTGTATGCCCCGATGGTCATACACGCCATCCACCGTGCACCCCATTTAAAGATGCTGAAAGTCTGCGCGAGGGCAACCGCGAGTACAAAGCCTTTCTACCATTTTGTATAATGACAGATAAACTTGGAGTGTGCGTGCGCACCGAAAGCAAGCCCCGCTAAGACGTTTGACGGAATGTACCCAAACGGGTTGTTGGGGTCATCCTTGGGGTCCAGATAAGGATTTGCCGGATGCGGTCCGTCAGGAGAACGTCTCGCAGCTACAGGCAGACTCCCTGCTAAAAGACAGATGGGCAGTAATGCCAAGGCAAGGTGATTCCGCCTGAGAAAGATTGGCTGCATGGACCGCAAGCCTGAGAGTGGGAGGAAGACGGGGGAAGGGGGAAGAAACGAAAGGACCATTCATATATGCGCCATGGCATTCCGCACAAGTACCCGCGGGGCCCGGCAGACAGATTAAAGGGACAACTTAAATTGCACGGCTGCCATCCAGGCTCAGGTTAGGTGGCTTCGTGGCTTCATATGTGGTGATTTTGATGACCCACCGGCCCGATGCAAAAGCGAACGGCCACGTACGGCGGCCGCGGCATAACTGCACGCTCAAGCTTGAGCGGCATTAAATAGTTTGTGAGGTCAGTGGCCAGCCAACACCACGACCGGTACCGTCATCCATACGGTTGGAAACAGAAGACGCATGCTTAAGAATCTGATCTCGGGCATAGTGTTGAGAGGCATGGAGCTGTGGTACAGCATCTGATAAACCTCTTCGAAGATACAATGATAAGCAACCGAAAGAGGCCGTGTTAAACTTCAACCAATAACTTGGTGCTAGGATGGTCTAAATTCCCTGATAGGCAAGCCCGACCAGCCCTCAAGCCTTCGGTACCCAAAGGTCGTAGAGCTCTTTGTCGGCCGGGTCAAAGCACGTCGCTATGGAGTGATCCACGCGTATCGCGATCTTGCGTGTATGAGCGCCCACGTTCGACCCGTCCTTTCCGGCCGGGACCAGCAGCGCGTTACTGCCAGAAGAAAAAGACGACAACGTTGGCGACACGTTCGCTGCTTCGTGGAACTGCAGTGGTGGTCATAGAATGGAATGAGGTCATCACGTCATTTCGGAGACTTCCAAAACTGTAACGTACTCCACCGGCCACGAATATCGAGGAAGATGACGCAGCCCCGGCGCGGTTTCGTAATTGCGAGGGGGAAGATGGGTTGCTGGCAGAGGGACCTTGTTGTGGCGAGCTAGCCCCTGATCGACAAGAGGTATTGTGAGATAGTGTTGTATCGCAGTGCAACCTTGAACGTACGCGAAAGGGTTGGTGATTCTGTGGCCATTGTACTGCAGTAGATGATAAGTAGAACAAAAGTTGCCGAAATATAATGTGGACTCAGTGCTCGACGCGTATCACGCGCCAACTTGAATTAAAGGTCACGCGTGATGTCGGTGTCCTCTGAATCTCTTTCACCCCAGTCATGAACATCTTCCGCAATCGTCGGTACTTTCTTACTGCGTTGCATCTGGGCTGTGCTGACTGACCTCTCTGGAAATCCATAGTGATCGGAAAGGTTTGGCGTAAGTCCCGTGCTCCTCAAAGATATAGTGGCGCTGACCCTTTCGACATTAGAGGATCCCAATGCCACCGAGGTAGTAAAGATATCCACGGGACAACTTCACTTAGTACGACCAGGGAATATACGCTCGTCTAGAGAATGCATGTTCGTGGCATTCATCTTACTCGCCTGACCTGCCAACTTATTGGATTTCCTTTGTGATAGATACAATGACGCCATGGCCACCATCCGTCGTGTTCCATCGGTTGATCACAACTTCCAATTAGTCATAACGCGGGTATATGAGGAAGGCGATCAAGAGCTGCTCGAAGATGAGGAAGAGAGTGCGTCCTTTGTTGCTTGATTATTTCCCAACCTCACCATTCCGTAAGCCGACGAAGAGCGCGTGTTCCTCATCAGCGAGGAACTCGAGTTTCATACAAGCCAGAGAGATGGCGAGCCAACCCTCCTCTGGCGCGATCTCCAAGGCGATGTCGACGAATTATATGAATTCATTGCCTCCGGGACGAACGCCCCCACGAAGGCTTTCTTCGAGACGTGCATGTACCGCGCCATGTATGAGCGCAAGTATAAGACAAGTGCGGACAATGTACGAGATGAAGATCTAGCCGAATTTATTTGGCAGTGGGTTTCTTTCCATCCTTCGTTTGGAAACTCCTTAGCACTTCCCCCTTAGACCGCCTGCCACTAGCCGTAAAGGAAAGGCCACCGCGAAGAAAACCTCTGCCAAGGTTAATGATGATGCCAAATCGCCTCAGTCTCCTGCTTCCTCGAGCACTTCGGATCCATCTCTAGAAGTGATCATCGAGGAGAACGCCGAACTGTTCTTGTGGGATCGCGACGAAGGGTATTTTGTCCGTGAAGCGGCAGTGGTCGCGAAGATCGTGCGGCGAAAGGACGCCAAATTCTCGGCTTTCCTCACCGCAACGAGTCAAGTAGGCCAAGTGCTCGCCCACCGTGTGTCCTCCCAGATGATGCAACGCTGGTCACCCACAACATGGTCACTCACATGGAACAACGTGAACGAAAGCGGAAACCAGAGCAGTTGGTGTCTGCGCTTCGAGTCCCAAGAGTCGTTCGAGAACTTTCAAGTTGAATTCACGAAGCGCGCATGGGAGAGTTTAAATCAGACATCGTGGGATAAGGTCAAGGTATGCGAAGCCAATTTTTCATGGTTGACAGACACACGTATTATTTCGCAGGCAGACGAGCGGGCATATGTAATCAACGCCAACGTCGAGGACGTCGAAATGGCAGACGAAACCGACGAGGACGAGGAAGAGACGGTCCTTGACGAGCTTGGCGGTGAGTGCTACGATACTTACCATCACTCCTAACTCATGGCTTCGTATTAAGATGAGGACGAGGATGAAGACGAAGAAGGGGGTAGCGAACTACCTTCCGGACCCAAAGAAGGCCGGAATTCACAACTCACTGTTGGGTACAAGGGTGACAGATCATACGTCGTTCGTGGGGATAAGATTGGTGTCTTCCGGCATAAACCGGACAATGTTGAATACGTCGCATCCATCGCCAATATCACGGATATGAAGGGGAAGAAGTTTGACCCCAAAAACGTGCCTCTTACTTTCCATAGTCAATCTTCGTTTGTTCACGCTGTCGTACAGGTCATGTTACATCAACAAGACTCCAAGATGATCGTGATGAACTCTGGGGCGCCTAACTCGCTCTTCCACCTAGACATCGAGCGCGCGAAGATCGTCGAGGAATGGAAGGTTCACGACGATATTACGGTGGATCATGTTGCACCCAATACCAAGTTTTCACAGACGACGCATGAGCAAACATTAGTTGGTGCATCGCACAACGCGCTCTTCCGCATTGACCCTCGCATGTCTGGAAACAAACTCGTGGACAGCCAGTACAAGCAATATGCAACAAAGAACAAGTTCTCGGGTGTCACTACAACGGCATCCGGCAAACTCGCGGTTGCGAGCGAGAAGGGAGACATCCGTCTATACGACACCATCGGCAAGATTGCCAAGACCGCGCTTATGCCATTAGGTGATCCGATTATCGGCGTTGATGTATCTGCGGATGGGCGTTGGATCGTTGCGACCACTAAAACTTATCTTCTACTGGTGGACGTGCTTATTGGGCAGGGAAAGTATGCTGGCAGTTTGGGCTTTGATCGCAGTTTCCCTGCAGATGCGAAGCCCATCCCCAAGAGGCTGCAGCTACGACCAGAGCACATCGCTTATATGAACCATAACATCTCGTTTTCTCCTGCCAGGTCCGTTCTTCTCGCTTCTCGTTATGCTCACGAAGAATGTTGTTGACCATTCTGCCCCCAGGTTCAACGTCGGTGAAGGGCAGGAGGAAAATGCCATTGTGACCTCGACTGGGCAGTACGTCATTGCCTGGGACTTTGCGAAGGTGAAGAAGGGCCAGATGGATAAATATGAAATCAAGAAATATGAGGATCTTGTTGTACAAGACAACTTCCGCTTCGGCGATGACAAGGAGATAGTACGTTTTCTATAGTCAGAGACCGACCGCTCGTTGATCACCTTCGTCGTAGATTGTCGCACTGCAGAACAACGTCCTAAGCGTTAATAAGAAGAATCTGCGTAGACCGACACGGACGTCGCTCGCTCCTGACCGCCGAAACACCCGCAGCCACTCTGGTATTGTCAATGCACCTTACTGATGAGGAAGTCTCACCTTTGCCGACTATAAGTGTCATTTAATCCATTCCCCAACGAGCCTGGTCCTTTCTCCCTATTTGATCATCTTGTAATGATTTTCCACGAGAACCGGAGCTTGTATAAGTATGCCTGATTTCCCCGCCTCTTGACAAGGATTCTCTATGTTCGAAATGTGGTAGAGACCGTGCAATCATGTACTGTATGCCTCCCCTACAGAGATTGAATTTGAACTTCCACGTCCGAAGAGTCAGTGGGTCACCCGCCGCTACAGGTCGCGGCTTCTCCGGCCCGGGTGTCGCATTGTAGCTTGGAATCACACTTGTCAAGGTCAAGAGACAATGATCAGCTACATCCTCCTGGTTTCACGCCAAGGAAAGTCATACAACCTTTGTTCTATATTTGACTGAAATGGCCTCTTACTTTAGGCAAAGTACGCCTTGCAAAATGGTTTGTGACGATGCCGCCTAAGCAAAAGGCCAAGATCGTCAAGGACGTCACCCAGCTCGTCCTCGCTCGTCGCACGCGCATGTGCAACGTCCTCGAATACAAGGGTCTGCTTCCATTTTATTCTCGTTACGAACTCATTGACGGCAGCCGCTTTGGATAGACACGAAGGTCGTATATCGGCGCTATGCGTCCCTGTTCTTTGTAACGGGCATTGGCCAGTCGGACAATGAACTTATCACGCTGGAGATAATTCACAGATACGTGGAGGTGCTGGACCGATATTTCGGGAACGTGAGTTATGTGTCGCGTTGCTCTCCTTTTCTGAATGACGAATTTTTGCTAGGTTTGCGAGCTGGATTTGTGAGTTTTGGGTACGCGAGGTGTTGGCTTATCTGACCTTTTGCACGCAGGATCTTCAACTTCCAGAAAGCATACGCGGTGAGTCCGCCATGCGTACGCATGCTGGCGTGGCATCAAACCGATCTTCTCTTTACGCTTGTAGATTCTGGACGAGTTGATCATCGCGGGCGAGCTGCAAGAGTCATCGAAGAAATCGGTACTCAGGGTGGTACGTGAGATCTACGGACGCCATACTCTGACTGATGAGGCTCTGAAGGTGACACAATCTGACAGCGTGGAGGAACATGAGGCGAGCGAGGACATGATTTCGCGAATTGGCACGCGATAGACATACTTTTCTTGTAGCCTGCACAATACAGTACCTGCAGTACCATACGAGGAGGTCAGATTCGGGCGGGCCGCGGGCCGCGACGCGTGACAATGTGTTGACAGTTAATAAAAGCCGTGTCGCGCTTGCGAGGACCAGCTTACAGAGTGCAAGCATCATGGCTGTCCGTCTTTCTTTTTCCCTCTACCATGCCCCACACAGCTCACTCCCTACCCTCACAGACACCGGTGGCACTTCAGGATGAGGATATACTCAGTGACGTCGTACCCAGCAACATTGTCTCTCGCCAGGTATACTCTTATACAAATGCGCGTCGATTTCATTGGGTTAAGTCCTTACCCACCTTTCTCATAGGACACTCCGGGAGAAGACGTTGAGAGCGAAGGCTCTGCGGACTACCAGGAACAGGATGAGTTGATGAGCGAGGACGGAGTACGTGTTCTCGACTTCTCAATCAGTCACAGCTTGACGCGTGGCGCTAAAAGAATCAAGACGCTGGTCCTTCAACCAAGGCCCAGAGAACTGCGGAGAGAAGGCAGCAGAAGCAGAAACGTAGGATAAATGAGGGGAGGCTCGCCGAAAAGAGACAACAAATGGACAAGGCCAAGGTATGAAGCCATCTTCCCTTTTCTTGCTCTCTATAGTCATGCCTCCCAGGTCGCCGACGCCGTCAAACGCTATTCGTACCTACTAGGACAGACAGATCTGTTTCGCCATTTTGTGGACGTACAGGTTCGACTAGAATCACTCCTTCACCCTAACCCCCTGCATGTCCTCATAGTGACTTTCAGAAAGCACGCAATCCCGAATACGCGGCTGTATTTGACTCAGAGCCAAAGGCTAAGGGGAGGGGTCGGAAAAGGGGAACGTGAGTCAACCATTCCTCTATCTGTTGTCTTAATCTCATGTACTGTTGATTAGTGACAAAACAGCTCGGCATCGCAAGTCCGAAAAAGAAGAGGATGAAGAAATGCTCAAGGACGGCGAAGCAGCCGTGGATGGGGATGACCAACCCTACGTTTTTGAAGAGTCCCCAAGCTGTGGGTGGCAACGCCCACTTTTGCATTTATGTATGTTGATGACACCCGTCAGATATACATGGAACAATGCGCCCGTATCAGCTTCAGGGTCTTAATTGGCTCATCTCCCTCCACCACAATAGTCTCAACGGTATTCTTGCAGACGAGATGGTGTGTTCTTACAGCGTGGTATCTCGACTTCCAAAGCGTTTACGACTGAATGGCGTAGGGTCTCGGCAAAACCCTCCAAACCATATCCTTTCTTGCTTATCTCAAGCACCAACGGGCACTTCTTAGCCTACATCTTGTCGTTGTTCCAAAATCCACGCTTCAGAATTGGGCGCGCGAATTCGGGAAGTGGACTCCGGACTTCAACATCGTACTTCTCACCGGTACCAAAGAAGAACGCGCCGAAATCATTGCAAACCGGCTCCTGCCACAAGACTTCGAAGTCTGCATCACAAGCTACGAAATTTGCTTGATCGAAAAAAGCGTACTCAAGAAATTTAGTTTTGAATATATCGTCATCGACGAGGCGCACCGTATCAAGAACGTCGACTCCATCCTATCTCAGATTGTCCGAAGTTTCTCATCGCGTGGTCGACTTCTTATCACCGGCACACCCCTGCAAAATAATCTGAAGGAGTTATTTGCTTTACTTAACTTCATATGCCCCGAGATTTTCATTGACTATGCGGATCTGGAAACGTTCTTGCACAAGGATGATACCGCGACAGATGTCGATGAGGAGAAAAGCAAAAAGGTGGTAGAGGCGCTCCACAAAATTCTTCGTCCATTTTTGCTCCGCCGCGTGAAGAGCGACGTCGAGAAGAATCTCTTACCTAGTAAGCGTTGCCATCACACTTTACCTCTCTGGCTCATGCTAATGATTGCCTATAGAAAAGGAGATAAACATTTACGTTGGTTTGACGGAGATGCAACGGAAGTGGTACCGTAGCGTGCTTGAAAAAGACATTGATGCAGTTAATGGTCTTACTGGCAAGAAAGAGGGCAAGACACGGCTCATGAATATGGTCATGCAGCTGAGAAAAGTGACATGCCACCCATACCTCTTCGATGGCGCGGTATGTCTTCTCCGCATTATCCTGAATGACAGCTGATTGTTCCCCGTGCGTGTTTCACAGGAGCCAGGACCGCCATACACGACGGATGAGCACCTTATTCAAAACTCCGGCAAGATGGTGATATTAGACAAATTGCTCAAGAACATGAAGGAAAAGGGCTCGCGCATCCTTATATTCTCTCAGATGAGCCGCATGCTTGATATTTTGGAGGACTACTGCTTGTTCCGTGGCTACAGTGCGTATTGCATCGCTCAATATCTCGCAACCGTTAATCATCTTCGTAGAGTACTGCAGGATCGACGGTGGCACAGCACATGAAGACCGTATAGCCGCAATTGACGAATATAACAGGCCGGGTAGCGAGAAGTTCATCTTTCTTCTTACCACCCGTGCTGGTGGCCTTGGCATCAACCTTACTACTGCAGACATCGTCGTATTATATGACTCCGATTGGCAAGTGTTTCTTATAGATGCCTCGCGTTCTCGGACTGAGCCATTCCAGGAATCCGCAAGCGGACCTTCAGGCCATGGATCGAGCACACCGTATCGGCCAAACCAAGCAAGTCTATGTGTTCCGATTTATCACGGAGGAGAGCGTTGAAGAGCGGATGCTGGAGCGCGGCGCGCAGAAGTTGCGCCTTGATCAACTGGTCATCCAACAAGGGCGACAGCAATTACAAAAAGGTACGGGCATATGTCGGGTTCTGGGCACCACTATTTATTAACGTGCGTGGGGTGTGAAGCCGCGAATAAAGAGGAGCTCTTAGAAATGATCACCCACGGAGCAGAAAAGATCGTCAACTCCACTGACGCGTATGTTTCCGTCCCTCCACTCTTACTACTTGAAGGCATTCTGAGCATTTTCTTGTAGCTTCCAAATTGACGACGACATCGATGCAATTATCCAACGTGGCGAGGAGCGTACAGTAGAACTAAACCACAAATACGAGGGTTTGAATCTTGAAGATCTGTCAAACTTCAAATCAGACAGCTCGTTGCAGCAGTGGGACGGGGAAGATTTCCGCTCCGGGCAACACAAACCTCTCAACTTCAACCCTCTTTCGTTGAGCAAGCGGGAGCGCAAGCTCAATTATTCGGTTGATAGCTATTTCAAGGAAACCATGCGTGCGGGACCGAGCAAAATAGAGAAGGCACCAAAGCTTCCTCGCGCTCCTAAGCAGATTGCGTTGTGAGTGGACTCCAACTCCTGGACTAACCGTGTCACCGATCCCCTGCATCGTAGACAAGACTTCCAATTCTTCCCACCCAAGCTGGCAGAGCTACAGGAACGCGAGCTTGCTGTATACAAGGTATGTCTCACCCTATCTGATTATGCCGCCACTGATCCGCTTTTCTAGCGCCTGAACGAGATTCCTGCGACCTTACGCGAGCCCCAAGGGGAAGATGACACACCTGAGAAGCTGGAGGCTGAACAACAAACCGCGCAGGAATTTATCGACACTAGTATATTTCATGTTAGCAGCCATTCTATGTTCCCGCTAACTTGTGAACCGCAGCTGAAGCCTTGACTGAGGAGGAGCTCCAGGAAAAAGAGGAGCTTATTGCCCAAGGTTTCGAGGATTGGAGTCGGCGAGATTTCCAACAATTTGTCCGTGCGCTGGAATCTTATGGGTGGTATGCTGACCTCTGTTTGTATACGGGCCTTGAGCTGATATCCATCACAGGACCGATGACTTTGATCTGCTGGCATCCGAGATCCAGGATAAGACACCGCAAGATGTCGCCGCATATTACCCCGTGTTCCGGAAGAAATGGAAAGAACTCTCAGGTATTGGACTTGTTCCGACACATGACGGCTTACCTGACCTCTTATTCCTAGAATACCCCCGCATCGCTGCCCGCATAGCTGAAGGTGAGGCGAAGCGCAACAAACGTTCAAACCTCGAGGCATTGCTCGCAAAGAAGATTGGCTCCTTCCGATACCCGATGCAGGAACTAGAGCTAAACTATCCAACAACAAAGGGCAAAGTCTACTCAGAAGAAGAGGACCGTTACCTGTTATGTCGGCTAAGTCACTATGGCATGCGGACTGACGACGTATACGAACGCATCAAGAAAGACATCTCAGAGTTTCCCGTGTTTCGCTTTGATTGGTTTTTCAAGAGCCGTTCGCCACAGGAGCTTCAGCGTCGGTGTAACACACTACTGGGTATGATCGAGAAGGAAGCTGAGCAGGAGGAGATACGAGCAAAGAGCGGTGGGAGCTCATCTCGAGGGAAGGTGCGTTGAGATATGCATAGGTATGTGCGGGTGAAGGGTGCTGACGCTTAGGTGAGCAGAAACGATTGATCGAGGAGGTCCAAAAGGCGGACAAAGCGGACAAGATATCACGGTCGTCGACCCCCGCGAGCGCAAGTGCAGGCGGAGGTGCGAGTGGCCCGGCCAAGCGTCCATCCAAGAAAAAGAAGACTTAGATGGTAGACTTGACCCCTCTTCACCTCTTGTTTATTCTCTCTTGGCGTCCCTTACATCCATCTTAGTTCTTTCGCTGTAGTCTAGACGAACACTGGCAGTCTCAGTGTCTTGCATCCTACCTCCATCATTTGTAAGCAACGAGTACAACGCGTGTATTCCAGGTTAGAGGGTCCCAAGTTGACCCGAGGGGCAGGCGCCTGTACTTATCTGAGATGCTACGCAACTCAATGGAGTTCCCGATGCAGTCGACAATCGAGCCGTGCATCTCCAACCCCCTGGTGAATACAATTGTACAAACTTGTCGACGGGACGACAAGCCAATCAACAAGATTAGAAATGGCCAAGTTCCTGCTCCAAACTACATCTTAAAGGTCGCCGCTACGCCACCACCAATACGACTGCCGCCGCCGCCGCCACCGCCACCACCAACAGTCACTATTGTAGGCTTTGTCTTCTTGTTGAGGACAAACCACTTGACGAGATCGAGGGATGCAACCGAATCTTCAACGGATGAGTGTCCTTTCGAGCCCCCTACCTGGATCGACCTGCTGAGGTGTTCCTTCGTCCTATGATGGATAGATCAATCGGATGCGCCTTGTCGTTGGAAAGGAAAAAAGACGGGACAGAATAAGCAGGCGGTGCTCACAAGTCACGCAATGCCCGGCGGTAGGGCGGGCCGCGCCGGTGTGGAAAGAGCGCAGCAGTGTCGACGACGCGTCGATGCACGAGGCGCAGCGCGCGCAGGTCATTGTCGAGGGCGTGCCCGATCAGCATCGTATCCACGCCGATAAGTCGGGCCAACGCATGCCGTACGGACTCGAGAGGTAGTACCGCACGCGTTGCGTACTCTTCTGGATGAATGCCGGAAAAGCGTGTGTTCAAATCCCTGTAAGCCGTCATCGTTTCGAGTGTGAGTGACACCCCGAATTGCGCTCGGACGAGAAGCAAGGGAATGACGCACACAACCTCGACACCATCGTCCATCTTGATAAGTTCGTCGAACACTTCCTTCCCGGATGCATCGACGATGGAGACACGGGCGATACGGAATCCCCCGGTGGTATAGATCATCTCGCAATCCAGAGCTGCGATGTCGAGTGCAGAAGCCGTCATTGGTGGAGTCTCGGAGAATGGGTGGCGCGCGTGCAGTAAGCAAGGATCACTCTCGTAAAAGACGTGTGGACCGCGCGTGCAACCCTCAGCACGACTGTCGGCTGTTAGAGAACAACACGTATAGGTCCGCGTGCGTTCCCCTGCGTGCAGTGATGTTAGCCAGGGTGAATTGAGGAACCAGAGGGTGACTCACCGTCTACAGACTTATATAAGGCTCTTCCCCAATGAAAGGTGCAGGCGTTGGCAATAGCTGCATCGCGATCGAGTGGGCGCACGACATATGGCATCTTGCAGCGCTCGCAATTGAAAAGCTCGCCATCTGCGCTAGGGGATTCCCCGCCGGGTCCCCATTCTACTGGAATGTCAACGAGGTAATTCCAGAGCTGTAATTCTTCATGCGAGAGGAGTAATGGCTCGAGTTCGAATCGGGTAAGTTGCAGATCCGCAAGAGCGTCCGATTCTTTACGTCGAGTTGCAAGATCCCCAGCTGTGCCAATAGAGGGGTGAGCCAAGGACGTTGGCGGAGCGCGTTTCTTGAGAGCGGCAATAGAGGTGATAATGGTCTGAGAAAGTGAGACTGCCTGCTGCGGTTAGAACAAGACGGGAAAGGATCACATTTCGGTATGTCGCTTTCGTAGTGCGCTCGTATATCTCTTCCTCTTGGCGGAGCGCATGATCAGATGCTAATGAGGGATTTTGAGGAAGAACAGAGTTGTAAAGGACGACAAAATGATCGTATATTGATTTCAACATGGCCTTGATATGAGTGAGTAGATGAAGAAGCCAGTATGTGAGCATGAAGCGGAGACACGAAGGCGACAAAGGGCTGAGGGCACGCGGATAGGAGGAGGCAGGTGCCAGAGACCACGTTGTGACCCGACAGACACGAGGTCGGTGACATACCTGGCGCGTCGAAACGGGTATCTTTGACTGCCCAGCATTGATCGTGAGGACCGGAACACCGGTCTAGGGTGCCAAAGAGGAACGTTAAGAAGCCAGGATGAGGTAAAGGACTGCACTGAGCTCACTGAGGAAGACGATGCTGTGGGTACGGCGACGGGTTTGGCGGCAGAGCCAGCCTTTTGAAGTTTAGTCGGTCTCTCTGCGTCTGCGGGGCACGATTGACGACTGGATGAGGGGGCTTGTTGGAGATCTAGTGGCGCGTCTGCTTGTGCACGACGCTTTGCGGGAACAATTGTTGTTGGCGTTGTAACAGGAACATGGACAGGATCGACCTGGGTTACAGTGAGGACGGCGGCGGGATTGTGAGAAAACAAACAAATGGGGCGGTTGCAAGAGTCTCTCAGCGGACAGGGAACGTCACGAAATAGACGAGTGCTGAACATGGCTGCGGAGGCCAACGGGCCGACACGTCTCGGCCTTTCAAAACTTGGTTTTCTTTTCTCTCTCAGCCGACTCATCACCGTCACCATCCATGGAACCAAAGTTCGCTCGTCCATCTCCTCACCGACCTTGTTTCTAAATTTACGCGTCATTATAACAGGCCACTCGACCGTTCCAGGCAGAATGGCCGCCGAACTCGACTTGTCGACATGACGCCAAAGTCACATGGCTTCTGGAACGACCTCAAGACGGGTCGTTGGGTCGTCGTTCCAGGCGCGTCAACAACTCAATCCTCTCGACAACTGATTGTGACCTTTTCCAGGCTCTTCTCTTCGCATACTTTTGCTTCCTATCTTTCTTCATATTAATTGGATCATTTTCACCCCACTAATTCTTTCTCAACCCCCGCCTAGCCCATTCTCTCCCCTTCTCTTCATCTCCTACCCCACTCCATCCCCAACGGATGACTCTACAGACCCTAGATACCGTAAGGGTTGGTTTGACCTCGTCTTCGTCGCCTACCACGTTGTCTTCTTCTCTTTTGTCCGTCAATCTGTCCTGCATAGAATCTGCTATCCCATCGCGCGACACTTTGGCATACGCAAGGAAGCAAAGCTCGCACGTTTCGGCGAACAAGGTTATGCTATCGTTTACTTCTCATTTTTCGGCGCATGGGGTCTGCGGATTATGTCACACCTCCCGACCTGGTGGTATGCCTGTCAGCACTTCTGGATTGGTATGTTTATTATTATCAAACTTGTCATGGTGACTCGAATCTCAGACATCCCGCTCTCGGCGGCTAATTGCAGATTACCCATACTGGCAGATGACTCCGGAACTCAAGCGCTACTATCTCATGCAGGCTTCTTACTGGTGCCAGCAGCTTATCGTCCTCGTCTTTGGTCTCGAGAAACCCCGGAAAGACTACAAGGAACTCGTCGCACATCACATTGTCACTTTATGGCTCATTGGGTTTGCACTTGATTTTAAGTATGTTCGTACTCCTCTATTGACACCGCCATCCCCAGATGGAGTTACGGGATCAATTTGACTCTCATCGGAAACGCCGTATATGCCTCCATGGATGTCCCTGATTGTTTCCTCTCAATGTCAAAACTGTTTAATTATCTTCGTTGGGAGCGGGCACAAAATGTTATGTTTATCATTTTTCTCGGGCTCTGGACGTGAGTGTCCTTCTTATATTCCCGTGTTGCCCTGCCATATGCGCTCTGTTCAGGTATTTCCGCCATTATCTCAACCTCGTCATGTTGTATTCTGTGTACAAAGACTTCGATCTAATTCCGTGCGTATTACTATTTCCCATTCGCATCCTTGCCTGCCTGACCACGGCTTTATAGACATTCGGCACGTAGTTTCACGCCTAGTAAGGGCGTTTGGATGGTGGGGTGGATGAAATGGCAGATATTTATACCATTGCTACTCCTGCAACTTCTTAACATATTCTGGTACATCCTCATCTGGCGCATCTTTTTGCGGTATGTCCTCACCTTCATTATACAACTCAGTTTTGATCGCTCACATCGGGGGAAAAGGGCCGTCATGGGCAGCTCGCTCAAGGATGAGCGGTCTGATGATGAGGGCTCAGATGACGAGTCTTCCGCGTTGAAAAAGAAGCGCTCTTAGATACTCAGGATCACGGCTTGATAAGACATGTTTACAAGCGTTTTGACATTGATAATGTACTGGCGATAACATAGTACGCGTCTTTCCTTGTTTCGGAACTCCCCCCCCCCCGGAAATGATCAATGGGTACTCACGTCACATAGACTCAAATATATATCATCTTGTTTTGGAGCTATATGATACTCCCCATCACTGAGATCCATCTCAAGATCTACGGGTCACTGGCTCTGTTCGCCTCTACAAAGACCTATGTGATTACAACATCAACGAAAAGATACAGATGACTGATAACACATCACAGCAAGCTACGACGCATGGATGCCAGAAATTTTACAGACGCCCTACCACCATTACTGGCTTACCTGGTTCGGAACCGATTTCTCAGTTGGCCGACCATGCGCTTCACCAGCCTCATTGTCTTCGTCAATGTTCGCCCCGTCCAACCTCTGTCGCAGTCTGGTGACGCGCTCGGCCCAGCCCTCGCGCAGCCTACCCGTCTTGGGATCATACGGCCCAGCAGTGATCAGTTCGTCGTCGTCATCGTCAGACGGGAGCGCATCGCTGTCCTCGTCTTCTTTTGAGAACTGGACACGCAGGCCGCTGCTACTGCTTGTGTGCTGTGGCCAACGTGCAACCCGCTGCATGTCCAGCGGATCCCCACCGGCCAATTCCTTGAGAGCTAGGTACGTGCACTGTCACACCCTTTAGCGCACTAGGCCAGGGTGGAGGGAGAGGAAGGTAATATTACCCGGGCATCATTACCAGCATTGTGCAGGTGTTCCGTAAGCGTAGATTTGATCTGCAACAAGCGACACACGCGCTCGAGCGAACGCTTCTGGCCCCCCGAGTCACCTTCCAGTGCGGCGAAAAGTTCCGCCGTATCGATGACGTATATCTTAGGTGTGTCGGACGATTCGGCCTCCGTACACGATTCTGGGAGGAAGAACGAGAGTCCGTCTAGAGGTGCGTCAATTTCCGGAGAACGGAGATATTTGAGGTCTTGGTGGTTGTCGTGGAAGACGAGGAAGAGTGGGCCAGGCTTTGCCATTGACTGTATCATGGTGTGGATGCGGTCTTTCAGTTGTTTCATTGTCACGTCCTCAGACTGGCCAAAATGATAAAACTGGAAGCAAGATCAGTAAAAAGACCTGGAAGATGACGGGACACCAACTGACTCTTCTGTTTTCTGGCACGAAATGATTCGTGTAGCCACGGTTCTTGGCAACAACCAGATGGCCCATATCCTCGACTGGTTCCCCGTCAACCCAGCGCACAGCGCTCCAGCCAAACTCGGTGATCACATGATGATCCATGTCCCAGGCCTCAAAGTCGACAGCGCACCATACACCGCATTCTTCGCTCCACAAGGACCTCACGCGTTCAAACATCAGGCGACGAGCATTGAGATTTGAGTCCGTTCCTTTGAGCTTGCGGTTATTCTTGTCGATCATCTGCAGGGTATTAATTTCGGTTAGCCGGGACGGTGTGCCAGACGCCCATACTGATTAGATCAAGATTAAATACCTTCAGAGCGTTTCGCAGTTCACTGCCTGTCTTGTAGACAACGGGGGAGTGGTTTTGTAGCCGCGACGATGTGAGAAGACAGTCGGAATATGGGAGCGGAATGAGCTCCTTTGTGAAGCCCATTGCGTGCAACCAGTAGCGGATGTATTCGACCTGGGCAGAGGAGAATAACAGGCGCGCCTCACCATTCTCCAGGGTACCTGAAAGGAGTGATCGGTCGTTAGTTTTTAGTGGATAATCCCTGCGTAGTTGACAACCCCACCAATGCTGAGCTCAATTCCTGGCTTTCCCGCACTACGTAGGGGATGGTCCGGGTGAACGATAGCGTCGTGAGCTAGGATGGCCTTGATAGCATAGCCATCCGCCCTGTTTGGCAAGACTTGATTCCTGTGACCTCAACAAGATCAACACCTCTTGGTGTACACGAACGCCCCAACACGACGCCGTACCATTCGAACCATATATCTGTGTACCTGTAAAAGCCATGAATAATTTTTGTGTGACTGGTGTCTGGCATTGTGGTAGTTGGGTGAAAGGTTCAACGTTCAGCTGCTGCGGCTGGCTGGCCGCAGTACAGGATAGCACGAGACAGTATATCATATCTTTGACTGTATTACATAATCTAGCCACTAAGGGACGCGTCGGTTCTAAATCGCGATCATGTTGTGAACTAAACATTCCCACGCTCCTCTCCCTTCGAGTCCTTTCCTTCCTTTTCAACCACTCTCCCTCTAAAATATTAGTCCGATTCATATGGCTCAGACAGTTCAAAGAAAACAACAGAAACGAAAACAGCCAGCCGCCGTCGAAGCCCAGGACTCGACACCGCCGCCTGTGCCGAAGCGCGTCAAGGTCGCTCAAGCGCAGACGGCGCGTAAATCCACCGGAGGCTTCGAGCCTCCGCAGAGAAGGAACGTTGGCAATGACGACGACGACGACGACGACAATGATGATGGCGGTGGCGGTGGTGCCCCTCGCGCAGGGCCATCGAAGCAACGTATGTGGTGTTTCTTTCCATCGCAGAGATCGTAAGCTCGGTCTGGCGACCGGCGCTGGCTGACGCGTGGTGGTGACACGGGATCTTTGTTGTCGTCCTTGCTCTTTCTTATGCAACAGGCCGAAGCTCCGCAGCAAATCGCAATGCGCCCGCGAAAAAACGGCGGTACAGACCGGGCACCGTCGCCCTTCGCGAGATCCGGAAGTATCAGAAGAGCACGGACCTGCTCCTGCGCAAGCTACCCTTTGCACGCGTGGTACGTTCCCACCTTGGGCTCCGGCCCCCCGTTTGTTCTCCCCCACGTTTTGCTGACAAGTCGGGCAGGTGCGCGAGATTGCGCTCGACATGATTACCGACGCCGGTGGCGAATACAGTGACACTGGGCTCCGTTGGCAGAGCTCTGCGATTCTTGCCTTGCAGGAAGCTAGCGAAGCATTTCTCGTTCATCTGTTTGAAGACGCGTACGTGTTTGCACTGCGACTCGCCTCCGCATAATAATACGTTATGTTTATCCAGGAATCTTTGCGCTATCCATGCGAAACGAGTAACGATTATGACCCGTGATATACATCTAGCGCGCCGCATACGAGGCCAATATCGTGGTACATGATTATCTCCCCTACTCCCTCAACCCCAGCTACGCCTCTAGTCCCTTTGCATTGATATATCACGCTCTTCGTTCACGAACCCTCTCGCGCCACATATCTCGTTTATCCTGCGACACCTTCCTGCGATAACTCCCCACCATAGTAGTCACGTTATATACTGCATTGCTGCATGTTATGTTATGTACACGTACATAAGCCAGTTCTTGTACCTCCCTTCTCCATCGCGCCTCCATTTCCGTCAGATATGAGGTACTTCACTTGATTGCACGTAAGTGCTGTCCCAGCGTCGTGTGTCTTAGGGGCGTCTAGCATGCCTTCCCAACCTAAATGTACTGTAAGACAAGCGCGGTTGCTCAGCTCAAGCCGCTACGTCCTAAGCAAACTATCCATGGTAGGACCTGATAGGGTACATGATACTTTGCGAAAAAAAGAAACTGTTATCACAGGCATATTTGTTAGTGTCTTGTATGACACAAGCCTTGAAATTTTGGAAATTTGAAATTTGAAAGCTTGAACATGTCTAACAAGGGCATGAGCGAGCATACTACACGTGAGTGATAGCGCGCTAGATGCTACTGGAGCTCTCACTGGTGAGAATGGGTGCCTGGCTGGGGCCACACATTATGCAGCATCCACCCTCATTGGCGATAAGGTTGGTCGATGCGTGTAGTACAGTCTTATTGGCAGAGAAATAGTGGATAACGTTGTATTCTCAAATTACAGAAGTGCAGGTGATCGTATTCTCAAATCAAAAACTGAAACACCCCAAGTCGGCGAGTTTGGATTGCGTTCTAGAGACCAGTTGCAGTCGTGGGTTTGGCCCATTCAATGAAGTAGCCGTTGCCGTTCCTCCTGAACCATTCTCGGATGTATTGCTTTGGTATAATTCCGTCCTACACTGGATAGAAATCAGCACACTGTAGCACGCATAATAATGATTTCCTGTTGGGAACTTGCCGTAATTTCACGAATAGTACGCGCCATTTCTTGCACCTCCCCATCGGCCCCCCATTTCCAGGAGATATGGGGTACTTGAGCTGATTGCATGTAAGCGCTGATTCTGGCGTCAGATATCTAGAGGCGTCGAGCGTGTCCCATCAATCTAATTGTATCCCTGCGCGAGGCATGCGCAACTGCTGGCAGTGAACACAGTTGCCACGTTCTGGCCATTCAAAGTGCGCTGGTCGGCTCACCTGATATGCTTGCTAAACAACGATAAATGATACTTCGCGAACACAAGATTAATCAGCATGACTGACTGAGAGTCAGTCGGAGGTAAATCTCCCTGACGCTCGGTTTCATCGGATGACTACGTCCGTGTGATGTGCAACAACTTCGGAAGTTCTCACACACGTGAGCCCAGTCAGAAACTCCACAGGGGCCGGGACGTGTGGGGCACCAACTTGAGACAATGTCGGGGTGGACGACTTTGGAGTACGAATAGTCCGAAAGGTCCAGTCTGTTCCCTCCCCCGGTGCCTCAAAAGGTGTCCAATTACACATTGTGCCGGGAAGCAGGTTCATCTCCCAAGGCAGAGTGACGTCAGGAACCACTTACATGCAAGCTAGCAAGAGATGCTGTCAGTGCCAATATTAATGTGAAACCCATTGACTGACACCTTGACGGCGTCACAGAATCTGATGTTAATTTTGGCAGAGATCTTGGAAGCCTTACTTCGGTACCAAACGGTTATCGGGCACCTCGGAGTCTCACCGTACACGCGCCGCAGGCGCATCACATCTCTCCACTCACCGATAAAAGTCCAGGAACTGAAGCCGGAGACAAGACTCCTCCACGGATCCACCTTGTCCGTCACGGTGACAGTTCCAAAACTTCCGTATCGAAATGCGCGTGGGAACGATTCCGACGGGGCCACATGGGCTTCTTTCACGTTCTCCCAACAAGGCACGGCGCACTGGCACTCGCGACAAGTGACACCGAAGAGAAATCATGTCAGTGAAGTTTTTTTATACGCGTGTCTTCGCAACTGTTCCGTGACCCGGGCTGCACGGATCTGCCTAGGAGCGCTGGTTCATTCAAAAGACAGGAGGTTCCGACCGATGAGGATGGGGGGAGGAACATCAAGTGAGATCGGTGTTGTGGCGTCCGTCACTCTCTGCGCGTCTGTTTACTACGTTAAATTGATCGCCAGATCGAGCCGGCCACAGCACAACTCTTTCGTGTTTCAGCGCAACAGCGATGTCACCGGACGTCGTCGGTCCCTGGCAGTGTGGGGCAAGAAGGCCAGCCGGGCCAAGTTGACAAGCGGCAAAAGTGCGGCGTTGATAAAAGAACGTTTCGCATCTTGTAAACCCTCCTTTTGCAGTACTGTATTGGGTTTCATTTCACCTCGTCTTAACGCCAACCAAGGACGCGCCATTTGCCGTGACATCCCCAATCACCGCGGATGTTCACATGCCTCGTTCATGATGGTGACAATGTTTTGCGCCCCCGCTAAAAAAAGCCTCAGCTGCGATTGTGCCCGACTAGTCCCACATGATGGGGGGGCTGGGATGGAAATTCCCAGTTCTTCGCTAGGCTAGTTCCAAATAGACTACGAAGGGATTCCATATCAAGACCAGGATAGGAGAACAACCGTGACATGGGCACTGTCAGACAGCCGGCCTTTGTGTCCAATTGCATTCATTCAGCTTTTATTCCGAAGTGATGACAAGGCTGAGTTGTTCTGTGACAGTCATAAAGCTCCCTTAAACACGCTGCTCGAGCCGTGTGTCCCTGGGCCAAACCTCCCCTCGAAATCAAACATAACAAACCTTTTCTGTCTATGAAAGTCTGAATGCAACGACTGAGCTAAAGGGGTCGGATGGTAGGTGGCACGCTGGGATAACTGGAAGACAGCGTGATACGCGGAGGGAATCTAATCGTATCTCTTCGCCTGAGCACAGGTTCGGCGCCAAAGTTCTGGCGAGTGCCACGCGGCCCAGGAGTAGTTCCATTCCCAGATGATACGGACGCAAGACTCTGGGTAGACCCAAAGACGGATTCTGTCGACAGTTTCGGGGAAGGAAATACTGGGACAGGTGAGTCCGGCGCGCGGATGGCCTCGACGGAGGCATTAGTGAACCGGGACCATGATGGCGCGGCGGCGCGGCGGCGACCGACATCAACAGTGCTACCTTCCAAACATTCACGTGGTGTTGCCGGGTTTGCCACGCGTAGCTGATAGGGCGGCGGTGGTTCCGCTGGAAGGAGATACCAAGACGAGGACAAAGTGGAACTCTGGGCATCGCCGTCGTCGTATACGGCAGTCTTGAGACGAGACGCGACAGACGAGCGGCGGCGACAAGGAGAATCGCTACTCGCGGGGCGTGTCGCTGCGCCACGCAACGACGACGACAAAGGTGAAGAAAACGAAAGGGAATGCGAAGAGGACAGTTTCGAAAAGACGCTCGCGAGCGGCACCATCTTGACGCATTTCTTGGTGAGCGACTCGGAGAAACGGCGGCGGCGGCGCAGTGTCGCCGATTTCGACTTTGTCTTTGTCGCTGCGGACTCGGACCTCCCGGGAGAGGTGCAGGAGGAGGAGGCACTACTAGCACATGGCGTCCCGGGTGATGCGGACGCGGACGCGCCAGAGTCGGTCATCCGCCGGGTCACCTTTGCCGTTCCGAGTCGCACGGGCACGGGCAAACTTGAAAAGCGAATGACGGGGGGCGGGGCGGGAAGCCCGAGGAGCGCGCGGTGCCTACGTACGTGAATAATTCGGAGGACCTCGGCGATCGTTGCGCCTTGCTGTGCGAGCTCGCGATTGATCGCCGCGTTCTCGCTCTCGATACGTTGGCCCAATCTCAACAGTTCTCGGTGGTCACGCAATCGCGCGACCTCCAAGTCAGATTGCCATTTGCGCACATCGACCAGCCCTTCCAGCTGACAGTGGTGTGCGTAAGTAACGTTAACATTTCGCGATTTCAACCAAAAAATTAAATAAATAAAAAAATAGTGGTGGACGGAACGGACGGTAAAGAGAGCGATCAGCTCGGTCAGAGACTCGTTGCACGCTTCGATCCGCAGCGCGTTGGACTCTGATTGCAGCAGGGACGCGATGATGCCCTGCTGGCCAACTTGGACTATAGTCTGCGCGGTACGCTCGAAAGCCCTAAAAGTTTACCCATCCAATCCAATCCAATCAATCCAATCAATCTCTGCGGCACGGCCGCGAACAGCACTGAAGGCTGGCGAAGAAAACATTCTGCACACCGTTCGAGATCGCGAATGCGCCCCCTTATGATCGCGTCGCCGCCCCTCGTCGCCGCGATGCGCTCCAGCCTGTCGACGACCAACTGACATCGCTCGACGAGTCGCGCGCAACGGGCCTTGCTGGTCTTCACTTTGGAATGAGCCTGGTGCACGAGTTGCACCGCAGCAAAGGCTGCACCCAGGGCTATGCTACTCATGGGATAGAAGAGTAAGCGAAAACGGCCGATCGGGTTATAGGACGGGACCACGAGTTGAACTGCCCATTACAACATTGACTGGCCCAGTCGGCACGTCGAAGGCGGGCGGTAGACCAGACAGTAACCCGATTGCCCATGGCTCAAGTCCGAAGCAAAATCTCACGCGTCGCGCTTTGGATCAAGTTTCAAATATACATATTAAATCATTTTATAGATCAGCCGTAAGCTGATCTGGCTATGGTGACAATGATCTTGCCCTACCACCTACTCGCCAATAACGGGTACCCGTAACGGTATCAAAAGAGCAGGCGAGTCAAGTTGACGTACGAAACATACCATGGATGGAGGCGCTATGACGTGTGACAATGTCTGAGGATGTTGCAAAGAAAGAATAAAAAAAGAAGGCATGGGACAAAACTTCGGGATGTGCATTGGTGCGTATAGCTGCGATGGGTAGTTGTGCTTTGTGCTGCTCAGAGGAGAAGAATGTCCAGAGTGAAATGTGATGATAACATGACGAGCAAGTTGCAATGAATGTGTGGGTAGAGTGGCAAAAGAAGCAACTCCACGATTAATGCAAGGCGCTGTACCTTAAAGAAAAACCGTTGACCAAGTCCTTAATAACACAAAGTAGGAAATCAGGATATTGCCGTTTGCCGCCGTGCAGCATAAGGTTTCCCGTGCAACAACGACGAAGCCATGGACGCTCTTTGGGACGCAGCTGGGGAACTAGTATGCATCGGGTGCGCCGGTCGAGATGGTGCCAGACTAACATTCGTCTGAGACTGAGAGTGAGGCATGGATTTGCGGCCGCCGTACTCGTCACTACTCGAACGACGATGCGATGGTGAAGTGCGGTTGGTGGAGTGTTGGGGACGCTCCGCACTACGACTGTGCACAATACCCCTCGATGATGAATCTGGCGAACGAGACCTGTCATACTGCTGGCGCATGAACGGGGCTGTTGGGGGAAGGAGTGGCAGGTCCATAGGATATTGGGCCATGATAGGCATCGCCTGGATGGAAGGGTAAACAGGTATCGGTAGCACTGGAGGCAACGGTGGGACGGGTGGCCAACCGTAGGTAAAGAAAGGGGAAGTGACGGAACGTTGTGATGAATCGGAAACCACGGAGCCTCGTCTGCTGTTCCTGCTCATGAGTGTGCGGACGTCTTCAGAAGAGGCAGCGCTGGCCATTGAAATTGGGCGCGAGGCAAGTGAGCCCGCGCTTTCGGGCTGATGAAGGCCGCCCTGCCTCGAGCTTGAAGCCGAGTCATTCCGGGAACGCGGCGGACGGGGATAAGAGGGAGGAGGAGACTCGGCCTGCCTGCGTGGGTCATAGCTGGGTCTAGAGTAGGCTTCCGGGGGTTTGCGGTCCTGCTCTTTTGTCTGCGATGAAGGCAAGGCGTTAAGGGCCTCGCGGCGCACTCGCGCTGCGGTGATCTCCTCGGCGTATTGCTTTTGGCGCTTGGCCTCTTCTAAGGTTCGCTTCTCCTTTTGCCATTGTCGTTTCTCTTGCCCCCACTGCTGACGCTCTGCTTCATGTCTGAGCCTTTCTTCTTCATGTTCCCGGCGCTCTTGTTCTCGTTGAAGGAAGAGGGTCTTCTCTTCGCGTCGTTTTTGATGTCGAAGAACATAACCAAGTGGGATTTGGTCTTCCTTGTCTACATTCTCAGCGAATCGAACGCCGCGTCTAGAAGAAGACGATACGATGGCAGTAGAGGCGGGGGTCATGGCTTCGGAGGGAGATGATATCGGCGGGTCAGAGGGCCTGCGGTCACCTCGGAGCGGTGACGGTTCGGCTTTGTAAGGAACGATTTTACCCACGACGGTCAGGGAAGCTTGAAAGAATGAATTATTATGAATGATTACGAGTTGCTATTGAGTTCGCTTGTGAAGCACTCACCAGAAGAAACAGGGGAATTGGTCGGGGCAGGAGCTGCAGGCGTACCAATAGGAAGCATTTCCTCGACATCTGTCAATCCTGACATTAGTTCGAGCGTCTCAGACACCTCAAGAGCCCAAACGCCAAATCCGGATCCCTTAATTGTCGTCCAGACAACTGTGCCTGCTTCATCAGGAACCGAGACCAGAGACCGCTGTTCGAAGTAGGGGCGAGTGATCCACCGCTTCAAACCATTGCTAGAGGATCGCACGTAGTTGAGGTCGTACCGCTCTCCCTCTTCGGGCTGCACCAAGGCTCGCGGCTGCGCAGCCGATGAAGCCCGAGCGCCGAGTGTCGTTAAAAGGCGACGATCGGCAGGGGTGAGATGCCCTCGTTGAATGCGGTGAAGGAACCGATTCCTGTGCATGGTGGATTCCATCGTGTCGCGGAAATGCAGGGAACGCGAGAGGTTCGACGAACGTGGGAAGACAGGAACATTTGGATGGTGTAGAAGGGGTGGGGGGGATAAAGTCGGTGGAAGGTTGTTCGTCGTGAGAGAGGTGAGAAACCCGATAGGGGTCAGCAGGCGATTGGTCGAGTTTGAGTCCGACTTGGTAGGAGCCGGGAAAGACCGTGGGGAAGGAGCCTCGGACTCAGAAGAGGAAGATTCTTCGGAGGTCTCGTCGTCAGACTCGGTGGTCTGGTCGGGAATGATCCTCGAAGGGACGGGAAGGGCAGTAGGTGATGGGCTCAGTGAATCTGACCAAAACGATGGTGGGCGTTGCGGTAGGGTCTGAAGGTCAGGCTTCTTGGGCGTCAACCACGGCATCCAGGCATTCCTGCTTGATGGGGATCGGCCAACATGAGGGGAAAGATGACCAACACGGTCATCGTCCGGTGTAGGAAGCGAGACCGAGCCCGTCGAGGAGGCCGATGAGGAGTGAGCAGGCTCTGAGGGCCTCGTGGGTCGTTCCGTTGATACAGTGATGCGGGCGAGAGTGCCGAAAAAGCGACGAGAAGACTTTCTACGAGGAAGGGACGAGCTGGAGGTGGTCGGTGGGGGCGCATTGCCAGAGGAGTTGTCAGGGTGCCTGGGGGCGAGGACTGAGGCGATTCTGCGCATGTTGAGGTCGGGGGAGGGAGAGGGATAAGGGAGAGAGAGAGAGGATGAATTGAAATCAAGGGCGGATTATCATGTCGAGCAGACAAGCTCAGGCATGGTTGAATATGAAATGGGAAGAGAGAGGGTGGCAGGACAGGACGAGCGATGATGCGAGATGCTGGGACTCGGCCCGAGCCTCATCCTCATCCTGCCTTGGCCGTCGGGCTTGGATCGCCTCTTGCCGTGCCGTGCCGCGTCCTGGTCAGCGAGCACAATCTCCGCTCATATCCCTCGCTCACTTTTAGTAATTTCTCTTCCTCAACGCCGACCCACCGCGCCCCAAACGTGATCACCGACTCAATCTCCCCAGGCAACGCCCCCAACTCATCTCGGGACCTATAAATGGAATACCCTTCCCCGGGTTCCATTCCTCCTTCGACTGCTGTCCCTGCCCTCAACGCACGTTGATCCCCCTCCAGCCGTTCCATCCCCCCTCCCCGGCCCGGTTCCACAGGGAACAATTCTTCTAATGTTCGCTGATCTGCCCACTTTGGATTAGCCACCTCGACTGCATCTGCCCGTTCTCCCGTTCCTACCGGAGCGTAGTATCTCTGGCCTCAGCACGCCTCGCTGACACAGATCCAGGTAGTCATCCAACATCGACTCGTCTAGATCTAGTACCGACCTGCCAGAATCGGTCCACTTAATTCCATACAGCATAGTTAGTGTCACTTACATTTCTGATGATGCCGAGAATAAAACTTCTTTACTCCTCATGTACGCCTCCTTTGTCTCTTTGAAAATCATCAGGTAGTCCTCCACCCGGGCAAGCGCGCACGCTGGATCAACGTTATTCTTAGCCACTCTGATCGGCGCTATTCAGTCCCTGTGGTGGTGCCCCCAAAGCGTGTCCCATCACCTACCGCGGTTGCCCATCGAGCCCGTACACCATCTTCAATACGATGATTACTGCCACCAACAGCGCTAGTTCCGGCGGGACATTGTCATACTTGTGGCTCTCGGGGTCCTCATCCTTCAGGTGCCCAAGGCGCGGCGCGAGCGTGTGATGGAGGGTCAGCGGCAATGACAAAACATGTGCAACAGTCTTGCTAAGGTTGTACAGCACAGCTGAAAATTTGACAGATCCCATTTAGCGATCATCCACTGACTGTGATACGCCCATGAAGCCTGCTACTCACGGCTCCCGCCCACGGCACGCACTACACGCCATAACATAGGCGCGGCATTCAATTCTGGCGTATGAATCCTGTACGATCCTAACAATTTCCGTGCCAGCCGTGCCGATAGGCTATGTAAAATTAGGGTGCTCGGTGCATGCTGCCGCATTACACGTTTCGGATCACTGTCCCGCGCGCGAAAAACATGAGCTCCTTACCGCTGGTGAGAGCGCCTGGACATTGTGCTTCGTAAGGTGGCGGACCATGCTTTGTGGTAGGTGGTGCAGCGGCTCCAGGTAAGGGAGATCGTACGACTCAATCAACCTGAGGACAGGTTCAGCCGCAAATCCCGCAAACGGGCGGTTCCGATGTAACAGCAAACCTGATGAAATCCATGTACATGATGGGTAGCCGGAGCGTCCAGCACGCCACCATCAGCAATGCCACATTGTTTGCTGGACCGTGACGGCCGAAAGGTTTTAATTTACGTCCGCTTCCTTCAGGTTTAGGGCGTGGCTGTTCTATATCATCGTCTTTGTCGTCTTCCGAGGAACTCGATTCGGAGAGTGCACGAAGCAATTCATCAATCTCTGAATCGTCATCGGATTTGTCGTCTTCTGGAGTGCTTGCACCGGATCGTTCCGGAGATGCCTTCTCCTTCTGTTCCTCGACCGCTCCTGGATCCTGGTCACTGACATGACCTTGCGTAGCCTGTTCGTGGAGCAGGGGCTCTGGAGGTGGAGGAGAAGGCAACAAGCTCAGATGCAGGGCCCACAAGTCTCTGCATATGATCTTTACCGATCATCGACCCTTCATTCTTGTGCGACGATATAAGATGGCCCACGCACCTCAAACTCAGCCGGAAGCTTCCAGAGCTCGATAAACGCGGCGACCTGCTTCCGCAACAGAAGTTGCAGACATTGGAAATGGAGGTACTCCCCACGCGCCCCATAATAAACTGTATTCGGAAAAGAGGCAAAGTTCAGGTATCAGCGGACAGGGGGTCCCAAACGTCTTTCGAAGGAAAACGGCGAAAAGTGCTGCGTACGCTCGGAGTTCGCTCTGCTCGCGCGTCCTCGTCTCTCTCGCGTCGATTTCTGCGCGCGTTTGTGTCCCTGAAATGTACCGAGTTCGTGCGCGTGCGCCTCGTGCGTCTCGCTGCGATAGTTCTGTGCGACAATATCATAATCATCCGAGCGTCCGTCAACAACTGTGCCGCCGGGAATGAGGGGTGACACGACGTACCTGAAGGACGTGACCCTCGCTACAGACGACGAGCCCCGTCGCCGGCTCCTTGTGCCATTGTTGGGAGCTGCACACGTTGCATTTGCGCCGCGGAGCCATTGTTGATTTATTGAACCTGAGGTCTGATGGCCAGAGACAAGATGAGGGCTGCTCTAGACTCTTCAATGACAGATTGCGAGTCGCATCTCGCGCAGTTCTCGCGCCACCCACGTCACGTTATTCGGGCCGGGATGTCGCGTACGGGCGCGCTACGCCACGCAGCGCCGCGAAGGTTCGACACGAACTATTCTTTCCTTTCCACTTCCACGTTGCTGTTTTCTCGTCATAGAACGCACGGACCGCGTGCCTGGGGCCTGTTCGGATGAGATATCTGCCTGTTTTTTTCGCCGCCTTGGCAATTTTCACAGGACTCGTGCATGCGTGCGTGGCCGTTTATGGACCCTTGTAACTCTAGAATCTTCGACTAACACTCCGCGTGTTCCTTGAAGCTGGACAAAGGTGGGTTGAGACACACTATAACGTATCCGGAAGCCGCCTCAATGGACTGTTAGGAAGACCACGAAATCTTCGACCTCGTCAGCGCTGTAGAGGCTTCTGAAGGTTGTGCTCGTCGTCCCAGCCGCAAAGGAGGCATCGCTGATGGTCTTTTAAAATTTTCAGGAAAAGGCACTACCTTCTACTCATGGCTCGACGTGTCACCATCTGCCTCGATGGCAGACATTGGCCGTGCATATCGGAAAAAGAGCATGCTCCTCCAGTGCGTTTCTTCCTTTCTCTAGGTTTGCTTCATGTTCTTAGGTCTCCGACTCTACGGACTGTAGCCCAGACAAGAATCCGGGTGTGAAGGGTATCCAAGATCGATTTGCGCGTCTCGGTGTTGTGGCGTCCATATTGAGGAGTCAAGAGGGCCGCGAGCGGTTCGTATATGTGATAATGCTCGACTACCAACGCTAACGTCCTGCCCATGAAGATATGATTTCTTTTATAAAAACGGGGTACCACGTTGGCGTGGGACTGGGTACTATTATTCTCGTTTCCGTCCAGGCCTTGGGGTGCGCAGGTTATTTCGCTTCTTCACATGCAAGCATCCTAAAATAGAGCTACACAGACCGTGCTAGTATTTCTAGTGGTTCTGTCCACCGGATTGCATTACGTCGTGCAACGCATGAACTACAAAGGAGACCTGGCACGCGTTGAGCACATTCTCAGTCAAGCAAAGCTAGCTGCATGGGGACCTAAGATGATACCGGTGGGTAATCGAAGAAAGGTAAGGCCGCCGAGTCAATTTATCGACATATACCATATTGACAAGGTGGATAGGTCAAGGTGAATTTAGGAGGACCTCGCCGTCTCGACGAGGACGGGAACATGGTGCTGGGAAAATCCATAGATATGCTCGTGGAAAGTAACGGCGACGTTTTCATGGTATTCTCCTTGTTCTGTGCCACATGATGACGATTGATTGACGCCACCTTTACGGTAGTTGGAGGCGGATGGAGAACAAACGCCCATCAACGCTAGTGCGGCCACTCCCCCGTCATTAAAAAGTACTTGGTTCATTGCTTCTGCTGTCACTCTCTTCGGCAAGATATTCAGTCGAGAACCACCAAGCGTAGCTATCCAGGCTGGAGACAGTAACGATGGGGAAACGGGGACAGGTACAGGATCTGATGCACCGGAGCTTGAATGCCCAGATCAGGAACGAGATCGTAAAGACACCAAATCTGGAAATATTGGGCCAGCTACTCTGAAAGGGGGCGCCCGTCGTCGTAAAGTTGTGAGGAAATGATGTAGGCCAGCTGGGGGTGGGGGCAAAATATTCCACCAGGTATTTTATATTTCCGTCATACATAATCTAATATACCGTGCGGGTGGGTCCACCGCACCATTGGTGGAATGGAATTATCGGGCTGTTATAATCGATGGCGGCCATACGACCAAGATGGACCAGGAGGGATCCAGGGCATGTCATGAGACGAGGCCTGGATTGATTGTTACATAAACATTCTTACGAATTTGATCCGTCGAATATTGCCCGATGTGCGATGAAACGTGCATGCGGTGCAGCACGCGACCAGAAAGCAAAGGAATGACGAGAAGAAGAGAAAACTGAAAACTGTGGCGGCACTGCAATCAAGGGTTGGGTTTCGTAGCTGTCACAGATGTCGTTAATGAAGAGAAGACACATGACTCAGGGTGTGTGAGATTTCCTCGCAGAACCAGTTTTAGGGGCAGGGGCAGAGTAAACTAGCCCCGATAACTAGACCAGGGCCCTACGAAGCCGAAGTATCGGCCGATCTGTTCGAGTGGCCCATCCCATGTGATGAGTAGGATCAGAAGATCTGGCGGTAGTTATCGGCCAATAGAAAGCCAAGGATGTCTCGCTTTCCTTTTATCAGCAAAACAACTACACACAACCCAACCTCGACTCTCAGCTCCCCTTTATAATCTCTCCAGTTTTCCACCAGTGACTCTCGCTGTGTTAATTTAGACCTATTCCCATGGCTTCCCAATACCACTCAGAACTCCTTGCTCCTTACCACCGCCTGGACCAAGGAACCAGCATCCAGGCTGAATGTATGCACTGCTCTTCGCCCATCATCCCGTTTCCCTAATCTTCTCCACTAGATGTCTGGATTGGTGGCGACAATGAGCTTCGCTGTAAGAGCAAAGTAGGCAACTCCTGCCTCCGCGTTCATGATCCCCCTTTTTCAATGCCATAATTTCCTTTCAGACCATCACTCACAAAATTACCGAGCTGGGCCAGCTCCCCAACTGGGACTTTGATGGTTCCTCCACCAACCAGGCTCCTGGCAACGACTCGGATGTTTATCTGCGTCCTGTCGCGTTCTACAGGGATCCGTTCCGTGGTGGTGACAACATTCTCGTCCTCGCGACAACCTACAACAGCGACGGCACTCCCAACAAGACAAATTTCCGTCATAACGCGGCCAAGACCATGGAATTGGCAAAGGACGTCGTCCCATGGTTTGGTCTCGAGCAGGAGTACACCCTCATTGACCTTGACGACAGGCCTCTCGGCTGGCCCAAAGGTGGTTTCCCGGGCCCTCAGGGACCTTACTACTGCGGTGCCGGTAAGATCTCATCTCCTGTACTGTTAAATACGATCCTCATTGCCTATTCGTTCAACCAACAACCAGGTGCTGGGAAGGTTGTCGCCCGTGACCTAGTCGAGGCTCACTACCGTGCCTGCCTCTATGCTGGCATCCAGATCAGCGGTATCAACGCAGAAGTCATGCCTTCTCAATGGGAGTTCCAGGTCGGCCCTTGTGAGGGTATCTCCATGGGAGATGAGCTCTGGATGGCCCGTTACCTACTTGTCCGCGTCGCGGAGCAGTGGGGTGTCAAAGTCTCCTTCCATCCGAAACCTCTTCAGGGCGATTGGAACGGTGCTGGCTGCCATACCAACTATTCCACCAAACAGATGCGTGAACCTGGCGGTATCCAGGCTATCAACGAAGCTATTAAGAAGCTGTCGAAGCGCCACGAACAGCACATTGCTGTTTACGGAGAGGATAATGACCAACGATTAACTGGTCGCCATGAGACTGGTCACATTAACGATTTCTCCGCCGGTGTTGCAAACCGTGGCGCGTCGATTCGTGTTCCCAGGCATGTCAATGAGAAGGGCTACGGATACCTGGAGGACCGCCGTCCCGCCTCCAACGTTGGTATGTTAATTCAGCCCCAGTTACACAGCAGAGCCATCTCACATGGTGTTGCGCAGATCCCTACAGGGTCACCGATATCATTGTCGAAACCACTGTCCTTGACAAGTAGATGGTCTCACGTTGTTCCTGTGTTATTAAGACTGAGTCTGCCGATGTGAATTTAAATTTTTTTATGAAATTATTCGAGCTCTACCCCGGATGTCCAGAGAAAGATAAGCGGCGATTGTGGGGAATGGCACACGTGACTCTTTTGAGAGATGAGACGAGTCGCTGGTCCACTCCTGGACGTAATGTAATGGGAGACAATCAGAAACTGTCTCTCCAGGCCTTTCTCCAGGTTTTAACTTCAAAGAGTCTTCCAATATCACGCGCAATGACCGTCGCAAGCAAGATGTACTGTATCTCTGTCCTCTCGGTCTGCATATCCAAAAGAAAAAACTGAATTAAAGAACCATCTTTCAGTTACAAGGAGTTCAATACACCAGCACGTCTGGGGGAGCTCACGGACCCGAAGCTCCTATCTCTCGGTATATCGGATAAAGAAGATCGCAGGCTCGTGCTCGCCGCGCTAAAAAATGCCGGTTATCGTGCGACCGCCGTCACGAACGCAAAGCGGCAAGAGGCCAAGAAGCGACGACGCGCTGCGAACAGAACTCCAGAAGCCGAAGACGACAACGACAACGGCGGTTCATCTGTGACGCCACTTTCGAAGAATGGGGGGCCTTCGACGGTAGTCATCCGTCCCTAACTTCTGTGGCCCGCGCGGTCGACTGACTGACTTGACCGGTTTGTTGCCTCGATTTCACACCCAACCCCTACAGCCGGAGCAGACAAAGACAAAGACAAAGCAGGCGCTCCCATCGTCGTCGTCATCGTCGCCCTCACCGCAAAAGAAGCGCAAACGCAGCGCCGGCGGCACCACCACCACCACCGCCCACCCCTCCTCCTCCTCATCGTCGTCGCTTCTCGAGAACGAGTTCTTGCCGGGCCCACTGGCATCTGCGGACGAAGGCGTCGCGCTGGGCAGCCTCGATTTTCACGAGCTCTTGGACGAGGACGCGCTCGAGCACAAGGCCACCGTCGTGAACCGTGCGCCGATCATGATGGCGTGGGCCTGCGTCGTCGCCGAGCGTCTGGGCTTTTCGCGCGAGGAAGCGCTAAGTATCGGTACGCC